>Ga0209159_1001673_pt1 | contig 16500 bp, 13 predicted proteins | sample GraSoiAngelo_144_FD_185901 | JGI IMG/M metagenome (GOLD analysis project Ga0209159, IMG submission 185901) | Grasslands soil microbial communities from the Angelo Coastal Reserve, California, USA - 14_1009_02_40cm (SPAdes) (version 2) | ecosystem: Environmental > Terrestrial > Soil > Grasslands ...
GATCGCGGCATCGTAGGAAGCGGTGTGGCCGAAGGCCACCGCCGCCAGGTGCCGGCGCAGTGAGGGGGGAATGCCCGCCGAATCATTGAGCGCGGCAAGCACGGCCGGGTAGTCACTCGGCCGCACCACCGGCAGCACATGGTCGTGGTTCTTGGCGGCGGCTCGCAGCAACGTCACCCCGCCAATGTCGATGGACTCGATGGTTTCCGCGTGGCCCGCGCCGGACAACACCGTCTCGACAAAAGGATAGAGATTGACGACCACGAGGTCGATCAGCTTCAGTTTGCGATCGGCAAGCTCCTGCAGGTGGCGCGGTTCGTCGCGGCGCGCCAGGATACCGGCGTGGACGTTGGGATGCAATGTCTTGACGCGGCCATCCAGCATCTCGGTGAATCCGGTCAATTCCTGAAGGGCGTGCACAGGGATCCCCGCATCACGCAGGACACGCTCGGTACCCCCCGTGGCAAAAATCGTCACCGCAAGACGGTCGAGCGCGCGCGCGAAATCAACCAGGCCAGTCTTGTCCGAGACGCTGAGGAGCGCGTTCACACCGTGAGGGGCAGCGCCTGCCCGGCGATCTGCTTGACGACCATCGGCAGCAGCTTGTGCTCCTCGGCCTGGATCCGCTCCCGAAGAGTCTCCACCGTGTCATCAGGCCGCACCTCAACCCGTCGCTGGGCGAGGATCGGCCCAGCGTCGACATCTTTGGTCACCACGTGCACCGTACATCCCGTCTCGGCGACGCGCGCCTCCAGGGCCATGGCGACCCCGTCCATGGTGCCGGCGAACTGGGGCAGTAATGACGGGTGAATGTTGATGATGCGGCCCGCGAACTCGCGCGTGAAGCCACGTTCCAGGATGGCATCGTAGCCCGCGCATACCACCAGTTCCACGCCGTGAAGGCGAAGCTTCCTCGCCATAGCAAGGTCGCGCCCTTTACGGTCGGGATACTCGGCCAGCCGGAAGATCGCGTGCGAGATGCCCGCCTTGTTGGCCAGCTCGAGCGCTGCGCAATCGCGATTGGCGCAGACGACCACGACGCGCGCCGGGTAGAGCGGGTCCTTCATCGCCTCGATCAGGGCCTGCAGGTTGCTGCCCCGGCCGGACACCAGGACGCCAACCCGGAGCCGAGTCACTCCAGGATCTGGACACGCCGCTGCTCGGATGCCACGATATCGCCCACCTGGAAAATCTCCCCGTCGAGGACCCGCAGCGCGGTCTCGGCGCTCGACTCGTCCACCACGACGATCATCCCGATGCCCATGTTGAATGTACGCCACATCTCCTCGTCGATGACGAAGGGAGCCAGATAGGAAAAGATCGGTGGCTCGGGCCAGGTGCCACGCTGAAGGCGCCCTCCAAGGCCAACCGGCAGGATCCTCGGCAGGTTCCCCACGATGCCCCCGCCGGTGATGTGCGCCAGCCCTTTGATGGTGACGGTCTCGCGCAGCCGCCGCACCGGCTCCAGGTACGAGGGGTGGGGCGCCAGAAGCGCATCGAGCACCGTGTGACCATTCCCAGGGATGGTCTGCGCCAGTGCCTGGCGAGGGATCACGCGGCGGGCCAGGCTGAAGCCGTTGGTATGGAGGCCGGTTGAAGGGAGGGCCAGCAGCGCATCCCCGGCGCTGATCGACGTGCCGTCGATGACCGCGTCGCGTTCGCAGACTCCCACCATGAATCCGGCGATGTCATAGGTGGACGGGCGGTACAGTCCCGGCATCTCGGCCGTTTCCCCGCCGAGCAGCGCGCAGTTGACCCGACGGCAGGCGTTCGCCATTCCGGCCACCAGCTCGGCCACCACGGGCGGCTCGAGAACACCGGTGGCAACATAATCGAGAAAGAAAATTGGATCAGCGCCCGCGGTCAGGACGTCGTCGACGCAGTGGTTCACGAGGTCGGCGCCGATCTGGGCGTGGCGGCCGGCCTCGCTGGCGAGCAAGACTTTCGTTCCCACGCCGTCGGTGCTGGCGACCAGCACCGGCTGCTGGTATCGGCGGGTATCCAGTGCGAAGAGTCCGCTGAAGGGGCCCACCCCAGCAAGCACCTCAGGACCCTGGGTTGATTCGGCCAGTGGCTTGATCAGCTCGACGGCACGGTTGCCGGCCGTGATGTCGACGCCCGCCTCGCGATAGGTGCTCACGTCAGCACCGTCTCCAGAGCCAGCTTGTCCATCTCGAGCTGCACCGGTACCGGTACCGGGTAATCACCGTCAAAGCAGGCCATGCAGAAACCGGTCACATTCTTGACGGCGCGGAAGAGTCCCGCCTTGCTCAGGTACCTCAATGAGTCGGCGCCGATCAGCTGCTCGACCTCTTCGACCGTCCGGCCCGAGGCGATCAACTCCGCTCGGCTGGCGATGTCGATGCCCATGAAACAGGGCCACTGGATGGGCGGGCTACTGACCCGCATGTGGACGGATTTGGTGCCGGCCCGCCGCAACTCCTCCACGATCTTCTTGCTGGTGGTGCCGCGAACGATCGAGTCGTCAACGAGCACGACGCGCTTCCCGTCGAGGATCTCCCGCAACGGGTTGAACTTCAACTTGATGCCGATGTTGCGCAATCGCTGATTTGGCTGGATGAAGGTGCGCGTGATGTAGCGGCTCTTGATCAAACCCTCGCTGTAGGGGATACCGCTGGCTTCCGCGTAGCCGACCGCCGCCGGCGTCCCCGAATCCGGTAAGGAGATGACGATATCGCCGTCAGCCGGCGCCTCCCGGGCGAGCTCGCGACCCATGTTGCGGCGGGCTTCGTAGAGCGACTGACCCTGCAAGCGCGAGTCGGGCCGCGCGAAGTAGATGAACTCGAACATGCACATCGCCTTCCGGGTCGAGGGCAGCAGCTGCTCGGCTACCAGTTGGCCCTGTCCAAGCCGGACGGCCTCGCCCGGTTCGATCTCCCGCACGAACTCGGCGCCGACGGTGTCGAGGGCACAGGTCTCGGAGGCGATGATGCCGCCACCGTCGGGGAGGCGTCCGAGGCAGAGTGGTCGGATGCCGAGGGGATCGCGAACGCCGACCAGGCTGTCGCGGGTCATCACCAGCAGGCAGTACGCGCCCTGAAATCGGGGGAGACCCCGACGCAGAACCGATAGCAAGTCGCCACCGCTGGTGCGGGCGAGAACCTCGGCGATGACTTCCGTGTCGCTTGATGTTTTGAACCGCAGGCCTTCCTGCTCGAGGCCCTGGCGCAGCGACTGAGCATTCGTCAGGTTGCCGTTGTGCGCGATCGCCATCGTGCCGAGTTGTGGGTGTTCGACGGTGATCGGCTGGGCGTTCTCGAGCCGGTTCGACCCGGTGGTCGAGTAACGCGTATGACCAAGCGCAAGCTGGCCGGTCAAGCGTTCCAGGGCGGCCTGATCGAAGGCCTGCGCCACCAATCCCATCGCCTTGTGCACTCGCAACTGGCGACCGTCACTCACCGCGATGCCCGCGCTCTCCTGGCCACGGTGCTGCAGGGCATAGAGACCGAAGTAGGTCAGATTGGCGACATCCTCACCGGGGGCCTCGATGCCGAACAGACCACACTCCTCATGCATCCGTTCCTCGGCGAGCCAGTGACGGCGGATCAAAAGGGCGTCTCCCAAGCGGCTCGCAGCGTGTCGAGGGGGACCCGGATATCCGATCCCACCTGGAAGTCCTCGCCGCCAACCACACCGATGGCGTAGAGGGGAACATGGTGGTGCGCCATCAGTTTCTGCAGCTCTGGCACCCGACGCGGCGCCACGCTGACGATGACGCGGCCTTGCGATTCACCGAAGTAGAAGGCCTCACGACTGACGTGGCCCACGATGCTGGGGCAGCGCAGCCCTCGTCCGCCGAAGAGCGCACTCTCCGCCAGTGCAATCAGCAGGCCGCCTTCGGCAACATCGTGGGCGCAGCGTAGCACTCCTCTTCCGATGGAATCGAGCAGCCCCGCTTGCAGGCGACGCTCCATCTCGAGACTCACCATCGGTGGCCGGCCTTCCACTCTGGCGCCCAGCATTCGCAGGTACTCGCTGCCAGCGAGTTCCTCATGAGTCTCTCCCAGGAGGAATACGAGATCGCCATCCTCCTGAAACCCAGCCGGGCAACGAGCCGATAGGTCGTCCAGCAAGCCGACCATGCCGATCACCGGTGTCGGCGGGATATTCCGTTCACTCGTCTCGTTGTAGAGGCTCACGTTTCCGCTGACCACCGGGAGGTCGAAGGCCCTGCAGGCGTCGGCCAGACCCCGGACGCTCTCCTGCAGCTGTCCAAAAACCCATGGGCGCTCGGGATTGCCAAAGTTGAGGCAATTGGTCACGGCGATCGGACGCGCCCCGGTGCACGTAATGTTTCGGGCCGCCTCAGCGACCGCGGCTTTCGTGCCTTCATACGGGTCGAGCGCAACGTACCAGGGATTGCCGTCGGTCGTCAGGGCCAGCGCCTTGTGGGTGCCCGGCACTCGCAGCAGGGCGGCGTCGAAGCCCGGACCGATGACGGTATTGTCCTGGACCTGGTGATCGTAGGTGCGGTAGATGGGACGGCGGCTGCGCAAGTTCGGGCGGGCGATCAGGTCCAGCAGCACGGCCTCGGGCTCCTCGATGGAAGGCAAAACGGGCGACGGTGGCTTGTCCCCAAACGCGGCAGCGGGTGATCGAAGTGGGACGCCGTCGACCAACGTCTTCAGAGGAAGATCGGCAGCGACAGCGCCAGCGTCTCGAATGCGGATCCGCCCCGTCGAGGTTATGTTGCCGACCCGATCCGCATGCAGCTCGAAGTGGTCGAAGATCTGCCGGGCAGCGGTCTCAGCCTCCGGCCTGACAACCACCAGCATCCGCTCCTGAGATTCGGACAGCATCACCTCGTAGGCGCTCATGCCCAGCTCCCGCCGGCTGACCCGGTCGACATCGATGTCGATGCCGCGACCGCCGCGGTGCGCCAACTCGCTCGCGGCACTCGTCAATCCGGCAGCGCCCAGGTCCTGAATGGCCGTGACGCCGTCGAGCTCGTTGAGCTGCAGGCAGGCTTCGCAGAGTAGCTTCTCGAGGAATGGGTTCCCGACCTGGACCGCGGGACGCCGGGAGGCCGATCGTTCATCCATCTCCACGGAAGCGAAGGTCGCGCCGTGGATGCCGTCGCGGCCGGTGTCGGCACCGACGAGCAGCACGACGTCGCCGGTGCGGTCGGCCTTTGCATGCCGCAGCCGCTGGTGCGCCACCAGCCCAACGCACATCGCATTGACAATCGGGTTGTCGTCGTAACCGCTATCGAAGTAGACCTCGCCACCGACCGTCGGACAGCCGAAGCAATTGCCGTAGCCGCCGATGCCCGCGACGACACCTTGGAACAGGTGACGATTGCGGCCCCCTTCCAACGGACCGAAGCGCAGGGCGTTGAGAATCGCAATGGGACGTGCCCCCATGGCAAAAACGTCCCGAAGGATCCCGCCCACACCGGTCGCGGCACCCTGGTATGGCTCGATCGCCGATGGATGATTGTGCGACTCGATCTTGAAGACGACCGCCAGCCCATCACCGATATCCACAGCACCCGCGTTCTCGCCTGGACCGTACGGGCTCTCAGTCGGCAGCTGACGTAGCAACGATTTCGAGGTCTTGTAGGAGCAGTGCTCACTCCAGAGCGCACCGAGCATCCCGAGCTCAAGTTCATTCGGGTCGCGGCCGAGGGCACGGCGGATGCCACGGTATTCGTCCTGGTTGAGGGCGACCGCCGCCAACGCGAGCCGGCCAATAGTGGCCGCCATTAGACGGGGACCCGCGCCAGGGCGTGAATGGCCGAGCGAAAGACGGCAAGCCCATCGTCGCCGCCCAGCAGCGCCTCGCAAGCCCGTTCGGGATGCGGCATCATGCCAACCACGTTGCCCCGCGCATTGGAGATTCCGGCGATGTTGCGCAGTGAGCCGTTTGGATTCGCCGCGGCGGTCACTCGCCCGTCCGGTGCACAGTAGCGGAACACCACCCTCCCGTCTCGTTCGAGCGACTCCAGGGTATGTGGATCGGCGAAGAAGTTGCCCTCGCCATGGGAAATCGGGATTCGGAGCACCTGGCCCGGGCGGGAGTCCAGCGTAAAAGCCGAGTCACTCTGCTCGACGCGCAGGTGGACCCATTCACATCGAAACTCGCAGGACGCATTCCTGAGCAGCGCCCCCGGGAGCAGTCGTGCCTCCTGCAGGATTTGAAAGCCGTTGCAGATTCCCAGCACCAGTCCGCCACGATTCGCAAAGTCGCTGACGGCTTCCATCACCGCTGTGAAGCGCGCTAGCGCGCCGCAGCGCAGATAGTCGCCGTAGGAAAAGCCGCCAGGCAGGATGACCAGATCCAGATCATGCAAATCGCGCTCGCGATGATCGACGTAGCGTACCGGCTCGCCCAGGATCTCGCCGACCGCATGAGCACAGTCCCGGTCACTCCAGGTGCCCGGGAAGACAACGATGCCCGTCCTCAAGAACGGCCCCCACCCTGGCCTCCCCCGCGAGCGGGGGAGGGAGATTGCAACGCGGGTTCGGGCCGGAGCTCGATCCGGAAATCCTCGATGACCGCATTGGCGAGGAGCTGGTGAGCCATGTCTTCGACCCGAGCTCGGGCATGATCTTCGTCCGGCTCGTCCACCGTGATCACGAGGTACTTGCCGGCCCGTACATCTTTGACCGACTCGAAGCCGAGGGCGTGCAGACCCCCGCGGATCGTGAGACCCGCGGGATCGTTGACAACCTCCTTCAGCGTGACGAAGACTTCAGCTCGGTACATAACGCCTCAGACGCTCGCTTCGCACTCCGCGCGGCTCGCGTGGGCCGGCGGGCCCGAGGCGGCGCAGTGCCTCGAGGTAACGGCTGCTCGTTCCCTCAACCACTTCATCAGGCAGGGAGGGAGCCGGCGGTTGCTTGTTCCAGCCAAGTTGCTCGAGGTAATCGCGGACGTACTGCTTGTCGAATGAGGGCTGTGGTCCCCCGGGACGGTATTGTTCGGCATCCCAGAACCGCGACGAATCGGGCGTCAACACCTCATCGATCAAGATGATCTCACCATCATGGAGCCCGAACTCGAACTTCGTATCGGCCAGGATGAGTCCCGACGTCAGCGCGCGCTCCGTCCCAAACCGGTAGAGCGAAAGGCTGAGCCGTTCGAGCGTCTCGGCCAGCTCCCGGCCCGCCCTGTTGGCGAGCTCGGCCCGCGAAATGTTTTCATCATGGCCGGCAGCCGCCTTGGTGGACGGGGTAAAGATCGGTTCGGGCAGCCGGACGCTCTCTCGCAATCCCCTGGGCAGCGGCGCTCCGGCGATCGATCCGCTGCGCTGGTAGTCCTTCCAGCCCGACCCCGAGATGTAGCCGCGTACCACGCACTCAAACGGGATGGGCTCGGCCATAACGACCCGCATGCTCCGCTCCTCGAGGTCCGGCAGCTCACGGAGGAGCGGGGGTGGGACCGACAGGTCAGGGGAAAGGTGATTGCGGACCAGATCGGCCGTCTGCGCGAACCAGGCAAGCGAGAGTTGATTCAGGACCCGTCCCTTTTGGGGGATCGGGGTGGGCAGCACCACGTCGAAGGCGGAAATCCGGTCGGTCGCCACCATAAACAGCTCGCCCTCGCTCATCCGGTAGGTGTCGCGGACCTTGCCGCGGGAGTGCAACGGCAGGGGCAGGGCCGTCGTCATGACCGCCGTCACCTGCGCTGGATCTCCGCGGGGGCCGGCGCAATCCCGAGCCGCTCGAAGGTCACATCGAGGTGGCGCAGGTAGAAGGCTGGGTCGAAGAGCTCGGCGAGCTCTTCGGCGGTGAGCCTCTCGCGCACCTCCGGCGCTTGTCCGACGATGGTCTTGAAGTCCTGCCCGTCATCGAGCGCGCTCAAGGCCGCGCGCTGCACGACCCGATAGGCGTCCTGGCGCGACATCCCTTTCTGAACAAGGGCCAGCAGCACCCGCTGCGAGAAGACCACGCCGCCGCTGCGATACAGATTGGCCCGCATCCGTTCACGGTCAATGGTCAATCCTTCCAGGATGTCGGCCGTCAGGCGGAGCATGTAATCGAGCAGGACGCAGGCATCGGGAACGATGATTCGTTCCGCCGAGGAATGACTGATATCACGCTCGTGCCAGAGCGCCTGGTTCTCCAGCGCGGTCTGGGCGTAGCCGCGCATCACCCGGGCCAGGCCACAGATCCGCTCACTCAGGATCGGGTTGCGTTTGTGCGGCATCGCGGACGAGCCCTTCTGCTGCTCGCCGAACGGTTCACGAACCTCGGAGACCTCACTCCGCTGCAGATGCCGGATGTCCGTGGCGAATTTCTCCAGGCTGCCGGCAAGCACAGCCAGCGTCGAGAGGTAGGCGGCGTGCCGGTCGCGCGGGATCACCTGGGTCGTCACGGGCGCGACCTTGAGGCGCAGCTTTGCCAGGGCGGCTTCTTCGACCCGGGGATCGACCGTGGCATGGGTCCCCACCGCGCCGGACAGCTTGCCCACTCGGATGTCTTCCCGGGCGGTGACCAGCCGCTGGCGGTCACGGTCCAGCTCGTCCAGCCAGCCGGCGAGGACAAACCCGAAGCTCAGCGGCTCGGCATGGATGCCGTGGGTCCGGCCGGCCATCAGCGTCCCGCGTTCCTCGATCGCACGGCGCCGGATCACGGAGGAAACCCGATCGAGGTCGTTGAGCAGGATGTCGGCGGCGCTGACCAGCTGCAGCGCGAGCGCCGTATCGAGGATGTCGGAGGAAGTCAGGCCCCGATGCAGGTAACGGGCGTCGTCTCCCACCGACTCGGCCAGAGAGTCCAGGAAAGCCACCACATCATGCCCAACCCGCTCCTCCAGCCGGGCGATGTGATCGGGATCGACAGTCGCCTGCCGGAGGCGCTCGATCGCCGCTTTGGGGATCTCCCCGATCTCGGCCCAACCCTCGGTCACGATGAGTTCGATCCGCAGCCACAGTTCGTAGCGCTGCTTTGGGGCGAAGATCTCGCTCATCTCCGGGTGAGCGTATCGGGGGATCAAACGGCGGCAGGTCTCCTTTTGGGTGGCGGGCCGTCGGTGACCGGCTGATTATACTGGCGATTCCCCCTCCAAAACCGGCGGGCCGCGACCGTACGGCAGACCGTAACCTCCCGTCCCACGAGCGACTTTTTCTTATACGGGGAGTTGCTGGTAAATTGGCCGAGCACGTAACCAAGAGGGGGCGTATCCCGTTCAGTCTGCAGCGGGCGCCCCGTGGGGTGCCTTGATGCCGGAAAGATTTGAAGAGCGGGAACTTGTCGAGCGGGCGAAGCTGGACCCGGACGCGTTCGGGGCGCTTTACGACCGCTATTTCCCGCAGATCTATCGCTTTGCGTATTCCCGGGTTCGAGACCAGTCGCTGGCAGAGGATGTGACGTCGGAGGTGTTCTTTAAAGCGCTGAAAAACATCAAGCGGTACACCTACTCCGGCCACCCCTTCTCGTCGTGGCTCTACCAGATCACGCTCAACGCGGTCGCCGACCACTATCGCGGGGCGGCCGGAAAAGAGGTAGAGCTCGAGGAGGGCGCCAGCCTGCCCAGTACCGAGCCGACCGTGGTCGACGAGGTGGTGCGACGCGATCGCAGCCGCCGGGTCTGGTCCGCGATTGACCAGCTGCCGAAGCAGCAGCGGGCCGCCATGGTGCTGAAGTTCGGTGAAGACCGGAAGATCGAGGAGATCGCCCAGATCCTGGGCAAGAGCTCCGGAGCGGTCAAGCTGCTGCTCCATCGCGGCGTCGAGCGGTTGCGCCGGGAGCTCCCTCCCGAATTCGAGCTGGGGACGCCTTGATGGAAGACAAAGAACTCGACGAACTCTTCACCGATCCGGCCCACCAGGAAGTGGTGGACCTCCTCAAGGCGTCGCGGCCCGCAACTCCGCCGCTCGACCCCAACTTCCGCCTTCATCTGCGCGCCCAGCTGATGGCCGAGGCCCGGAAGACACTCACTCCGCGAGCCGCGCGATCGTGGTTTCCATTTACCTTCACGCCCCGGCTGCTGGCGCCGGCGATGGCCGCGGTGGCCGCCGGCTTCATCGTCGTGCTCGGCATCGAGGTCTACCTGGCGAACCAGCCCACCTCATCGCTGGTGGCCATGGACGTCAGCAAGCTCAACAACAAGACCAACGTGGCGACCGGTGAGCCGATCGAGATCCCCTTCAGTGGGCCCGTTGACCAAGCCGCGGTGGAGGTCCAGATCGAGCCGGCGACCTCGTTCACCCAGCAGTGGGTCGGCCAAAAGCTGGTCATCGTCCCGGATCATCCATTGGCTCCCAACACAACCTATACGGTCACGGTCAAGTCCAAGGCGACCGTGCCCACGCCCAACGCCTCCAATCCCAATACCCCGAAACCGGCCGTGGCCCCCACTCCCGCCGTCGTGCACTTCACGACCGTCCGCGCGTCGGTCCCGCCGGTGGTCCCGCCGTCGTTTCGGAGCGCCGGCGTCACCTACGGGTTCGACAGCCGGCTGGGGGATTCAGCCAGGGTCAACATCCTGGGCGCGGTGTGGACGCCCGCCGGCCAGTTGCTGGTCACCCGCCCGGGCGGCCAACCGGGGCCCTCATCGCTGCCCACCGCATCGGCGACGGCGAGCGGCTCCGGTCCAGCGGCGAGCACCGACGTCTGGTTGATGAGCACAATGGGGACGCCGATCCGGATGGTCGCCCCGGGCGGCAACTTCCCGGCGGCGGCTCCCTCAGGTGGGCTCTTTAGCGTCTGGCGCCAGGCGGATGGCAACCATGCCAACCTCGAGGTTCGTGACTTGCAGGGGAACCTGATTTCGACCGCGGCTACGGTTGAGGGCGTCCCCGATCGACCGGCGGTCTGGATTGGCGCAGACCGGCTGGCCTATGTCGATGGGGGCACCCTTCGCATCGTGGGCCTGCATGCTCCGCTCGAGACGCCGGCACTCAAGGTCGACCATGGCAGCCTGGCGGCATCGCCGAACGGGCAGCTGCTGGCGGTGCAGTCGACCGGGGGCTCCGTCGTGCTCGACCTGACGCCGGCCGCCACTCAGCGCCTGCATGACGGCGCTACCGGCTTTAGCTGGTCGGCCAAAGGGGACCTCGCCTTTACGATCCAGCGCGAGAATGGCACGGATCTGTACGTGCTGACGGAAGGAAAGACGTCCAAGATTGCCAGCAGCGCCAACGGACAGACCTGGTCCGATCTGAACTGGGCGCCCGACGCGACCTCGCTCCTGTTCGCGGCCAGGCCCGCCGGAGGGAACAGCATGTCATCGGTCTTGATGCTGATCAATCGGGACGGCAGCAATCCCACTCAGTTTGGTCCCCAGCGGGAATACAGCGCCCCGCAGTGGTCCCCGGCCGGAGACTTGGTGCTCTTCACCCGTCGCGACGAGGCGGGCGGAAACGCATTCTGGGTTGCCACCTCGGCCCCGTCCGCCAACGACGCCGCGGAAAAGCAGGCGCTGGCCGAAGTCGACAAGTTCATGCAGGCACGCATTCGCGGCGACAGCGGCACCGCGCAGGACGAACTGGACGACGCCGGCCGAGCGGCCTACCAGGGGGGTGCTTCCGCGCTGTTCAGTCCCGCCGGAACGCAATTCGACCGCTACTATCCGGTTACCGTGCAGCTGACCGGCTCCAACCCCAACAAATTCCTGGTGGGCGTGCGCATCTTCATCAAGAAGTCAGGAGTTGAGACCAGCTTCTTCGAAGAGCAGCTCAGCCTGGTCCTGCAGGATCAGCGTTACCTGGTCGATAGCGTCAAGGCCTCGGAGACCATGGCTCTGGGCCACGGTCCGACGGTCGTCTCGGTGCAAATCCTTCAGGCCCCACCGGGTCAGCAGGTGCGAGTCCGTTTTGACGCCGACCTCAAACCGGACAGCGTCACCAGTACCACCATCCAGGTGAAGGACGCCAACGGCCAGCTGGTGGCCGCCCGTGTGTCCTTCGATGCCGACAAGCACCTGGCAACCGTGACCGTCAGGTTGCAGAAGGGCACCTATCAGCTAGTGGTGACCACCGGGGTCACGGACATCAACGGAATGCCCCTTGCCCAGGAATACGACGCCCCGCTGGTGATCAGTCGATAACCGCGGCCGCGATGGCCGCCGCAATCTCACCGCCGCCATAGAGCGACTCGAGCGGCGACCCCTGGGCATCGAACTCCTTCGTTTTCTGCAACAAGCTGGGGTGTTCCTGAATGAAGCTCGTCGAGATCCGGCCGTTGAGGAAATCGGGCTCCTCGAGCAGGGCTCGATGCAGCGGGACGGTTGTCTTCGGCCCCGTGAGGACCAGCTCCTGTAAGGCTCGCCGCCCCCGGCCGATGGCGGCGTCCCGATCATCCGCCCAGACGATCAACTTGAGCAGCAGCGAATCGAAATGCGGGGAGATCTCCTGGTGCGGCCGGATGCCGCTATCGACCCGAACGCCCGGCCCGGTCGGCGGCGCGTAACGCTGAATCCGACGAGGCGTGGGCATGAAGTTGCGCAGGGGATCCTCGGCGTTGATCCGGAATTCGATGGCGTGGCCCCGTGGCGCGGGATAGCCCGGCGCCGGGATTCGCTCGCCACGAGCGATCCGGATCTGCTCGCGCACCAGGTCGATGCCGAGCACTGACTCGGTGACCGGGTGTTCGACCTGCAGCCGGGTATTCATTTCGAGGAAGTAAAAGTCTCCACCCGACACGATGAACTCCACGGTTCCGGCGTTCTGATAGCCGACCGCGGCGGCGGCCTTGATCGCCGCCTCAGCCATGGCACGCCGGCGCGCGTCGGTCAGGCCGACGGCCGGCGTCTCCTCCAGGAGCTTCTGATGCCGCCGTTGGATGGAACACTCTCGCTCACCAAGCGCCAGCGTCGTGCCGTGCCCATCGGCGAGCACCTGCATCTCGATGTGACGAGGGTGCGAAAGGTAGCGCTCGAGATAAACATCCGGGCTGGCAAAGGATGCCTGGGCCGCCCGACGGCAGGCCTCAAAGGCCCCCGGGAGCTCCTCGGCCCGCTGGGCCACCCGCATTCCGATTCCGCCCCCACCAGCGGCGGCTTTGACCAGCACCGGGTACCCGATCCGCGCGGCCTCGGTGACCGCCGCGTGTTCATCGCGCAGGGCAGTGGTCCCCGGCACGACGGGGACGCCCGCCTCGGTCATTCGACGACGTGCCTCGACTTTGTCGCCCATGGCCCGCATGCTGGACGCGGATGGCCCGATAAAGGTCAGGCCGTTGTCGGCGCAGGCCTCCGAGAAGCTGGGATTCTCGGAAAGAAATCCGTAGCCAGGATGGACGGCATCGGCGCCCTTGTCCCGCGCGACTCGGAGCAGCTGGTCGATATCGAGATAGGCCTGCCGTGGCGATGGACCAGTCAGGGCCACGCGTTCGTCCGCGAAGTACGCATGGGGAGCGCGCGCGTCCGGCTCCGCATACACGGCGACGGTCGAAATCCCCATCTCGCGGCAGGTCCGCATCACGCGAAGCGCGATCTCCCCGCGATTGGCGACCAGGACCCTGGTGACGCTAGCCAATCGTCATCAGGACTTCGTTGGGCGCCACGATGGCCCCCTCCTTGGCGAAGACCTCGCGGACCGTTCCCCCCAGCGTGGCGACGATGTCGTTCTGCATTTTCATGGCTTCCAGAACGACCACCACGTCACCCAGGCGAACCTTGTCGCCGGGCGCGACCTTCACCTTGACGACCATACCTTGCATCGGCGCCTGGATGGCCCCGTTACCGCCGGCCGGCCTGGCACCGGGTTGCGCCGAAGCCGCGACGCGAGGCGCACTGGCTGGCGGGCCAGCCACGCCATCGGCAAGAATCCTGACGCGGTAGGGCTCACCGTCGACCTCGACCGTGAATTCACGGGCGGCGGGCCCGGGCAAGGCGAGCGGATCCGGCGCAGCAGCTCCCGCAGGCGCTTGGGCCGGTGCCGGCTCGGGCGGCTGGCTCGAGCCGGAGGCCGGGGCCGGCTCGACCCGGCGGGCCGACGATGGGCGGAGGATCCCGGGCGCCTCCTCCGGGAACAAGATATAGGTCAGCACCTGGTCGACCCCGCTCGGCGTCAGCCCCTGCTTGCGCATCTCCCGTCGCGCCCGCTCCAGCCCGGGTTGGAGCAGGTCGGCCGGCCGCATGGTGATCGCCTCCGACGAGCCGAGCGCGCGCTTGCGCACCTCCGCATCGATCGGCGCGGGCGGGGCCCCATAGAGGCCTTTGACATAGTCGCGAAACGGCTGATCGATGTGCTGATAGCGCTTGTCGCTGAGGGTGTTGGCCAGCGCCTGGTTGGCCGCGATCCGATTGATGGGCGCCGCCATCGGCGGATACCCCATCTCCTGGCGAACCCGAACCAGCTCATGCATCAACCGGTCATAGCGATCGACCGCCTTGCGCTCGCGGAGATTGCGGATCAACACGGCCAGCACCGGGGCGGGCAACTGATGTTCGAGGACATAGACGTCGTTTCGAAAGGCGATCGGATCCTGGAATTCGAGATACTCATCGTGGATCTCATCGAAGTACCGGCTGGCCTGGCTGATCAGGGTCAGATCAAGGCCGGTGTCATATGGCCCGTCGTGGAGACTTGCCACCATCGTCTCGGTGGCCGGCTGCGAGGCGCCCCAGGCGAGCGCCGAGAGCGCCGTATCCACGCCCGTCGCGCCGGCTTCGATGGCGGCGAAATACGAGATGGGCGCGAGCGCCGTCGTCGAGTGCGAATGGATGCTGACGGGCAGCTTGGTCCCGCTCACCAGCGCGCTGACCAGCGTTCGGGCGGTGACCGGCGCCAGGATGCCCGCCACATCTTCGATGCCGATCCAGTCGGCGCCGAGCGCCTTCAACCGGTTCGCCGACCGCACCAGCCAGGGCTCGTCCTCGACCGGGCTCGGACTGTAGACCAGCGCTCCGATCACCCGGGCGCCCGCTTTGTGGGCCGCCTCGATGGGGACCTCGAGGTTGCGCAGGTCATTGAGCGGATCGAACATGCGGATCACACGGATGCCGTCTTCAACCGCCTGCTCGATGAAAGCCCGTACCACGTCGTCGGGCTGATGCGACTGCGAGATCAGCGTCTGACCGCGGATCAACATCTGCAGTGGCGTTTTCTCGATGGCGCCGCGCAGCGCGCGCAGCCGCTGCCACGGATCCTCCTGTAGGGCGCGCACCGAGGCCGCGAAGGTCCAGCCGCCCCAGGCATCGAGCGCGTGATAGCCGATGTCGTCGAGATTCTTGGCGATCGGCAGCACGTGCTGCAGCTTGAGGCGGCCCTGCACCAGACTCTGCTGCGCGTCGCGCAGCACGGTCTCAGTGATCAAGACCCTGGGCACGCCGCTATTCTAGGTCGCCGAATTCACCTATCTCAGTTGGGCGATGCCGGTGCCGCCGCCGATTTGACCCAGGACCCTTTCATCAAGGCGCTTGCCACCTACGCGAGTGTTACTGGCCTCTTCGTCCTGAGCGTTTGCGATCGATCACCTTCGCCAGGTTGGCGAGCTCCCCCTGGTGTCGTCGGTTTACCACACACCCGCGAACTTGTCGAAGGCTCCAGCGCCCCTACTGCTTCGGCTGCCGGTTGGCCTCCCGGCGCTTGACCAGCTTTTCGCGAGCGCCCGCGTCAGCAAGCGCGAGAATGCCCACGGCCAGGTGACCGGCGTTGCGCGCCCCCGCGTCACCGATCGCGACGGTGGCGACCGGGATGCCGGCCGGCATCTGCGCCATGGAGAGCAGGGCGTCGAGCCCGCCGAGCGCACCGGCAGACATCGGCACGCCGATGACCGGAAGCACGCTCCAGGCCGCGACCACGCCAGGCAGGTGCGCGGCACCGCCCGCGGCGGCGATCAACACCTTGACGCCACGGCCCTCGGCCTGCGTCGCCCACTCACGACAACCCTCGGGGTCACGGTGCGCCGAACGAACTACGACCTCGTACGAAACGCCGTAGCCGTCGAGCACTTCGCAGCAGCGCTGCATGGTCGGCCGATCCGACTCACTGCCCATCACGATGCCGACGAGGGGCCCGTCGCTCACCGCAGCGCGGGAGCCTCGACCTCCCGCTGCGCCAGGTCGCGACGATAGGTCATCCCCTGAAAGCGAACGCGATCGACGTTCCGATAGGCCCGGTCGCGGGCCTCCGCCATCGAATCGCCGAGCGCGACCAGGGTGAGCACCCGGCCCCCCGCCGTCACATACCCTGATGGATCAGCGCTGGCGCCGGCATGGAAGACAACCACATCGCGCTCGATCGTGCCTAAGCCCTCGATCGGGTATCCGGTGGTGAACGTCCCGGGATAACCGCGGGATGCAAGCACGACGCCCACGCTTGACCTGGTCGTCCACGACGCGCTCAGGCCCGCCAGGCCGCCGCCCGCCGTCGCCTCGAGCAGCGTGATCAGGTCGGTCTCGAGGCGAGGCAAGACGACCTGCGCCTCGGGGTCGCCGAAGCGAGCATTGAATTCGAGTGCCTGGATGTCTTGCGGCCCGACCATCAAGCCGGCGTAGAGGCAGCCACGATAGGGCGTGCCCTCATCTCGCAGCCCCTGAACGATGGGCAGCAGGACGCTGGCCACGGCCCTTTCGACGGCCTCTGGC
>Ga0209159_1001674_pt1 | contig 16497 bp, 15 predicted proteins | sample GraSoiAngelo_144_FD_185901 | JGI IMG/M metagenome (GOLD analysis project Ga0209159, IMG submission 185901) | Grasslands soil microbial communities from the Angelo Coastal Reserve, California, USA - 14_1009_02_40cm (SPAdes) (version 2) | ecosystem: Environmental > Terrestrial > Soil > Grasslands ...
GACGTTGACTCCGGGCATCGGTGCGAATGGCGCGCTGCAGAAGGAAGGTATTCCCGCTGCCATCGTGACGGCATTCCTTGCCACGCAGGGCATCGTCGTGGAGAAGACCGAGCCCTACTCGATTCTCACGCTCTTCTCGATCGGCATCACGAGGGGCAAGTGGGGCTCGCTCGTCGCCGCGTTCATGCGCTTCAAAGAGCTCTACGACGCGAACGCGTCGCTCACCAAGGCACTCCCCGGCCTCGTCGCCGATCACCCCGAGCGCTACGGCCGGCTCGGGCTCCGCGAGCTCGCCGCGGAGATGCACGCCGCCATTCGAGAGCACGACATCCTCGGCAACCTCGACGGCGCGTTCAGCCACCTCCCCGAGCCGGTGCTGACACCGCGGGAAACCTTCGCGCGCCTCGTGCACGGCGACGTGGAGCAGGTTCCCGCCGCGAAGCTCAGCGGCCGCGTGCTCGCGGTGCAGGTCGTCCCGTATCCGCCGGGAATCCCGCTCCTGATGCCGGGTGAGCGCTTCGGCGAGGCGACCCGTGCCGTCGGCGACTTCCTGCTCGGCCTCGAAGCCTTCGACGCGTGGTTCCCGGGCTTCGGTCACGATACCCATGGCCTCGAGGTGAAAATCGGCGGCGACGGCCGCCCCTACTATGCTCTCTACTGTTTGAAGACCTGAACCTCACGGCAGGTGCGACGGGGGCGCGACGACGAGACAGGGAGACATCATGGACGAGCACCGGACGAAGATGAGTCTGATCCAGCTGACGGTCATCGTCGCCGTCAACATGATGGGTTCCGGCATCATCATGCTGCCGGCGAACATGGCACAGGTCGGGGCGATCTCTCTCCTCTCCTGGGTCGTGACCGCCGTGGGCTCGATGGCCATCGCCTACGGATTCGCGCAGGCCGGCCTCCTGAACCAGCGGGCGGGGGGAATGTCGGCTTACGCCGAGGAGGCCTACGGGAAGTCCGGCTTCTTCCTCGTGTTCTACCTCTACTTCTTCTCGCTCGCGATCGGGAACGTGGCGATCGCGATCTCCGCGGTCGGGTACCTGGCGCACTTCTTCCCGTGGCTCTCGTCGACGGCGATCGCGACCTGCATCGGAGTGATCGCGCTGCTCTGGCTGACCACGGTCGCCAACTTCGGCGGCCCCAAGGTGACCGGCGGCATCGGCGCCGTGACGGTGTGGGGCGTGATCGTCCCGGTCGCCGGTCTCTCGCTCATCGGCTGGCTCTGGTTCAGGACCGACACGTTCGCCGCCGCCTGGAACCCGAAGGGGCTCGGCCTGCTGACGGGCATGGGCTCGAGCATCGCGGTCACGCTCTGGGCCTTTCTCGGCATGGAGTCGGCGGCGCAGAACTCGGACGCCGTCGAGAACCCGAAGCGGAACGTGCCCCTGGCGTGCATGCTCGGGACGCTCGGGGCGGCCGTGATCTACATCCTCTCGACGACGGTCATCCAGGGCATCGTGCCGAACGCGGAGCTGGCGAAGTCCACGGGTCCGTTCGGTCTCGTATATGCCCACATGTTCAATCCGACCGTCGGCTCGATCATCATGGCCCTGGCGGCGATGGCATGTGTGGGCTCGCTGCTGGGTTGGCAGTTCACCATCGCGCAGACCGCGAAGGCGGCGGCCGAGGATCGCATGTTCCCCGCCTTCTTCGCGAAGGTGACCCGGAGCAACGCGCCCGTCATCGGGATGGTCGTCATGGGAATCGTACAGTCCGTGATGGCGCTCTCCACGATGTCGCCGACGCTCAGCGAGCAATTCAGCGCGCTCGTGAGCCTGGCCGTGGTCACGAACGTGATCCCGTACATCATCGCGCTCTCCGCCTTGATCGTGATGATGCAGAAGGCGGCCGTGACAGAGTCCGTGTATCGGCGGAACGTCGTCGTGGCGGTGGTGGCGATGCTCTACAGCGTCTACGCGATCTACGCCTCGGGTCCCGCGGCGGTGCTCGGTGGCACGGTGGTGATGGGCATCGGCTTCGTGATCTTCGGTTTCATCGCGCCCCGCTTCGCAATGGGTGAGCGAGTCATCGGGCAGGCTCACGCGAGCCGTGCCGCTTGAGGAGGACAGTCATGCAACTCGGACGATCACTGATGCTTCGTCGACGTGGCCTCCTGATCGCGTGGATTGCCGCCGTTCAGGCGGCGTTGGTGCTCTTCATGCCCGGCACGGCTGCACCCGAGGGGGGCACCATGGATCGCATCCGGGATGCCGGCAAGGTGAAGCTCGGGTACCGGACGGATGCACGACCGTTCTCGTACGAAGAGTCCGGAAGGGCCGCCGGGTACTCCGTGGTGCTCTGCCAGCGGGTCGCCGATGCGGTGGGAGCCGAGTTGGGTCTGCCGCGGATCCCGGTCGAGTACGTCAAGGTCGAAAGCGACGATCGCTTCGCTGCGCTGGAGGAGGGGCGGATCGACCTGCTCTGCGGCGCAGCCACCGCCACGCTGGAGCGGAGAAGGAAAGTCGCGTTCTCGATCCCGATCTTTCCGAGCGGCATCGGCGCGCTCATGCGAAAGGACGCCCCCGAGCGCCTGAGGGCGGCGCTCGAGGGACGGGAGCCGCCCTACCGGCCGTTCTGGCGCGCGTCGCTGGCACAGGTTCTCGAGAAGCGGGTGCTCTCGGCCGTGGCCGGAACGACCGCGGAATCGTGGCTCGCCCAGAGGCGACAGGATCTCGACGTCAACGCGGAAATCGTCCCCGTGCCGAGCTACGCGGAAGGTGTCGAGCGGATATCGGGGCGGCGTTCGGACGTGCTGTTCGGAGATCAGCCGATCCTCCTGGACGCCGCAGCGCGGGGTTCGGCGGCGGAACATCTGACCGTCCTCACGCGCCATTACACGTACGAGCCTCTCGCCCTTGCTCTGTCGCGCGGCGACGAGGATTTCCGCCTGGTCGTGGACCGCACGCTGAGCCGCCTGTACCGCTCTGGAGAGATCGGAAACATCTACGCGAGCGTCTTCGGGGAGCCCGCCGCGAGCACCTTGTCCTTCTTCAGCTTCGTGGCGCTGCCGGAATGACCTGCGTCGTGCCGTGAAGGGAGCGACCGTGACACCGGCGACCGACCAGCGCGGGAGCAAGAGCCTCGGGCTCGCCACCTGTACGGCGCTCGTGATCGGCAACATGGTCGGCTCGGGGTTCTTCATCGCGCCCTCGGTGCTGGCGCGCTTCGGCACGACGGCGTTGATCGGCTGGGCGGTGATGGCGGTCGGCGCGATCTCCCTCGGCATGGTGTTCGCGCGACTGGCCCACATCGCGCCGGCCACCGGTGGTCCGTATGCCTACACGCGGATGGGTTTCGGTCGCTTCGCCGGCTTCCTCATCGCGTGGGGCTACTGGATATCCATCTGGGCCTCGCTACCCGCCATGGCGGCGGCGCTGGTGGGCTACCTCCTGGCCCTCTTCCCCGCGCTGACGGGCCACCGGCTGCTCGGCATCGCCATCGCGCTCGGCTCCATGTGGGGTGTCGCGCTCGTGAACCTCCGGGGAGTCAAGGAGGCCGGGATCTTCCAGGTGGTCACGACGTACACGAAGCTCGTGCCGTTCGTGGCGATCGCCCTGCTGGGACTCTTCTGGATCGACTGGCACTCCTTCGAGACGGTGAACCCGAGCGGGCAGCCTTTCCTGAGCGCCCTGGCCGCCACCGCGCCCATCACGATGTTCGCGTTCCTCGGCATCGAGTCGGCGACCGTGCCGGCCGGCGACGTCATCGATCCCCGGCGGACCATCCCTCGCGCCACGGTACTCGGCACCATCGTTTCGGCGCTCATCTACATCCTCGGCACCGCCGTCGTGATGGGAGTGATACCGCGAGAGACGCTGCTGCGCTCCTCCGCCCCCTTTGCGGACGCCGCGCGAGTCATGTGGGGCCCGTGGGCCGCCACCATGATCGCCTTGGCGGCGATCATCTCCTCGGTGGGCGCGCTCAACGGGTGGACGCTGATGCTCTCTCAGGTTCCCATGGCGGCGGCACGCGACGGCGCCATGCCTCCCGTCTTCGGGCACCTCTCGCGCCGGGGTGTACCGGCTCGTGGCCTCGTGATCTCGATGATCCTCTCGACCCTTCTCGTCCTGCTCGAGACATCCGGCACGTCGGCACTCGTCGCGTTCTACGCTCTGATCGTCAACCTGTCGACCGACGCCGCCATGGTTCCCTACGTGTTCTGCTCGGTCGTCGAGGCGATCCTCTACGTCAACCGACGCCCGGTCTCGCGCGCCCTGCGCGTTGGTCCATTCACCCCCGCCGCGATCGTCGCGTTCGTCTTCTCCGTCGGCACGATCTACGGCGCCGGGGAACGAGCGGGCATGTGGTCGCTGATCCTGATCCTGCTGGCAGCTCCGGTCTGGGTTCTCCTGCGCGACGTGCGCTCGCCTCCGGGCGAGACGCTCTCGCGCGCAGATGCGGACCGCGAAAGGGATGCAATCGATGCAGATTCCGATTCAACGCTACTTTCGAGTGCTGGTCGTCGGTGACGAGCACGCTCCCGTCGCCGACATCATCGAGAAAGAGCTCGGCCTCCGCACCGTCACCGTCGCTGCGGACGACGCCGTCGAGACCCTTCATGAGGGGGCGGACCTCTGTGCCATCGTGGTCGGCCGAAGCAACGCGAGCGATGTCATCGCCGCGCGCAAGGAACGAGGATTCGAGATGCCCGTATTCCTCGTCAGCGAGCGCGACGCGGAGGTGTTTCACGCGCCCTATCTTCAGGACGTCAGAGGGGTACTGGTCGCGGGTCTCGAGTCCAGAGAGTTCTACAAGAAGACGTTCCTCAAGTCCGTCGAGGAGTACGTGCAGAAGCTGCTCACGCCCTTCTTCGGCAAGCTGCTGGAGTACGACTACGACGGGAACCGCTCGTGGGCGTGTCCGGGTCACCAGGGGGGCCAGATGTTCAAGCGCCACCCGGTAGGGAGGCTCTTCTTCGAGCACATGGGCGAGAACGTCTTCCGGGACGACATCTGCAACGCGATGGTGTCCCTGGGAGACCTCCTCATTCGCGAGGGGCCGGCGCTGTCGGCGCAGCAGGAGGCGGCCACGATCTTCGGCGCCGACCGGACCTACTTCGTCCTCAACGGCACCTCGAGCTCGAACAAGGCCGTCGACTGCGGACTGCTGCGCGACGGCGACATCGTCCTTTTCGACCGCAACAACCACAAGTCGAACCACCAGGGGGCGTTGATGATCGCGGGCGCGATCCCGGTCTACCTCGAGACGGATCGCAACGCCTTCGGCATGGTGGGGCCGATCGACTGGGCGGCGCTCGACGAAAGGAGCATCCGCGCGAAGATCCGGGCGCACCCGCTCGTCAAGGCCAGCGGTGCGGCCGAGCGCGAGCGCCCGATCCGCTTGGCGATCATCGAGCAATGCACCTACGACGGCACCATCTACAACGCCCGCAAGATCGTCGAGAAGATCGGCCACCTCTGCGAGTACATCCACTTCGACGAGGCGTGGGCTGGTTTCGGCGCGTTCCACCCGTTGCTGAGAGACCACTTTTCGATGGGCCTCGACCTCACGGAGCGCGATCCGGGCGTCATCGCGACCCAGTCCACACACAAGCAGCTCGCGGGCTTCTCGCAGGCCTCGCAGATTCACGTCCGCGATGCGCACATTCGCGACCGGCCGTACCGGGTCAATCACAAACGGTTCAACGAGATGGTGATGCTGCACGCATCCACTTCGCCGTTCTACCCCCTGTTCTCCAGCCTCGACGTCAACGCACAGATGCACCGCGACAAGGCAGGACGCGCGCTATGGGACGACATGATCAAGCTCGGCATCGAGGCGCGGAAGGCGGTTCGAAAGCGTTTCGGCGGCTTCCTGGATCCGTTCGTGCCGGACATGGTCGAGTTCGAAGGCCGGAGCACGCGCTGGGAGGACGTTCCCACGGAGGACCTGGCGCGGGACCAGCGGTACTGGAAGCTCGACCCGAACGAAGCCTGGCACGGGTACCGCACCGTCGGGCCGGATCTGGCCATGGTCGACCCGACCAAGCTCATGCTGACCACGCCGGGGATCGACCATGGGAGCGGTAACTACCAGCGGACTGGCGTGCCGGCCACGGTCCTCGCCAACTACCTGCGGGAGAACCACATCATTCCGGAAAAGAACGATCTCAACAGCATCCTGTTCCTGATGACGCCGGCGGTGGGCGAAGGGAAGGTCGCGTTCCTGTTGGCGGAGCTGGAGCGATTCAAGGCGCTCTACGAGGCGGATGCCCCGCTCGCGCGCGTCGTCCCGGGCGTCACGGCGCGCTACCCGAAACGCTACCTGGGCTACAGCCTGAGACAGCTCTGCGACGAGATACACCGCTTCTTCGTCGAGAGGGACGTCAAGGAGCTCCAGCGCAGGTGCTTCCGCTTCGAGTCATTTCCCGAGCAGGCAATGAGCGCGCGCGACGCGGTCCAGGCGACGGTCGCGGGGGAGGTCGACTACGTGCCCATGGCGAGCGTCCGCGGTCGGATCGCCGGCACGCTGGCACTGATCTACCCGCCGGGCATCGGCATCGTGGTCCCGGGCGAACGCTACGACGCGAGAGCGCAGCCGATGATCGATTACTTCCTGGCGTTCGAGGAGAGCTGCAACCGCTTTCCGGGCTTCTCGTACGAGGTACAGGGCGTGTACCAGGAGCCGGACGGCGACGGCGTCCGTTTCTACACCTACGTGGTGAGGGAGCGGGAGAGGGCGCGTACTAGGCAGGCACATTCCACGATGGATTCAACCCTCTCGCGGAGCACATGATGGAAACGCTCGGCGTCCACAGTGAAGTCGGCCGGCTACGCACCGTCCTGGTCTGCCGGCCCGGGCTCGCGCATCAGCGACTGACGCCCGGAAATCGCGCGGATCTCCTGTTCGACGACGTCCTCTGGGTCCACGAAGCCCAGAAGGACCACTACGACTTCGTGCTGAAGATGCGCGAGCGCGGCGTCGAGGTGCTCGAGCTGCACGAGTTGCTGGCCGAGACGCTCGCCGACCAGTCGGCGCGTACCTGGGTGCTCGACCGCCGCGTGACGGCCAATGACGCCGGACCCGGCCTGGCGCCGATTCTCCGCGCGTGGCTCGACGAGATGCCGGCCGCCAAGCTGGCGGAGCATCTCATCGGCGGCATCGCCATTCTCGACCTTCCGCTGTCCGAGCAACGGGCGATGCTGACGGACGCATTGGGTGGAACCGATTTCATCATCCCGCCGGTGCCGAACACGCTGTTCCAGCGCGACCCCTCCTGCTGGATCTACAACGGCGTCACGTGCAATCCGATGTACTGGCCGGCGCGCAAACCGGAGACGCTGCTCCAGCGGGCAGTCTACAAGTTCCATCCGCGCTTCAAGAACGCCGATTTCACGATCTGGTGGGGCGACAGCGACGATTCCTTCGGAGCGGCGAGCCTCGAAGGTGGTGACGTCATGCCCGTGGGCAGGGGCGTCGTGCTCATCGGCATGGGCGAACGCAGCACCCGGCAGGCCGTGTTCCAGGTCGCAGCCGAGCTCTTCAGGCACCAGGCGACGACGCGCGTCATCGGTTGCCTCATGCCGAAGAGCCGCGCCGCGATGCACCTCGACACGGTGTTCACGCTCTGCGACCGCGACCTGTGCACCTCGTTCCGGGAAGTGTCCGACCAGATCCGCTGCTACAGCGCACGGCCGTCCGGCAACGGGAGTGTCGAGGTCCACGAGGACAAGGGGAGTCTGTTCGACGTGGTCAAGGAGGCGCTCGGCCTGAAGACGCTGCGAGTGGTCGAGACGGGTGGTAGTGCGTGGCAGGCACAGCGCGAACAGTGGGATGACGGGAACAACGTCGTCGCGCTGGCGCCGGGCGTCGTCGTCGCGTACGACCGCAACACGTACACGAACACGCTGCTGCGCAAGGCCGGAATCGAGGTGATCACGGTGCGTGGCGCGGAGCTCGGCCGCGGCCGAGGCGGCGGACACTGCATGACCTGTCCGATCGCCCGCGATCCCGCGTATTGATGGCGCACATGTCACACGGGAGGGCACCATGGGTTTCAATTTGCGCAATCGGTCGCTGCTGACCGTTCAGGATTACACCCCACGTGAGTTTCGCTATCTGCTCGATCTGGCCCGCGACCTCAAACGCGCCAAGTACGCGCGTACCGAGCAGAAGCACCTCGATGGGAAGGAGATTTGTCTGATCTTCGAGAAGACCTCGACGCGTACGCGCTGCGCCTTCGAGGTGGCTTGCTACGACCAGGGGGCCAACGTCACGTATCTCGATCCAGCCGGTTCGCAGATCGGCCACAAGGAGTCGTTCAAGGACACGGCGCGCGTCCTCGGCCGGATGTACGACGCGATCGAGTATCGCGGCGCCAGTCAGGAGGGCGTCGAACAGCTGGCGAGGTACGCCGGCGTGCCGGTCTTCAACGGCCTCACGGCCGAGTACCACCCGACCCAGATGCTGGCCGACGTCATGACGATGCGCGAGCACAGCGACCGGCCCATCCACGAGATCAAATATGCGTTCCTCGGCGACACCCGGAACAACATGGGGCACTCGCTGATGATCGTTGGCTGCCTGACGGGTATGGACGTGCGGATTTGCGGGCCGAAAAAGCTCTGGCCCTCCGAGGAGTACGTCGTCATCGCGCGCCGGCTCCAGAACCAGTCGGGCGCCAGCCTCACCATCACGGACGATCCGCGGGAGGCCGTCGAGGGGGTCGATTTCGTGCATACCGACGTCTGGGTGTCGATGGGCGAGCCAAAGGAGGTCTGGAAGGAACGCATCGACCTGCTCCTCAAGTACCAGGTGGGCATGGAGCTGATGAAGGCCACCGGCAACCCGCAGGTGAAGTTCATGCATTGCCTGCCGGCGTTCCACGACATGGAGACCACCGTCGGCAGGCAGATCGCGGAGAGCTACGGCCTGCGCGACGGCGTCGAGGTGACCAACGAGGTGTTCGAGTCCGAGCTCAACATCGCGTTCGAGCAGGCGGAGAATCGCATGCACACCATAAAGGCGATTCTCGTCGCGACGCTCGGAGATTGACGATGCTGGTGGTCACGGCGCTGGGCGGCAACGCGCTCCTCCGGCGCGGCGAGCCGATGACCGCCGAGAACCAGCGCCTGAACGTGCGGATCGCGGCGCAGGCGCTCGCCCCGGTTGCGGCGGAGCATCGACTGGTCATCGGACACGGCAACGGTCCGCAGGTCGGGCTGCTCGCCCTGCAGGGTGCGGCATACACCCAGGTGGAGACGTATCCGCTCGACGTCCTGGGAGCGCAGACCGAAGGCATGATCGGGTACATGATCGAGCAGGAGCTCGGCAACCTGCTGCCCTTCGAGCGTCCCTTCGCTACGATGCTGACGATGATCGAGGTCGATCCAGACGACCCGGCGTTCCACGACCCGTGCAAGTTCATCGGCCCGGTGTATTCCAAGGACGAGGCCGATCGGATCGCCGGCGACAAAGGGTGGGTTTTCAAGCGGGATGGCGACAGGTGGCGTCGCGTGGTGCCGTCGCCGGAGCCGAAGCGCATCTTCGAGCTGCGCCCGATCAAGTGGCTGCTCGAGCACGACACGATCGTGATCGCCGCCGGCGGCGGCGGCATCCCGACGATGTACGAGCCTGGCAAGGATCGCCAGCTGGCCGGCGTCGAGTGCGTGATCGACAAGGACCTGGCCTCGGAGCTGCTCGCGCGTGATCTCGACGCGGACCTCTTCATCATGCTGACCGACGCGGACGCGGTCTACGTCGACTGGGGCAAGCCCACGAAGCGGGCCATCCGGCGGGCATCACCGTCCGCCCTGTCCGCCATGTCGTTCGCGGCCGGGTCGATGGGGCCGAAGGTGAACGCCGCCTGCCGGTTCGCGGCCGTGACCGGGAAGAAGGCCGCCATCGGCGCGCTGGCGGATCTGGGCAGGATCATCGCCGGCGACGCCGGCACGACGGTCGACGCAAAGGAGTCCGGCATCGTCTACGATGCCTGAGGCAAACCACGAGGTGCTGGTCGTGAAACGACCTCGCGAGCTGCTGCTCGTCGGCATCGTGCTGGCCGTGTCGGTGGGCCAGTCGGTCGTGCTCGGCGAGGAGGACCGGGCCGCGGCCCGCCTCGAGGCGATGGCAAGCTTCCTCGCCAGGACGCCGCGCCTCAGCGTGACGATCGACTCGGCATACGACGTCGTGCAGGAGTCCGGCCAGAAGGTGCAGTTCGGCGAGCGGCGGGTGGTGGCGCTCAGGCGTCCCGACCGCGCGCGCGTCGACGTCACCCGGCGCGACGGGTCGCGCCGGGGAGTTGTCTTCGACGGGACGCAGCTCGCGGTCTTCGATCTCGACGCGAAGGTCTACGCGACCGTCGCGAAGCCAGGGACGGTCGACGCGGCGTTCGACTACTTCGTGAACGACCTCGCGATGCGGCTGCCGCTACGCGAGCTCCTGAAGACGGACTTCCCCCAGCAGCTGAAGGACGTCCTCGGGAGCGCACGCCTGGTCGGGGAGGAGCAGGTCGGCGGCGTGGCGACCGATCATGTGGCGTTTCGAAGCGACCGGACGGACGTGCAGATCTGGATCCCGCGCGACGGCGACCCGCTTCCGCAGCGCATCGTCATCACCTATCGCCTCGCCGAAGGCCAGCCGCAGTTCGAGGCCGATCTCGGCGCGTGGAATCTGGCCCCCGACCTGCCCGACTCGCTCTTCACGTTCACTCCGGCGGCCGGGGCGGAGCAGATACCGGTGCTGGTCCCGCGACGGGCGAAGCAGCCGTGACCCGCGCGATGGCGTTGATCGCGGCGCTTGTCCTCGCGATGACGGGGCACGCCATCGCCCGCGGCGGCGGGCGCGGCGGCGGGTTCGCACGCGGCGGAGGGTTCTCGCGCGGCGGCGTTGCGGCCGGCGGATCCTTCGGCCACCGATCGGCGGGAGGCGGGACGTACGGCCGGCCGGGGCCGGCCGCGAGCGGCACGTTCGCGGGACGATCGAGTGGCAGGCTGGGCGACCGCCACGGCGGCGGCGACGGCGAGGGTGCGATGCGCCCCGACGCCGGAGACCGGGAGGCCCGTCGCGATGAGCGTCAGGAGCGGCGCCAGGAGGCACGCGAGGACTGGCAGGACTACGCCGATGATCACTACGACGACCACTACTACGGGGAGTATTACCCCTATGGCGCTGCTGTCGTGGCGGGCGTGGCGGCGGCGGCCGCCGCGAGCCCGCCGTACTGGACTCTCGACTGCGTGCCTACCGTCGTCGTCGTGAGCGGCACCACGTACTACCGATGCGACTCCGGCTGGTACGTCCGCGTCTACAGCGGGGGAGAGATCGCGTACACCATGGTGAACCCGCCCGCCGGCTACTAGCGCCGGCGCTACCTCGCGGAGGGCGCCCGCGGTTTCCGCCCTACCACGGCCTCCACTGCGGAAAGGCGATCGTCATCCCGAATCGACCGGTCGTCTGGGGGGCCACCGGTGCGTCGTGTCGGTAGGCCATCCACTCTCCACTCAAGAAAACGTTGATGGGTGGCGATCCTTGCCGGAGGATGACGTATCCGAGGCCGAAGCTCAGCGGCACCATCGTCGACGAACCGTTGCGCCATTGGATCGCCCAGCTGGCGTCGGCGGATTTCGCGTAGAGACCGCGCCAGAGATGCCGGAGCACGATCGGTTGCAGCACGAGGGTGCCGACGGCCTGACGGCCAGGATCCGTGTAGGCGAAGGAGATCGGATTCTGGATCAGGCACCCGAGCAGCCATCCCGGGTAGCCCTTGTAGATCGAGCCGAAGGCAGGACCGATCTGCCAGGCGCCCTGACCGGCGACGCGGTCGCTCGCGGTCGGGAAGACGAACGCCGGGCCGACTCCCATGACCAGCCCGGTGTCCTTGCCGGGCCATGGGATCACGGCCAGGTCGAACAGCTGCATGTCGCCGAACGCGGTCCGTGTCGCACCACCTGTGCCCGTCGGCACCGTGACGAGCGAGAAGCTCGGTCGGACGAGCTGCACGAACGGAAACAGCGAATACTTGGGAAGGCGTGGAACGATCACGCGCGTGATCACCCGGTTGGTCGAGGCAGCGGTACCGTAGCTCGCGGGCGTGTACGCATCCTGGGTGAAGATCTGCGGGAGAGTCGTCAGGGGATCGGAGAAGTCGTCCTCGAGCTGGTCGATACTCCGCTCCGGCAATCGCTCCTCTGCGAGGGCCGAGGGCGCGACCGACAGGAAGGTTGCCAGGAGCACTTGCCATATCACGCCAGCCACGCGCCGTTGTGCCTCGGCTCACGGGTCGCGCTGCCGACCTACTTTCTCCATGGCCGCCCATCGGGCGCGGAAATCGCGCGGCGTGAAGCCGGTCCAGCGCTGGAATGCACGGGTGAAGTGTGCTGGATCCGAGTATCCGAGTGCCCGCGCGACCTTCGCGATTCCCGCTCCCCCGTCCTTCAACATCTGTTGGGCGGCGGCGCGGCGTGCCCGCTGCACGACCTCCGAGTAGGTCACCCCCGCGGCACGGAGCCGTCGCTGTAAGGTCCGGACGCTCGTCCCCATCGTCTCGGCGACGATATCGATGCGCGCGGCGGGGCGGGGCCCGGCGAGCAGTGTGGTGATGATCCGTTGTACCCGCCGTCCGGTGTCGGGAGCGCAAGGGTCATGTACCATGAGAGTGCCCCATCCGCTGCCACGGACTCGTCGAGGTTCCCCTCATCGTCGCCGATGAGAGCGGGCCCCCCCTGGCATGGCCGTTCGCCGGGTCCGCGTCTTGCCAGGCGCTGCCACGGCCTCGTCGAGGTTCCCCTCATCGTCGCCGATGAGAGCGGCCCCCCCTGGCATGGCCGTTCGCCGGGTCCGCGTCTTGCCAGGCAGCGCCGATGCGGGGCTTGGCGTTTCCGCCCTCGGGTGAGCTGGCCGCGTCTGCACGGCCCCCCTCCCGGGTCGCCAACGGGCAGCCGTGGCCTCCGGTCAACGGAGCGCCGTGGACGCGCGGAGTGGGGGAAACGGGCCTCGGAGGCAGGAAGGGATTCGCCTCGGTAGGCTGTTACTGTCGGCGTCCACGGCGCTCCGTCTCCGAAGCACGTCCGATGCCGCCATCGCGCTCGTCACGGGCGCGCAGGGTCACGGGACGGCGAGCCGATGGATCAGGACGACCTGGTCGAGGTCGTCACCGGCACCAGACCGAGGCCTCGCCGCGGCACCGGTAGAGGAGCGAGCCTTCCTCGTCCTGTGTCCACTCCGCGCTGCACGTCCCCCGTTGTGCTGCGCCGCGGAAGGCCGACGGGAGACCGCCGACGTTGGTGCAGGCGGCCGCGCTGTACGACGCTGCGAGGTCGATGGCCGCGCTGCAGCACTCGCGCTTGCTCGCATACACCCAGCCGGTATCGCCCCAGCCAGGGTACTGCGCCGCGCGCGCGCCGGGAGCAGCGAGGAAAAGAACTCCGGCGCCGAGCATCAGCGTGCCAGCCCTCGCCCCCATACGAGACCCTCCGCGGCGGACTCTACCAGCACGGCGATGCGCTTGACCACGGGGCTTCGGTTGCCGGATCCGGGCCCCGGGGGTAAAGGCCAGGGTGAGCGATGCCCTGCCGGCTGGTTGCAATTCTCCTCCTACTCGCCGCCGTCACGGGTTGCACGTCGGCGCGGAGCCCGGTGCGACGAGAGGTGTCCGGCTTCCTCGACGACTACTCGACTCTTCGCGAGGGGGGCCCCGGCGAGGTCGCGCTCGTCTACCGGAACCCCCAGGCGGATTGGAAGTCGTACGACAAGGTACTCCTCGAGCCGGTGACGCTCTGGCGAAGCGGGCGGAAGTCCCTCGACGCCGTGCCAGAAGAGGATCTGCTCCGACTCGTCGACGGCTTGGAGAGCGCCGTGCGCCGACGGCTCGGCGAGGGCTTCGGACTCGTCGAAAACGCCGGACCCGGCGTGATGCGCATCCGGCTCGCAATCACGGAGGCCCGCGCCTCCGACCCGATCCTGGACGTGCTGCGGGCGCACGGGGGGGCAGCGAAGGCCGCCGACGGTCCACTTCATCCCGAAACACGTCGCTTCATCGAGGCGGCGCAGATCGAGGGTGAGATCCGTGATGCCGCCACCAATCAGCTGCTCGCGGCGGGCGTCGACCGCCGACGGCGGCAGGGAGCCATGCCCGTCGACACGTGGGCCGAGGTCGCACGAGCGATGGATTTCTGGGCGGACCGCGTCTGCAGCCGCCTCGAGGCGCGCGCAGGCAAACGGCAAGCCCCGTGACGACGCGCAGCGCGACGGTCAGCTCGACGGCGCCTCATCGGACGTTCCCGCTCCGACTGGACCGCACGTGCAGCGCGCGGAGCAGCCGCTCGCACGGCAGAGGTTCCGGGCGGATGCGTCGGACAACGGTTTCGTGCCCCTCGCGGTGGGTGCCGGCCCTCGCCCGGGCCACGTCTGCCGCCGTCGGCCTAGCCCCGGGGAGCCGCGGCGACCTCGCCGCACACTCCCGCCCGCCCGCTATGGAACAAGGGGAATGCGGTGCCGTCTCGACACTTGCCCGAGATTTGGACTTCGACAGGAACGTCACTTACGGCAACGACGTCCCCAAGCTTCCACGTCTCGTCGAAATACGCCTCCGAGGGACGGTAGAAGCGGAACATCGGAAACCAGCCCTTGCCCGGAACCGTCCTGATCCAGTCTCCCTTCTCCTTCGCCTCGTCCGGGCCGAAGAAGCTGTCGATCGATCCCTCCGCGTTGATCGTCGGCTTGTTGTAACTGCTGACGGATGTAACTGCTGACGGTCGGGAAACGGCTGTCATTTCTGCAGCTCCGATCATCTGAGCGCATCGTAGACGACCACAAATTCTTCGCAGGGATATTTGGCAGCACGCGCAGCTTGTAGCTCTGGGCGCCGAGGTAGTTGCCGTCGGCGTCGCGATAGGTCGAGGTACTGCGAGCCCTGGCCGGCATTCTTCGACATCATGGCGGGCGAGTTGCCGGTCGCCACGTAGTAGACAACATGATGGCGACCTCGTTTGGACAGTGGCCTGCTCCGGCTCCCCAATGGGGACAGATTCGGACACATAGAGTTTTGGCCGGTCGACTCCGGCGACGGCTCTCGCGTCCAAGGAACCCTCAGCGATACAAGTAATACCAGCGGATGAAGAAACGGCCGAGCGGTTAGGTGGGAGAATTGACCGTGCCCGCCATACCTTCATCTTCACGCGCGGGAGCGCTGGTCGCTTTCAGCCTGTTCGTCGGGCTCGGTACCAGTGGCCTCGGTGCCGAAGCGCCCGCTCGCCTCGCGCAACAGCTAGCGCCGGTCCTGGAGCGGCCCTCCCCCGAGCTCGACGCGGAGATGGCGCGCCTGACCCCCATCCTGCGCGATACAGCACTGACGCTGCATCTCCGCACGTTCTACTTCGACGGAACCCAGAACAAGGGCACCGAGAACGAGGCGTGGGCGGGCGGCGGCTGGCTCGGATACCGATCCGGGTGGCTTCTTGACACGTTTGCGATGGGCGCGACCTTGTACGGCTCGGCGCCGTTCTATGCGCCTGCGGACAAGGATGGGACCTTCCTCCTCGCGCCGGGGCAGAAGGGCTACTACGTTCCGGGTGAAGCGTGGGCTGCGCTCCGATATGAGGACTACGCGCGCCTGAAGGGCTACCGACAGCTCGTCGACCAGACGTACATCAACCCCCAGGACAACCGGATGACGCCAAACACCTTCGAGGCCGTGATGCTCGGGGGCAAAGCGGGCTGGGTCCAGTATCTCGCGGGGTACCTCTGGAAGATCAAGCCGCGGAACGCGGACAGCTTCATCAGCATGGCCGAGCAAGCGGGTGCGACGGGGAGCAACGGCGGGGTCGGATTGATCGGCGCCCAGATGAGACCGTGGCCCGATCTACACATCGACGTCAGCAATCAGTACGGCATCGATACCTTCAACACCGTGTATGCGAAGGCGGACTACCGCTACCCGTTGAGCGACGACTGGGCGATCCGCCTCGGCGCTGAGTTTACCGACCAGCGCGCCGTGGGTGCCGCCCTCGTGGCGGCCGCGGCGGTGAAAAACTGGAGCACCGAGGTCGGCGGGGCGCGGGCTCAGCTAATCTATCGGCCGCTCACACTCACCGCGGCGTTCTCGATCACCGACGCGGGCAACACCATCCAGAACCCCTGGGGCACCTACCCGGGCTTCATCTCGCTGATCGACGCGCCCGCCGCCCAAAACTTCGCCCGTGCGAACGAGAAGGCCTGCCTGATCGGGACGACCTACGACTTCTCGGCGGCGGGGGCGTCGGGCCTCGTCGGAACCCTCAACTTCGCGTCGGGGACGGGGGCCATCGATCCCCGGACCCGGCTGAGCGTAGCGGACCAGAGAGAGTTCAACTTGAGAGTCGACTACCGGCCACCGTGGCTCGTACATACCGTCCTCAGAGGCCTGGGGCTCACCGTGCGCGGCTCGCTCTACGACGAGGAGGGCGCCGGTCGGCTGGCTCGTCAAATCCACATGATCCTCAACTGGGAATGGGACATTCTCGCCCCCACCGGTAACAGACGGGAGAGCTAGCGCGGCTCGTGGATCGATGACGC
>Ga0209159_1001677_pt1 | contig 16482 bp, 12 predicted proteins | sample GraSoiAngelo_144_FD_185901 | JGI IMG/M metagenome (GOLD analysis project Ga0209159, IMG submission 185901) | Grasslands soil microbial communities from the Angelo Coastal Reserve, California, USA - 14_1009_02_40cm (SPAdes) (version 2) | ecosystem: Environmental > Terrestrial > Soil > Grasslands ...
CGGCATAGCGCCCCGCTGGCTCGACCCGATCGACGGCGATGAAGTCCGACCTCCCCGGCGATTTCTCGAAGAGCCGATCGAACGTGAACTTGACGTCCGCGGAGGTCAGCTCCTGGCCATCGTGGAAGGTCACGCCCTGGCGGAGCTTGAAGGTCCACGTGAGCCCGTCCGGGCTGATCTGCCAGGACTCGGCCAGCTCCGGCACGGGGTTCATCTCGGCGTCGAAGCGGACGAGCTGGTTGTACATCATCGGCGAGCGCCGGCTCCGCGAGAACGCCGGGACGAGCTGCGGGTCGAGGCCCGTCGCCTCGGTCGTCTGCGCCGAGACGAAGGTGCCGCCCGGCTTCGGCGCCTGCGCGTGCGCGGCCGTCTTGCCGACCGAGAGCGCGGCGAGGGCTGCGCCACTGGTCTTGAGAAGATCTCGACGTGTCACGTGAGTCGTCATCGGGGTACCTCCTGGGGCTCGTTCACAGTCCTGTGGCTCGTTCGCTGTCCTACGCCTCACTGGACGTTGGGGTCGAGGATGTCGCGCAGACCGTCGCCGATCAGGTTGAACGCGAGCACGCTCAGCATGATCGCGATGCCCGGGAACACGGAGATCCACGGGGCGGTCTCGAGATAGGTTCGCCCTTCGTTCAGCATGTTCCCCCACGAGGGCGTCGGCGGCTGGGCCGAGAGGCCGAGGTAGCTCAGCGACGCCTCGATCAGGATCGCCTGTGAGAACGCGATCGTCCCCTGGACCACGAAGGGCGAGATCACGTTGGGCAGGACGTGCTTGAGCGCCACCGCCAGGCGCGTCGCGCCGAGGGCCCGGACCGCCTGGACGTAGTCCTTCTCGCGCTCCGCCAGCACGGGCCCCCGCATGACGCGCGCGAAGAGCGGCGTGTAGACGATGGAGATCGCGACGACCGCGCTGTTCACGCCGGGGCCGCGCATCGCGGCGATGCCCACCGCGAGGAGGAGGCCGGGGACGCTGAAGAACACGTCCATCACGCGGTTGATGACGTTGTCCCAGGTACCGCCGAGGTAGCCCCCGGTCAGCCCGAGCACGCCGCCGACGACCATCGCGATACCGATCGAGACGACGGCGACGTAGAGGGAGATCCGCGAGCCATAGATGACCCGACTGAGCACGTCCCGGCCGAATCGATCCGTCCCGAAGAGCGCCTTCGTCCCTGGCGCGGACTCGACGAGATCGAAGTTCTGCTCGTCGGGCGGATTCGGCGCGAGGGAGTTGGCGAAGAGCGCTGTACCGACGATCAGGAGCGCGACGAGTCCGCCGATGACCACGACGGTGCTGCGCAGGACGCGCCGGAACTGTCGGCCCCACTGCATGCGCGGAGCCTAGGCGGGAAGCCCACAGCCTGTCAAACCGATCGGAGGACGCGTATCACCTTTTCATGGTCCACCGTTCGGACCCGGGGCGTCGACCCCTGCCCAGGGTGTGGGGCGAACGTCGAGCCGGCGCGCGATCTCATACATCGGCCCGTGAAGCGCTGCGAGCAAGGCCACGACGTCGTCGAACGCCTTGACCATCGCCGCCCGCTCGCCGCGCAGCCTCTCGAGCTCGCTCTGGAGCTTGCCGAGGTTACGGCGCGACTCGTCGAGCTCGCCGCGGAGCTGCTCGCACTCACGGTCCCTCGCCTTGAGACTCTGGCGCAGGCGATCCCGCTCCTCGATCAGCGCCGGAATGACGCGGTCGAGCATCTGCTGGCTTTCGGTCAGCCACCGGGTGACCTGCTGCGGATCTTCGACGGTCTCGATCTCGCACATTTGGGTCTCGCTCATCTGCCGTGTGGCCTCCTCGTGGGGAACACCGGGTTTCTGTTTCGGACTCCGGGACTCGGTCGTGTCCTCCGCCGGCAGCTCGACGAGCTCGTGAGACGCCCCGGTCGTGAGCCACGATCGCCGTCGCCGACGGTCGACGGGTGGCGGGTTGGCCGTCATTTCCACATCGCCAGCACCGCGCCGGTCGACCACCACCTGAACCCTCGAGTCGCGTCCATGGCGATTGCGCAGATGCTCGTAGACAGCCGGCTGATTCCGTGCGACGACGATCAGATAGCGCATCGTCACCCTCGTGTCGGCTCGGTGGCACGGCGCACGAGCCCCATCGATCGCCCGCCTAAGCAAGAGACGCACCAGATTCGCGCCCCGTCTAAGTGGCTGCAGCAGCGTCGTGAAATCATCTCGCCCGTCAGGAAGGCCCCGAACTGCGAGCAATCTGACGTCAGTTTTGGGACGTTCGGACACACCGCGCTTGACAGGCGCCTCGGACGGAAGCTACGGTGTGGCGCTTGTTGGTGTCGAAGCCCGGGCAGACACCTCGATGGGAGCGCGTCATGCAGCTCAAGACGGCCAATGGGGATGTGGCGAAGCTGGCCGCGCGCGGCGAGGCACCCACTCGCGGGCTGTCCGATGTCCTGGTGCGGGACACCTCGGTTGCCTACGCCTTCATCGCTCCGGCCTTCTTCCTCTTGCTGTTCCTGGTCGCCTATCCCTTCGTTCTCTCCGTGTGGTTCAGCCTGAGCGACGCCCGCGTCGGCGAAACCGGGAGCTTCGTCGGGGTCGACAACTTCCGACGCCTTCTCTCGAGCGGGATCTTCCAGCAGACCCTGCAAAACTCGATGGTGTTCACCGCGGCCGCGCTCACGGCCAAGACCGTCTTCGGGATGGCGCTCGCCCTGCTGTTGTTCCGGGTCGCGCGGTTCAAGCGTGTCATCCGAGGCGCCGTGCTGCTCCCCTTCATCGTACCGACCGCGCTCAGCACCCTGGTCTGGTGGTGGATGTTCGAGCCGCTCTACAGCGTCGTGAACTGGACCCTCAAGGCTCTGCACGTCGTCAACCGGGACATCCCCTGGCTCTCGGACCCGTATCTCGCCATGTTTGCGGTGATACTGGTGAACACGTGGCGGGGCCTGCCGTTCTTCGCGATCACGCTGCTGGCCGGCCTGGTGGCGATCCCTCGCGAGCTGTACGAGGCAGCCGAATCCGACGGCGCCGGGCCTGTCGGTCGCTTCTGGTACGTCACGGTGCCGCTCCTGCAGCCCGTGCTGGCCGTCGTGATCCTCTTCTCGGCGATCTTCACGCTGGCGGACTTCAACATCGTGTACGTCCTCACCAGGGGCGGGCCGATGAACATGACGCATCTCTTCGCCACCTACTCGTTCGCGCTCGGCCTGCAGAGCGGGCAGATCGGCCAAGGGGCTGCCGTGTCGCTGTTCCTCTTCCCGATCCTGCTCGGCGTGGTGTTCTTCCAGCTCCGACTGGTCCGCAAGGCCGCGACGTATGAGTAGCCCGGCCCGCTGGCCACGACGGATCCGGCCGCTCTTTACCCTCTACCTTCCCGTCACGCCCTTCGTCTTCTTCGCGCTGTTCCCCCTCTACTTCATGTTCGTCACTTCCCTGAAGAAGAACGCCGAGCTGTACGACGTCAACGCGGCGCCGTTCGTGATCCGGCACGGCGTGACCTTCGGGCACTACGAGCTCCTCTCGAAGGATACGCTCTTCTGGAGCTGGTTCGTGAACAGCCTGCTGGTCAGCGTGGCGGCGACCGTGATCTCCGTGGTGCTCGGCATCCTGGCTGCCTACTCGCTGGCGCGCCTCCGGTTCCTCGGGGCGAATTCCTTCGGCGTGGCCATCTTCATCACCTACCTCGTGCCGCCGTCGCTGCTCTTCCTGCCGCTCAGCACCGTCGTGAATCGGCTGGGGCTCTCCGACAGCCTTTGGGCGCTCGTGGTGACCTACCCAACCTTCCTCGTTCCCTTCTGCACCTGGCTCCTCATGGGCTATTTCCGTACGGTGCCGAAGGAGATCGAGGAGTGCGCCATGCTGGACGGGTGCAACCGGTTCCAGACCCTGGTGAGGATCCTCCTTCCGGTGGCGGTGCCGGGCGTGATCTGTGCGGCCCTGTTCGCCTTCACCCTGTCGTGGAACGAGTTCCTGTATTCGCTGGTCTTCGTCTCACCCGCCGAGCTCAAGACGATGACCGTGGGCGTCTTCTCCGAGCTGATTCGGGGGGACATCTATTACTGGGGCGAGCTGATGGCGGGCGCTTGCCTCGGCTCGCTCCCGATCGTGATCGCGTACGTCTTCTTCCTGGACTACTACGTCTCCGGACTGACGGCAGGCGCCGTCAAGTAGAGGAGGAGCACCATGGCGAGCCCTCGCACCGTCCTCGAGTCACGTCGAGTGAGCCGACGTCATTTCCTCGGCGCAGCGGCGGGCGGCGCCGCCGGGCTCGGCGGGATTCTCGCCGCCGGCCGCGCGCCGGCCGTCGCCCAGACCCGTGAGCTCACCTTCCTCACCGTCGCGAGCTTCGTGCCCGAGACCGACAAGGAGCTGAAGCGGCAGTTCGAAGAGTGGGGCGCGAGGAACAAGGTCAAGGTGCGCCTCGATATCATCGCTCACCTGCAGCTCGTGACCAAGAAGGCCGCCGAGGTCCAGGCCCGCTCGGGCCACGACCTCACCGCCCTCGGCCCCGGCCTCGGCGATGCCGACCTCTACTTCGACTATCTGGCCGACCTGAACGACGTCGCAGGCGACGTCGCGCCCAAGAACGGCGGGTGGCTGAACCCGAACGACTACCTCATCCGGGGCAAGTGGAAGCTGCTCCCGTGGTGGATGCCGCCCTTCCCGATGGCGGTGCGTACCGATCTGCTGGAGGAGATCGGCGAGAAGAACCCCGATACCTGGGAGGACTGGCTTCGAGTCGGCAAGAAGGGCAAGGCCATCGGGCATCCATTCGGTACCGCCCTGGGTCACAGTGCCGACGCCAACGTCACGCTGCTCTCGATTCTGTGGTCCTACGGCGGCTCCTACGTCGCCAAGGACGGCCGGACGATCACCATCAACTCGAAGGAGACGCGGCAAGCGATGGAGTTCGTCAAGCGCCTCTACACCGAGGCCATGGACCCTGAGGTGCTCGCATGGGACGACGCCAGCAACAACCGCTGCCTGAACGCCGGCAAGTGCATCGCCATCCACAACCCCATCAGCGCCTACGAGTCCGCTAAGAAGGACAAGGTCATAGCGCCGGGGACGCAGCGGGAGATCGCCGACGTCATCGACCACGTCAACACGCCGCGGGGTCCCGTGGACCGGAAGGCAACGACCGGCTTCTGGTGCGTCGGGATCTGGAACTTCTCGAAGAACCAGGATCTCGCCAAGGACTTCCTGCGCTATCACTTCCAACCCGACAACCTCTCCAGGTGGGTGGACGCCGGTCACGGGTTCAACATGCCGTTCCTGACGAACCTGACCAAGCACCCCGTGTACAAGAGCGACAAGCAGTACCGGTACATTCCCGAGGTGGCCAAGGTATCGGTCCCGCCCTCGTGGCCCGGCCCGACCACCGCGGCCTCCCAGCAGGTCTGGGATCTCTACATCATCCCCGACATGTTCGCGCAGCACGCGACGGGCAAGATGACGGCCGATCAGGCGATCGCGTGGGCCGAGAAGGAGATGCAGGAGATTTACGCCGGCCGCAAGCGAAGGCCCTGATCGGGCACTTCGCGCGGGCGCGTCGGTCCGGAGTCAGCGAACCTGATCACCATCAAGGCCTACGCGAACTGCGACCACGCCTACGTGGTGTGGAAGTCCGACAGTCGCATCACCAACTGTCTAGGGTTTGCGCTCTACCGCGAGCACACCAACGGAAAGCAGGACGTGGTCGAGACCTGGGTCGGCTTCGGCACCGGACCCCCCGTGCCGCCCGGGACGCACAAGCCGAGCACCGAATGGCCGATTCAGAAGTTCATGTGGTCGGATTATCTGGCGACGCCGCGCGAAACGCTCCGCTATCGAGTCGTGCCCATGGTCGGCACCGAAGACAGGCTCGAGCCGGAAGCAGCGCTCGGCAGCGACTGGAGCGATCCGGTGAAAGTGGCGAGCACGCCGGGCCCGATCTCAGCCTACTTCAACCGCGGTATCGTCGCAGCGCAGTGGCTGTCCCGGCAACTGGGTCCGGCCAAGGGTACCCGCGTCAGGCAAAAGTTGGGGAAAATCATCGCGACGCCAAACGACAAGACGCGGAATTTTCTCTCGGGCGCCCTGCGCGCCGAGATGGTCGCGCTGCTAGCGGAGGCCAACAGGCCTCGTGTGACGCTCTACGGCGCCCTCTACGAGCTCAACGATCCCGAGCTGATGCGAGCGCTTGCCGCGTTCGGCAAGCGTGCACACGTGCTGCTCGCCAACGGTACGCACAAGACACCGAAGGGAAATGTGGACGAGAATGCGGCGGCGCGGCGCACGCTCCGGAGCCGCGTGAACCTGTCGAATCGCATGGTCACGGGCAATCACCTGGCGCACAACAAGTTTCTGGTCCTCTGCGACGGGCAGCGCAGGCCCCACAAGGTCTGGACCGGGAGCACGAACTGGACGGAGACCGGACTCTGCACCCAGGCAAACAACGGCATCCTGATCGAAAGTCGACAGCTCGCCACGTTCTACAAGCAGGAGTGGGACCGGCTCGAGGCAGCCGGCAATGGTTACCCGAGCTCGCTCGCTTCGTCGAACGTGCACCCGGGCACCGCGTCAGCCGGCACCGCGAGGCTGACCGCCTGGTTTGCGCCGACGCTCCGGCTCGTCGACCTGGCTTTCGCCCGCCGGCTGATTCAAGGGGCGGGCCAGGGCGTGCTCTTCCTCTTCTTCAATCCGGGGCCAAAGGGAACGTTGCTCAACGACATTCTCGCGCTCGACGCCGACAGGCTCTACATCCACGGGGTTGCCAATCAGGACCCCGGCGGGAAAAACAAGCCGGTCATCCGACTCGTGCACCGCGGCAAAGTCGTGAAGGCGCCGCCCGAGGTCGCGCTCCCCGCGGCGATCGACAAGCGGCTGAGATACTGGCTCCCGGAGATGGCCGGCTATAGCATGGTGCGCGTCCACAGCAAGGTGGTGGTCGTCGATCCGTTCGGCGATCATCCGGTCGTCATGACCGGCTCGCACAACCTGGGGCCCAAGGCGAGCACATCGAACGATGACAATCTGGTGATCGTCGAACACGCGCCGGACCTGGCCGCGCAGTACGCCGTCAACATCATGACGATCTACAACCAGTACCGCTGGCGTTACTTCCGCACCCAGCGGAAGGACCCAACGGGCTGGGACGGTCTGGAGAACACGGACACCTGGCAGGACCCGTATCTGCGGGCTGGGAGCGACAGACAACGCGAGCTCGACTTCTGGCTCGGGCGCCTACGCGCGAACCCGTGAACCCTCCCGTTATTTTTGAAGCAGCCCGAGCGCCGCGGCGACGCGCTCGGCGGTGAGCGGCAACCGCGTCAGGCGCGCGCCGGTCGCGTCGGCTATGGCGTTGGCGACGGCGGCGGCGGGCGGGCCGATAGGGGGCTCGCCGATGCCACGCGCGCCGAAGGGGCCGAGCCCCTCGCCGGACTCGACGACGATGGGCTCCACGTCGGGGACGTCGGCAGCGCTCGGGATGAGGTACGAGGCGAACGAGCTGGTCAGGTTGATCCCCTCCTCGACGACGACCTCCTCCATGAGCCCGTAGCCGATCCCCTGCACGGCGCCTCCCTGGATCTGGCCCTCGACCGACTGAGGATTGATGGCGCGGCCGACGTCGTGCGCGGCGGCGTACTTCAGCACGCGCACCGAGCCGGTCTCCGTGTCTACCTCGACCTCGGCCGCGTGGGCGCCGAAGGTGTAGTCGGGGAAGACCTTGCCCGAGCCGGTCGCGAGATCTACTGGCTCGCCGGCTGGCGCGTGGTAGACGGCCAGGTGGCTCCTCGGCACGCCGGCCTTCGCGCAGTGGCCGAGCACCTCGGGCAGCGGGAGCGCTCTCCCGTCGTGCGTCACCACCGCGCCGTCGGCCAGCTCCAGCGAAGTGGCGTCGGCGCCCAAGAGCGGCGCCGCAACCGCCAGGATCTGGGCGCGCAGCTCCCGCGCGGCCTTGAGCACGGCGTTGCCCGACATGTAGAGCTGACGGCTGGCCGTGGTCGTTCCGGCCAGGGGCGTCAGCGCGCTGTCCGAGATGTGCAGGGAGACTCGATCGAAGTCCACGCCCAGCACCTCGGCGGCGATCTGGCCCAGCGAGGACGCCTGGCCGCCGCCGACGTCGGGCACGCCGCATCTCACGACGAGGCTTCCGTCCATCTCGAAGCCGACCCACGCGCTCGACCAGTCGTGGAGCCAGACGATGCGGCCGTAGGGCTGGAAGTTACAGGCCAGACCCCGCCCGACCCTGAGGTGCGGCGCCCGCGGCGCCGTCGGGGGGCCGAGCGCCGCCCACGCGCGCTCGGCCAGCTCCGGCAGCGCCACGTGGGTCTCGATCACCTGCCCGACGGGCAGGCTGTCGCCGCGGCGCAGCGCGTTCACGCGGCGAACCTCGACCGGGTCGAGGCTGCCGAGTGCCTTGGCGATGCGGTCGATCTGCGACTCATAGGCAAAGACGGTCTGCATGGCTCCGAAGCCGCGCATCGCGCTGGTCGGCGGATTGTTGGTGTAGGCGACGCGCGCCTCGACCAGGACGGCGGGGACACGATACGGCCCGGCCGCGGTGACGGTCGAGTAAAGCAGCACGAGCGCGGAGAGGTACGCGTAGGCACCGGCGTCGGCGAGCAGGCTGATCTGCTGGGCGACGATCTCGCCGGTAGCGAGCGCGCCGGTGCGGTAGCGCATCCGATAGGGATGGCGCTTGGCGCGCGCCTGGAGCGACTCCTGGCGCGTCCAGACCATCTTCACCGGCCGCCCGGTCCTGAGCGCCAGGAGCCCGAGGTACACCTCGACGGTAACGTCCTCTTTGCCACCGAAGCCGCCGCCGAGATACGTGCCGATCACGCGGACGCGGTTGTGCGGGACCTGGAGCGCCTCGGCGACGTCGCGGAAATGCTCGATGACCTGCGTCGACACGCGGATCGTGATCACGCCGTCGGAGTCGATCCACGCCACGCCTGCCTCGGGCTCGAGGTACGCCGCGTCCACGAACTGGGTCGCGTATTCGCCCTCGACGATCACCGCGGCCCGCGCAAATGCCGCCGCGACGTCGCCACGAGCGATCCGCCACTCGGCGAGCAGGTTGCCGGCCTCGTGAACGCGCGGGGCGCCGGGCGCCAGCGCCGCCTCGGGGCTAAAGACGCCAGGCAGCGGCTCGTACTCGACGTCGATCGCCTCGGCGGCGGCACGCGCCTGCTCGAGCGTCTCGGCCGCTACCAGGGCGACCGGCTCGCCCTGGTGACGCACGCGCGCCTCGGCCAGCACGTGCAACGTGGCGCGGAGCGGGCCGACGGTCGTCGTCTGCCCCGGCACGTCGGTGGAGAGCGTGTTGCGCGGGACGTCCTTCGCCGTGAGGACGACGGCGACGCCGGGCATGCGCTCGGCGCCGGACGTCTCCAGCTTCACGATTCGCGCCGAGGGGTACGGCGAGCGAAGCACCGCCGCGTGGAGCATCCCCGGCATCGCCCAGTCCGCCGCGTAGGCGGTCGCCGCCGCCACCTTGTCCCGCGCGTCGTGGCGCGGGAGGGCACGGCCGACGAGGCGAAGCGGCGTGCCGAGAGCCACGGTGTCAGGAGCCACGGTCTCAGCCATCGCCGTCATGTCCCCGTGTGTAGGCCTGGACTGCGTCGAGGATCTTGGCGTAGCCGGTGCAGCGGCAAAGGTTACCCGCGAGCGCCCCGCGAACCTCGTCGCGGCTCGCGCGAGGGTGGCGCTCGAGGAAAGCCAGCGCAGTGAGCAGCATCCCCGGGGTGCAGAACCCACACTGGACGGCGCCGTGCCGGACGAACGCCTCCTGGAGCGGATGGAGCGCCCCGTCGCGCTCGAGCCCGCGGACGGTACGGATCGCCCGCCCGCGCACCGCGGCCGCCAGCACGAGGCAGCTCGACACGGGCCGGCCGTCGAGCAGCACCGTGCACGCGCCGCAGACGCCCTCGCCGCAGCCTTCCTTGACGTCGAAGATCCCGAGCGTATTGCGCAGCATCTCGAGCAGCGTCTCGCCAGGCCGAACGTCCACCTCCCTCGCGCGCCCGTTGATCACGACCCGCCTCCCCGGCGTCTCGCGTTGAGGCCACGGTTCGGGCGGAGTCGCCGCTTCGAGCGGCGGCTTTGCCGCCGCCATCCCGGGGGGAGGTTTCGGAAGGGGGGCAGAGCCCCCCTCCGAGGAAACTGCACGAGCGAGCGCGCGACGGGCCAGCACACCGGCGAGCAGCCGGCGGTATGCGCCTGACACGAAGGCGTCCGACTGCGGGTCGAGGCCGTCGCGCGCAATCTCGGCCACCCGCGCCAGGCGATCGGCGCTCGGCTCCTGGCCGCGCAGGGCGTCCTCGGCGGCCGTGGCCCTGACGGGCCGGTCGGCGACACCTGCGAAGGCGACGCGCGCGTCGTCCACGCGCCCGCGACGATCGAGACTCACGCCCGCGGCCACCGCCACCACGGCGAAGTCGCCGGCGCGTCTCGCGAACTCCTCCACCGCCCACCCCATCCCTCGCGTGACGGGCACCGCCATCTCCGTCAAAAGCTCGTCGGCGCCGAGGACCGTCGAGAGATAGCCGGTGAAGAAATCGCGCGCCGCCACCGTCCGGCGCCCCGACGCGGACGCGAGGGTGAGGCGCGCGTCGAGCGCCACCATCGCCAGCGGCAGCTCGGCGGCGGGATCGGCATGCGCGAGACTTCCGCCCACGGTGCCGAGCGAGCGCACGCGAACGTTGCCGATGAGCCGCGCGACCTCGGGCAGGAGCGGACAAGCGCGAGCGATCGCGGTGAACTCTTCCAGCTCGTGGTGACGGGCCAGCCCTCCCACGCGCAGCCAGCCATCCTCCGCGCGCACATGTGCGAGTGGCAGGCCGGTGATGTCCACCACGAGACGGGGCCGGGCAAGCCGATAGTTGAGGAGCGGCACCAGGCTCTGCCCCCCGGCCAGCACCTTGGCCTCGGTGCCGTGCGCCCGGAGCAGCGCCAGGGCTTCCTCCAGCGTGTCGGGCGCCGCGTACTCGAACGGGTGCTCGCTCACCACGACCCTACGAACCTGATGATTCGGGCCACGTCGCCCTCTTCCGTATGCGCGATCATGTGACGCAGATGCGCGGCACCGACGCGCTGGTCGATATGCTCGCACGGCTTGGTGTCCGCGTCCGGGTTGTCCTGAAGCCCCTCCGGCGCCGCCTCGAGGTCGCGCCGATTTTCATGCTGCGTCGGGCGGCCCAAGGGCTATTATTCCAACGGCCGGGGAACTTTCGACCGGCGGAGGCCATTTGCTCCCCGTGACCAGTCATGTCTGCCGGTCCCACCCCTCTCAGAGGAGGCACTCGATGAAGGTGCTGACGATTGGACTCGTAGGGCTCGTTTCGGCAGGGCTCGCCGTCGGGAACGCGTTCGCGTTCAGCTGCCCGTCGCTCGTCAAGGCGGCGAACGAGGCGATCGCCAAGGCCGAGCCCATGGCCATGAAGGCCACCGACGAGAAGCAGAAGGCTCGGAACATGGGGATGATCGAGGCGGCGAAGGACCTCACGAAGCAGGCCGAGGCGTCCCACGCCGCCGGCAAGCACGGACTCTCCGAGGCCCAGGCCAAGGCCGCCAAGTACCTCGCCGAGCAGGCGAAGTAGAACCCGCTTCGTCCTTCGCGCTCGACCCCGCTCCCGCGTCGACGGGGGCGGGGTCAGCCGCGCGCCCCGGCGCAGCCACCGATCTAAACATCCCAGCCGCCGTCCACGGTCATCGACTGCCCGGTCATGTTCCTCGAGGCGTCGGATGCCAGGAAGACGACGGCGTTAGCGATGTCCCGGGCGGTGGTGACGCGGCGAAGCGCCATCTCTTCGACGTACTCGTCGTGGATCCGCTCGGGCGAGGAGCCGCGGGCGCGCGCCTTCTCGCGGCAGAGGCGCTCCATCCGGTCGCCGGCGACGATGCCGGGGTGCAGCGCGTTGACGTTCACGTTGTAGGGACCGACCTCGAGCGCCACGGTGCGGGTGAAGCCGCGGAGCGCCCATTTGGAGGACGAGTACGCCGCGCGGTTCTTGTAGCCGCGCAGGCCCGAGGTGCCGCTGATGTTGATGATCTTCCCGTAGCGCTGGGCGATCATCGTCGGCAGCACGTGCTTGGTCGGCAGGAACGTTCCCCGGAGATTCACCGCGAGCACGTGGTCCCAGTCTTCGCTCTTGATCTCCCACACCGGCGTCTCGATGGGTCCCGTGACGCCGGCTCCGTTGACCAGGATGTCGATCCGTCCGCCGAACGTGGCGAGGGTGCGCTCGACGAGCGCCGACACCGCGGCCTCGTCGGTGACGTCCGTAGGCTGGACCAGCGCTCGGCGACCGACGCCCTCGATCTCGCGGCCGAGGGCCAGGAGCGGCTCGGCCTCACGCGCCGCGAGCGCCAGGTGCACGCCCTCGCCGGCCAGCGCGAGGCAAATCTCGCGGCCCATGCCCTTCGCCGCGCCGGTCACGATGCCGATGCGGTTTTCCAGGCTTGGCGTCATACGTAGGCCTCCCGGCGATCCCGCTCACGCGCCTTGGCCGGCCGACCGGCCGTCGGGCCATAGCCGCCTCCACCGCACGTCTCGATCAGCACCAGATCGCCCTGCTTCAGCGTCGTCGTCGCCTTGCCGCCGAAGTCGCGCGCATTCGGGCCCGGGTTGATGGTGATGCGGAACGGTAGGGCGTCGGTTCCGCCCGCCACGCCCCACGGCGGCACCACGCGGCGATCGAGCATGCTGGTCAGCGTGACCTCGGGCGCCAGCACCCGGTACGCGCGGCGAAACCCAAGGCCGCCGCGGTGAGTGCCGTCGCCCGCCGAGCCGGGACGCAGGGCGTGCTCCTCGATGCGGAAGGGGTACTCGGCCTCGATGACCTCGGTCGGCGTGTTCATGACGTTCGACATGTGTACGCGGATCGCCGACGCGCCGTCTCGCTCGGCCGTCGCGCCTTCGCCGCCGCCGTGGACCTCGTAGAGGACAGCCCAGCGCCCGTCCGCCGTCCGCGCGCCGAAGATGAGGACGCCGGAGGTCGTCGGCCCGCCCGCCGCCACGCGGTCCGGCAGCACGGGCGCCAGCGCTCGAAAGATCGCGTCCACCACGCGCTGGGAGGTCTCGTGGTTACCGCCCACCACGGGACGATCGGGGTCCGGGTTGAGGAGCGTCCCGGGCGGCACCCTGACGTGGAGCGGACGGTAGCAGCCGTCGTTCGGCGGGACCTGCGGCGCGACGAGCGCCTTCATCGCGTAGTACACGGACGAGTGGGCGATGAACACGGTTGTGTTCACGGGCCCCCGCGCCTGGGGGGCGGTGCCGGCGAAGTCGAAGGTCGCCTCGTCGCCGCGGATCTCGACCCGTACCCTCACGCGGAGCGGCCGGGCATCCACGCCGTCATCGTCGAGCCAGTCCTCACCCTCCCAGGCGCCGTCGGGGAGCGCGCGAATGGCCGCCCGCATCTGCGCCTCCGACTCCGCGTGAAGTGCGTCGAAGCACGCGACGAGCGTCTCGGCGCCGTAGCGCTCGGTCAGCTCGGCCAGGCGCCGGGCCGCGACGTCATCCGCGGCGTACTGGGCGAAGATGTCGCCCTCGCGCTCGTCCCGCCCGCGGAGGTTCGCGAGGATGAGGTCGATTGCCGCGCGGTCGGGCCCGGCGGCCGAGAAGAGGCGGATGGGAGAGATGCGGAGGCCCTCCTGGTAGCACTCGGTCGCCCAGGGCACGTAGCTGCCGGGCACGGCGCCGCCGATGTCTGCCCAGTGGGCGAGGTCGATGGCGAACGCGACGAGCCGGCCCGCGGCGAAGACGGGGCGGATCGCCTTCACGTCCGGCAAATGATTGCCGCCGACCTCCGGGAGGTTGAGGAACCAGACGTCGCCCTCGCGCAACCGCTCGGCGGGGATCCGCTTGAGGAACTCCTTGACCGTGAACGCCATCACGCCCATGTGGATGGGAATGTCCCGCCCCTGGGCGATGAGGCGCCCGTCGGCGTCGGTCAGCGCCGAGGAGAGGTCGCCCGCTTCCTTGAGCAGCGGCGAGCGCGCCGAGCGCATGAGGATGACGCTCATCTCCTCCGCGATGGCGTAGAGCGCGTTGCGGACGACCTCGAGCGTGACGGGATGGATCGCGCGGGTCATAGATCGGTCTCGATGACGAGGTTCCCGAACCGGTCGGCCGCGCAGCGCTGACCGGGGTAGACGAGGGTCGTCGACCACTCGTCTTCGATCAGCGCCGGCCCCAGCACCGGGCGCTCGGCAGCGAGCGTCGCGCGATGATACAGCGGAAGCCGGACTTCGCCCGTCTCGGGGAACCATGCGCGCTGAGCGCCAGCGCTCTCGCCGTCGCCGACAGGACCGAACTCCGGCGGCTCCACCCCCGTGTCCCTCACGCGAGCCACCACACGGAGGTTCACGCACTCGACGCTCTCGCCGGTGGCATAGCCGTAGAGCTGCCGGTGACGCGCCTCGAAGGCCCCGCGGAGCGCGCCGGCGTCGCTCCGCCAGGGAACCTGCAACTCGTAGTTCTGTCCCGTGTAGCGCAGGTCCGCGCTCCGCGCGAGGGCGACGCGCTCGGCCGCGATGCCCTCGTCGAGCAGCGGCGCCAGACAGCGCTCCTCCAGCACCTGGAACCGATCCTCTGCGGGCTTCCCGTCCCAGGCGTCGAGGCGCGCCCGCCACGTCTGCACGGCGTCGTACTGGAGCGGTGAGACGAGGCATCCCAGCGCCGAGAAGGTCCCCGAGTGCGCCGGCACCACGACCCGCCCGATCCCCGCCTGCCGGGCGAGCGCGCCCGCGTGCACAGGCCCGGCCCCGCCGTAGGCGATCAGCGCGAAGTCCCGGAGATCGTAGCCGCGCTGGACGGACACCAGGCGGAGCGCCCGCAGCATGTTCGCGTTCGCGACCTCCACCATACCCTGCGCCATCTCGACGGGCGAGAGCCCGAGCCGGCGGCCCAAGGCCTCGACGGCGGTCGCGGCGCGATCGGGATCGAGACGGATCGAGCCGCCGTAGACGCGGCCGGCATCGAGGTAGCCGAGGACGAGGTTGGCGTCGGTGACTGTCGGCTCCGTCCCGCCGAGGCCGTAACACGCCGGCCCGGGCTCGGCGCCCGCGCTTCGCGGCCCGACCTTGAGCGCGCCCGCCTCGTCGGCGTAAGCGATGGAGCCGCCGCCGGCGCCGATCGACTCGACGGCGACCATCGGCAACCGCACCGGGTAGCCGCCGAGCTTGCGCTGCGCGGAAGTCTCGGCAACGCCGTCGGCGATCAGGCAGACGTCGGTCGTCGTCCCGCCCATGTCGAACGCGAGCGCGCGCGCGAGGCCCAGGCGCCGCGCCAGGTGCGCGGCGGCTGCCACCCCCGCAGCCGGGCCGGACGCCGCCATCGCCAGCGGCCGGGCGCGCGCAGCCTGCGGCGACATCATGCCGCCAGCCGAGTGGAGCAGGTGGAGCACCGCGCCCGGAGCCTCCCGGCCGAGCGCCGCGACCAGCTCGTCGAGGTAGCGGCTGGCCAGCGGCATCACCGCAGCGTTGAGGACCGCGGTCGAGGCGCGCTCGTACTCGCGAAACTCCGCGTTGATCTCGCTCCCGATCGAGAGATGGGCGAAATGCGGGGCGAGCGCGGCCTTGAGCGCTCGCTCGTGAGCAGGGTTGGCGTAGCCGTGGAGCAGGCAGACCGCGACGCTCTCGACATCCTCTCGCTTGAGCGCCTCGACGACCGCGGGAAGCTCGTCGAGTGCGAGCGGGAGGAGAACGGCGCCGTCGGGGCCCACGCGCTCGCTCACCTCCAGCCGGAGCCGCCGCTCGACCAGGGGCTCGGGCTTTGGCGGGAGCCGCAGGTCGTAGAGGTGGAGACGGCTCATCCGTCCGATCTCGAGCACGTCGCGGAAGCCGCGGGTCGCGACGAGTCCCACCCGGGCGCCCCGCCGCTCGACGATCGCATTCGTGACGACGGTGGTGCCGTGGGCGACCGACGCCGGCAACCCGGCGGGGCGCACGGCCGCCAGCCCATTCAGCACGCCGCGCGCGAGGTTCGCCGGGGTCGTCGGGACCTTGCAGGCCCGGAGCCGCCCGGAGACCTCGCACGCCACGAGATCGGTGAAGGTCCCGCCGACGTCAACGCCGACGCTGCTTCGCATGTCGCCCCCTGGACGGCTCCACACCCTAGCACGGCGACACGCGTTCCGCGTCGGCGCCTTTTGGGATCGCTTGACAGAGCGGCGCCACACGCTGTCTCATGGCCTGCACCCGGAGGTGACTCTATGCGGTCCGATCGCGTGCTCCAGACGATCGACTTTCACACGGCGGGGATCGGGATGCGGCTCTTGACGAGCGGCCTCGGGCGGCTGCCAGGGCGCACGATCGGCGAAAAGCGCCGCTGGTTCCAGGAGCGTCTGGACCATCTCCGCACGGGCCTCTGCCTCGAGCCTCGCGGGCACCGCAGCCTTCTCATCGCGGTGATGACCGAGCCGGTCACGCCCGACGCCCACTTCGGGCTCTTCTTCATGTATCCCGGGGGTTATTACGTTTCCTGCGGCGAGGGCACGATCGGCGCGGCGACCGTGGCCA
>Ga0209159_1001687_pt1 | contig 16389 bp, 16 predicted proteins | sample GraSoiAngelo_144_FD_185901 | JGI IMG/M metagenome (GOLD analysis project Ga0209159, IMG submission 185901) | Grasslands soil microbial communities from the Angelo Coastal Reserve, California, USA - 14_1009_02_40cm (SPAdes) (version 2) | ecosystem: Environmental > Terrestrial > Soil > Grasslands ...
AAGGCTAAGGATCCGGAGGATGCGAAGAAGCGGGCTAAGGGTCTGAAGGTGGCTAAGCGACACTTTGATGAGGCTTTGCAGAAGATCAAGCCTATGTCTACTGAGGAGTTGAAGATGTACGAGCGGTTCTCGGAACAGTTTTCCGACTCGGCACGGCCCAAGTTGCGGACGACTCCCGTGGCTTGATGCATGGAAGGTAGATGGGCCAGTAGCGTCTCTGAGAATTGAGGCCTAGAATCCTACGTTCTTAGTGGAGATGCGTTTCGCAGGAAAAAAAAAAGGAGCCGGGCTAGGTTCTAGCCCGCCCGATTGTGGCGTTTAGGAGAGGCCTGCGGGCCTGCTCCGTGAGTATGCCTGTGCGGGATAGGAGGCGCGTGGGTTGTGCCAGGGTGTTCTGGATGTTTGTCTGTCCCGTTGGGACTGCTTTGAGCCAGTCTGGAATGACGATGGTGCGGATTAGTGCTTGTACTGTGACGTCTCTTGCTTTTGCCTCCGCGAGGAGTCTGTGGTAGTTGTCTTCTCCGAGTGACTGCATGAATTTGGGCATAGAAGGATATCTTATGCTTCCGTTGGAGATAAACGTTGGAATTTGAACAGGAAGGAAGGAACAAATCGTCGCCTGTTCAGCTAATTTGAACGAGTCGCGAATGGTTTTTCTGGGATTTGATTACAGAATCAAGGACATTTTTCTAGCTGGAGTTTGGGTTTCGGATTTCCTGAGCTCTGGTATCGAGACGTCTCGGAAGAAAAATGCCGAAGGTCTTGTTCTTACAATCTGACGATTGCTTGAAGTCGCGGATCAAAGCTTGTTTTGCGAGGATTCATCCGGAGGTTGTTTTGGCTAGATTGAGAATGAGCGAGTGTCTGTGCTGCTTGGTCGAGCTGGAGGTCTTCATCGGGCCTGGTCGGGCCGTGTTGGGATCTCGGGTTTCAGATAGCTATTTAGGGGTCTTCCGTCTTAGTGGCGTTTTGCCGGACATCGTACTCGCGCTGTCGGAGGTGAATTGCTTGTCAGAAGAACCAAGGAAGACTGAGAGGGCTCCTGCCCCTGTGCGTAGAACTGATATTCCACCGGACACTATACTGATCGGTAAGAAGCCGATCATGGCTTATGCTACGGCTGTCATGATGCACTATAACACGGGCGCCAAGAAGCTGACCCTAAAGGCTCGTGGAAGAGCCATCAGCACTGCCGTTGATGTGGCTGAGGTGGTGAATAACCGCTTCTTCCAGGGCGGCTTGTCGAAGCATGTGAACTTGGGCACGGAGATTGTCGGTGATGGCCAGGATGCACGGAACGTCTCCACCATAGAGATAATACTTGAACGATTGAAGTAGAAATATCTCTCGAGACCCACCTGGGACACAAACCCCCTTTTTCTAACACCTTCCTTATCTCACGGGTCCGATGCGGAAAGGCAAGCCCTTTCTGGGTTGGCGGTATAGAGTTCTTCTTGAATCTGTGGAAAGATTTGATGGCCGCTGGGGGGCTGTTAAGAATGCTTTTTCTGTGTTGGAAAACGTACTTTTCTGTCTGTCTCAGACGTTGGAATACGTTCAGAGTCTGGGGGGCGGTTTCGTATCCTTCGGTTGGCTGTTCCATCTCCCGCTTAGGTCTTCGACGACATCGTTTATTGGGAGGAACGGCTCTCGTCCTAGTGCCTTAGAATCATTGGGAAGTCGCGACTCGTAGACTGGTCTTGACGCGTTTTCCGGGTCTTGCCGTGTCTACGAGACGTGACGCCCGATGAAATGGCGTTAGAGAAGGAGAGATAGAGAATGGTTGAGGAGGATTTTGGAGGAGAGTCTGGTCGTGAGGAGTTGCTGGTGAACATTCGCAGGCTAACCATTGCGGTCCTGGACAATCGCGAGGAAGGCTCGCGGGACAGGACCCTAGATCAGGGACAGAAACGGTTGCTCAGTAGCACTGGGTCCAAACTGCTGAGGTTATGGAGGAGCACTCTGAAGGATGATGCGGTCAGCCAGGCGGCGGGTCAGGGTCGAAAGATGGCGCTCGCGTCCGAGGAGCCAAATGGGAAGGTTGTGTCCTAGTATTGGCAGAGGATAACGACCCAGTAGAAGAAGACACGGTCCGAACCCAGATCATAACAGAGCTACTCGAAAGCCTGGCAGAGTCTAGGAGAATCATGCTTGACCATGACAAGGATCTGAAGACACGGGAACGCTGGACCCAACTCCACATGAACACGAGCCAAATACTCAACACGGTCCTCCGCGACAGACAAATGAGAGACTGGGAGAAACGGCTCAAAGAGATCGAAGAATACAGACATATCAGACCAAGAATCTGAACATGAGAAAATCTTGTCTGCTCGGCTACAGGCTTTGAAGGCTTTATCAGACTAGTTCAGAATTCTCTCGACCCAACGCGGGGGTTGCCAAGCCAGGTCAAAGGCGCGAGAACTCAACACTGCCAAGAATGGTTGAGGAACGCGAAGCTCAGGACCTCGTCCCGTAGGGGTTCGTGGGTTCAAATCCCACCCCCCGCACCAATACTGCACCCCCGAACTCTGGCGCAGTCACTAACTACGCCGCGGCCCTGGATTCTGACCGTTGCCATTGCCCTGTGGTTGCAGAAAAAGGCAAGAAGTCAGGGGGCTCTATGGCTCAGAGACGCATGAACGACGCAAGCTAGGGTGATCCTTGGCTCTAACTTCAGATACACCTAATAGTTTGAACATTAGAGAGCAAAATGTCTGGCTGGCATGGCGTCAAGCCTACGTTGTGCGGCTCTCTTGTCGTTGATAGCCGTGGGTTTTTGGTTGCCGATACAATTCCCGCAAGCCCATGCGTCGGGTCCGTTGGCGTTGGACGGCGTGGGAACCAGTACGATTTGTGGCACCTACTGTCGCACGGAATCCCTAACTACTGCACATGGCCATGATGTCATAATACTGATCGTGGAATGCGGGTTTACCAACTGTTTTTCGACAATATCAACAATCACGGATAGTAGTGGCCTAAATTTCACGCAGCGCGTATCTTTCGCGCCTAGCGATAAAATCTGGGAATACTATGCCAGAACCACATCCCCGCTGAAGTCGGACAACATTTCAGTGGTGATTCCTGGAATTTACAATTGGGGAATGCAGGTTCTCGCAATCCGTAACGTCAACGCTAGAGCAATATTCGACCAGAGTCCAAGATTCCCGATAACTTTGTCTTGTCTTGGACCCGGGGGGATTTCAGTAACAACATGTTCCGCTTCGATAGGAGCCGTCGATCATGACTTCATCATAGCAAGTACGGCAATAAATGATGCTGGAGCATGCACACCCTCATCAGGATTTGCCGAGCTGGGGGATGGTGGTGGGGACGGTGTCCTAGATATTGATTATCAAGTAGTTTCGATGCCTCAGGGCAACCTTGTGTTTACTTGCAGTGGCAGTGACCCAGTGGCGATGGTTGCCGATGCAATCTCACTCCCTAATGCCTTTGGGACCTCCTAGAATTAGTCGTGGACGACTTCGAGCGTGCTCGGGCGTCCACTCCGACCGTCTTCGACTTTCATCGCCGTCCGGATAATTGACTATATGCTTGTGTCACATTATCGAAACCGGACCAAGCGAACTCGTCAAATTTCTCTTGGCGAGATGCATTTGCATTAGGGATAGAATTTCTTCACTGGATTCTATCCTACAGCGTAAAGGTTACCGTCGCCACTCCCCACATAGATGGTTCCGTCCGAACCAATGGTTGGGTCTGACACTGAAACTATAGGACAATCGAATGTGGCGCATGCTACGGTAGGGTGTATCACAAACTTCCATGCCAGAGTCCCATTCGGGGCGACCGCGTACAGACTAGCATTTCCATAGCCTGAGGGCACTGGTGCACAGTTACAGAATCCCTCGACTCCGACTCCGAAGTAGAGAATACCGTTCGACCCGATAGCCATAGAAGAGAGCCCAACAATGCCGTAGAAGCAGCAAGGATTTCCAGAGCCGCTGGGTCTTTCGATTGGGAACACCCATCGCAAAGTCCCGTCTGGGTTGGTTGCGAAGACACCATTATCTACAGAACCGTAGATAGTTCCGTCTGGTCCTATGGACGGAGAACGGAACCCCGGACTCCCCCATTTTACCGTTCCATCTGGATTAATGGCATAGCCATTGATGTAGACTGTACCATCCGAACCGATAGCAGGCCAGGAGAAACCCGCACGCTTCGGTATTGCACTCCATCTGACCGTCCCATCTGAATTCAATGCCAATAGACACTGATCACACGATCCAGAAGGGTCTGGGTCGTCAACTCCAACATACAAAGTGCCGTCAGGGGCTACAGCGGGAGAGTCGAATACTTCGCCATCAGTGGTCAGTTGCCACTTGAGAGTGCCGTCCAGGTTCACGGCATAGGTTCGGAAGCCCAGTTGTGATGTGTAGATTGTTCCGTCAGGCCCGATAGTAGGGGAAGAAAGTGCGGGCCCCTGCAATGCGAGGATGGTGAGGTTCCAAATCATTCTCCCGCCCGGGCTAATCGCGTAAAGGACACCATAGCAGGGCGGCTCAATACATCTCATGTGAGATGCTAGGTAGATTGTCCCATCGGAACCTATCGCCGGAGTAGTCATGATTGGCGAAGGCGCATGGAACTTCCAGAGCAAGACTCCTTGCAGATTCAGGGCGTACAGGTTGCCGTCATAGCTGCCCACATAGATTCTTCCACGGCCAACTGCTGGTGGAGAATAGACTGGGCCACCTGTCTGAAACATCCATCTAAGAAAGGGAAGAGCGGGACCGGGGAACGGGGACAGTCCCGTGTGCTGAGCGTTCTGGTGAGACATCGGCCACACGCTCGAAGCGGATGGGCCCGTCGAAGGTTGGATTGATGGCGAAGATAGGAGAGAGAGCGCAACCAGCAATAGCACTGCGACAGTGCTCAAGGTCCTGCCACAAAGGAGTTGCCTCCCTTTATCTCTGCCGGAGTGAAAGATACCCTCGGAATCGGGAAGAAACAGGAATAAAAGGGAATACGGAGGGTTGGGTCAAATCTACAGCGTAGAATTGATTACTCCGTCAAATCTACTCGGAAAACCTTCTCCGCTACAGTGAAGGTCGAATAATTGACCATATGCTTGAGTCACATTATCAAACCGGGACAAGCGAAACGAGTCATCGGGTCGCGCAAATCTTGACGCATTATGTTGACTATCCCCTCTCACACTCGTACGCAAGCGGTTGGACCTTAGAGGGGCCCCTAGAGGGGCGTGGGAGAAAGAAAGGCCACTTTCGGACACCGAATAAGACAGTATCGTATATTAATATCAGGATATAGCTTGTCCATAGAAAGAGGCCTGTGTATGGGACGGCGTCGATGAGAAAATCCTCGCCTGAATATCCGGCTACGCAGTTGGGCGGTTGGGAGAGCCGCATAATGTTTGCCTGGCAGGTCGGAGTCGGCTCCCATCTCCAGTAGAACGGAAACCCGTAGCTATCGAAGTATAGCGTGTCTCCCGGGTCTGACGCCCAATAGTTCGCGATCAGAAAACCGCTCAGAAAGCTGAGACCAAGGCCGACGATAAGAGGCAGCGGGATCTGCAATGTAGCTTTTGTCACCTTTCTATCTCGCATGACTGGCATTATGGTAAGTATCAGGACTGCTCCATAAAGGAGCAGAAGGATTACTCCCGTGAGTAAAACGAAGCCTAGGTAGAAAGAGACAGTCCAGACTGATTGTAAATTGTCGGAGGCGAGGAGTCCGCCCGCGACTCCCATGAGAATGGTGGCGGACGACCCTATCGCGAGAGGGCATAGTAGGACCAGTACAGGCTTCAAGAATATCAGAATCTGCTTTCGTTCATGATAAGATTATCGCGGTCACCGGACACACTGCTATCAAATGCTTGGATCCGCGACTATCGCGGTCACAGAGTGCGCTGGCGATCCGCAAGCCCTGGCTTCTGCTACTTTACAACACTTCGTGATAGTTCCTTGATTCACGCGACGTTGCACATATAATGTGGACTTGGTTCAGGGCGAGGATTGGTTGAAAAGGTGAGTCAGCTGAAGAATAGTCTAGCCCTCTATGATGGCAGTGGAATCTAAGGGGTTGCAGTGATGTTTCTCGCGAGCTGGTCGTAGATTCTCAATCTTTCCAGCGCGATGTTAGCTCCGGTAACTTTGTGCTCGCTGAAGAATTTCTCGACCTCGGCTAGGCGGCCGACCCCGATAATCGAGAGATATTCTCGCAGAATGATCGAGAACTGTGCTGTCCCGGAGTACATCTCTTCTAATCTTAGCATGTTCTTCTTGAACCATTGCCAGACCGCAGTTTTTGCGTCTGGGTTGGCCGTGGCGTAAAGGATCACGTTCCGCACGTCTTGCCGCTTTACTTTACCGCTCAACGCAAAGTCTAGCGTTTTTGCTACGAGTTCAGGATTCTTGAAGCTGGCTAAGCCTTCCAAGTATCTTAGTCGTTCTTCGTCTGTAGTGCTTTTTGTATACTTGCCAATTAGGCCATCATAATCGTTTGAAGATCTAGCGTATCCCATAACAACTGATCGTTTCATGTCCGGCTCGACGTTGGCTAGGTCATTGAGCTTCGATCCGGCCTTCTTTGCATAGGCATCGTCTAGAAGAGTGAGGCGGGCGGCGATGATGCCCTTGAGGGTGGTGCTATTGTCGTCCTTCTTGCTCTCGAAAATTTTGAGTCCGGCGCTATGGAATTTGCGGGAAGTCTCGATTAGTTTTGAGGGTGCGATCTGGTATAGGAATGAGAGTTGGTCGGAGACTTCGACCGCGGGAAGGTACTCCTCCTCGTTCTGATATTTCTCGACTAGTTTGATGTATTCTTTGAAAGAGGTCCGTCCGGACAGGAGAAAGGCTTTGGCGTCGCTGATCAATCCCCAACGGTCGAGCGGAGAGAGTCCGCTCTTCCAGACAAGGTCTAGCAGTTCCTTTCCATTGTACTGGACGACGTAGAATCCTGTCTGGTCCACGTTGAGTTTGAGGGATCGTGGTGTTGTTGGGAGATTTACCTCGGCCTTTTTCTTGTCGAGCAATAACGATTGCGTCTTGCCGTCAACGTTCATTGTGACCGGGATCGGCCAGGTCTGCTTGGAGGTCCCGCCTGTCAGGAGAAACCTCTCCTGTTCAAGGGTTAGTCTGCCGTCGGCCAATGAGGCTTTGACGACTGGGAAACCCTCTTGGCTGATCCAGCCTTCCATGATTCGGCTAACATCCGTCCCGGATGCTTCTTGGAGGCTTGACCAGAGATCGTGGCCGGAGGCGTTGCCGTATCGGAATTTCTCTAGATACTGCCTAACGCCGTTTTTGAAATTCTCTGGGCCAATGTAAGCTTCGATCATTCGTAGGATGCTTGCGCCTTTGCCGTAGCTGATCTCGTCAAATAGTTCTTCGATCTCTTCAGGGTCATGGACCTTCGCCATGATGGGATGGGTCTTGGTCAGGGCGTCGCGGCCCATCGCGCCTGATGTGGATGTTCGGACAAAGTCTTGCCAGACCTTCCATTCTGGATAGGCTCGGTCGGTGGATTTGAAGTCCATGAAGGTGGCGAAGCTCTCGTTCAGCCAGAGGTCGTCCCACCATCTCATCGTGACCAGATCTCCGAACCACATATGAGCAATCTCATGCGCGATGACATGAGCTACCGATTTCCTCGCCCGAACGCTCGTGTCTTTGTCCACGTGCAGGAGAATTTCCCGGTATGTGATAGCTCCCCAGTTCTCCATCGCACCATAGGCAAATTCTGGGACTGCTATGTTGTGGAGTTTGGGTAGTTGAAAGGGGATTCCGAAGTATGACTCGTAAAAGTCTAAGACTTTACGCGTGGCGTCGAATGAGAATTCTGTGTTGATCTTTCCGGTCGGCCGATCAGCGTAGGCCGCGTAAAGTTCTGTTTCTCCGTGCCTGTTCTTCTCCTGGACGAATTTTCCGACGCCCAAGTAGAGAAGATAGGTGGACATCTTCGGCGTCTTCTTGAACATGACAGTCTTCTTCTCCCCCTGCCTTGTCTCGGATTCGATCGGCATGTTCGAAATGACGGAGAGGTCAGCGTCGGTTCTGACTCTAACCTTGAACACTGCCTTGAACGCAGGATGGTCCACGCAAGGGAGTACCTTGCGAGCCTGAACTGCTTCGAGGTGAGTACTGAGTATGTAGCCATCCCCGTAAGATGCTTTGTAGAGCCCGGTGAAGTTGTCGGAGACTCTACCACTGAAGTCTATTTCTAACGGACCCGAGAACTTCCCGGTCTGAATCTCTAGAACCTTCCCGGAATGCTTGAACGGGACCTTGTTGCCACTGGATTTTACGCTACTGATCTGTTGGCCCACAGCGTCGAGGGAAACATCGCCGATGGATTCAAGATCCACTACTACTTTGCCACTATATTTGAGACCTGAAAAGTCAACATCGAGGAATAGATCATATTCTCGGACCTCCTGAACGTTCTTCTCAGACTGAGTTGTAGCTACCTGCAAGGGCATCGTATTTCGACTCTGATCAACATCTACTTAAGAATCATTTTGAGGACGCTACCGACAAAAGCTCCTATTTCCGGGTCCAGCCGTGACTTTTGAGATGATGGACCTGAGAATAACCAGTAGGACAAACATTATCATCAATAGACCGAGTTTGACCTAAAGCTCATGATCAAATTGAAGTGCAAGGATTTCCTCATGAAAGAGTGCGAGTTCGAAACAAAAGGTACGCATTCAATAGACGAAAATGATGAAGCTGGTCGAAGTTCACGCGGGAGAGGAGCATAGAACGCTCAGGCTCTCGCCGGAGACGATTGAAAAGATTCGGACCTCCTTAGAGAAACAGACGGGCCTCTAGAAACCTCTCTCTTGCATTTGCTAGCTCTATTGCGAGGCTGATCCCGAAGCGCCCAGTTTTTTGGTCCGACGCCTCACGAACAATGCGATCGATGCCACCACGACGGCCCCAGCAATTGTTCCGCCGATGGGACTTTGTGATCCTTCGGCCGGCGTTGTTGACCCAGACATCCAAATGCCCGTACTCTTTGAGCGCTTGGCTCCGAAGCTCTTCAACGTCGGCTCTACGTGTGACATCGGTTGGCACGACCAAAGCTCTCGTCCCGGCTTGTTTCGCAACCTCCTTCAGTTGCTTCTCGCGTCTTGCTGCGAGTACGAGTTGATGACCCTTGGACCCGAGTTGCTTGGCTAAGGCCGCTCCTATTCCGCTGCTCGCACCAGTAATCACAGTGACCTCATTCGTCATGATAGAACTCCCGGAGAGTCATGAGGCACATAAAATGTTGGAATCTGAGATCCTATTCTGAATCCCGAAGGAGTTGCGAAAAGAGAGGTTGATTACCCCCATCAGAGAGGCGTGTTCCTATGTCAGGGGAGTATCAAGGCAAGGAGTCTGGCCAGAACTGGGAAGGGTCGGTGGCCCAGGCCGCACAGTCAGAATCAGGAAAGATCCAGCCTAAGCAGCTCCTCATTCTACTCGTTCTGAGCCTCTCCCTCGCGATCATCGTCATTGACGCAACGATAGTGATTGTCGCTCTGCCTCAAATCCAGAAAGACTTCAGCATCAGCCTCAAGGATCTAGAATGGATCACATCCCTCTACGCACTCATCTTCGGCTCTTTCCTCCTCTCTTGGGGGAAACTGAGCGATGAATTCGGCAGAAAACTGATCTTCATGGCCGGAATCTCCACGTTCATCGTCGGATCTATTATCGACGGATTCTCACTCAATCTATCCCAGATGCTTGTGGGCCGAGTCATCCAAGGATTCGGGGCAGCTATGGCCTCTCCCTCCACTCTCTCGATCCTAACCACGACGTTCACTGGCAAATCGCGAAACGTAGCTTTCGGCATATGGGGCGCGACCGCAGGAGCGGCAGCGGTTCTAGGTCCAGTCCTAGGCGGCTACTTTACAACATACATTTCTTGGCGATGGGCGTTCTTCATCAATATTCCAATAGGGATCGCCGCCCTAGTCGGGGCCGCGTTAGTTATCAGAGAGACTCGCTTCAAGGATCCAAAATACACAACCGATTATCCAGGACTGATCTTAATCACCATCGGCTTAGCCAGTGTCCTGTTCGGCCTCATCGAGGCCCAAACCTACGGTTGGCTGGTTCCTAACCAGGAGTTTTCTGCAGGAGGCTTCTCATGGTCGACCTCAAATCCATTATCGCTCCCTCTGGTTTCGATAATCACCGGAATCGTTATGCTCGGCGTGTTCGCTTTCTACGAGATTCGCCGTGCAAGGAAGGGAAGAGTGCCTCTGTTTGATTTCAGCCTACTCAAGTACAAGGGCTTCCGCTATGGGCTATTCACGGTTACCATCGTTGCAATGGGCGAGTTTGGGGCAGTCTTCATCATCTCAATATTCCTACAGACGGTCAAGGGATTGTCCGCGATCAGCGCAGGTCTCACATTCCTACCGATGGCTATCTCAGTGTTCATATTCGCCCCCATCGCCGGCGTTCTAGCTACTCGCTTCGGACCCAAGTGGATTATCACAACGGGCATGGTTCTGGAAGCTGCTGCGCTCTTCAGTATGTCTCAGATCATCAGCATCTCCAACCCCGTCTACTACCTCTATCCCGTCCTTGTCGTCTATGGCGCTGGGGTTGGGCTGGCGATCAGCCAGGTTACAAGCACGGTCTTGATGAGCATACCCTGGCAGAAAGCTGGTGTAGGATCTGGGGCCAACAATACCGTCAGACAGATCGGGTCAGCCTTCGGAATCGCTGTAATTGGGGCAATACTGGTAGCTCAGATATCCACCGTGGGACAGGCTGAGCTCGCAGCCAGTACGGTCAATTTTGGCCAGACGGGAATCGCTATCTTGAAGGCCGCCTTCAATTCGGGATTATCGGGAGGAATAGACCCATCACTCATCGCCAGCTTTGGTGCAAATTGGCCTGCCGCGAGGGACATCATCTTTGACGCGCTTACTCAGGGGACCCGGTGGGCTGCGTTTACAGCCGGCATCTTCGTCTCCCTCGGAGCTTTGAGCTCTCTCCTAATTCCCGACCCAAGGCCAAAAAAGATCAAAGTCGCTCCAAAATTAATCGTTCGGGAACCTCAAGCAATTGGAAGAACCCTAGGCGCAATTGTGATCAGCCAATTCCTCACAATACTCGGTCTGTCCGCAGCTCTCTCGTCAGAATATCAATCGAACCCGTTCATGCGCGACTGGTTCACTAGCTACGCATGGCCCCTTGGCTATCTTCTAGGAAACTATCTCGGCTCGATGCTGATCGGGATCATTGGAACAATCCTGATCCTTTGGAGATTAGTCGTCCGTTAGAACTTGCGAGTCCCGGCCTAAGGAGACTCTGTGCTCAAAGCTTCCTTCCATGTAGACCCGCAGTAACGACAATCGTGATACCTGAACGATGCGAGGGACTCAGACCGCGGATAGATGCACGGGCTTAGTCCTCCACAGATTGGGCAGATGTGATCCATATCATAAGGCCCCAATGTGTGACTCGTCCGTGGTTAGCTTCCACGACTTAGGGCGCGTTCGATGTGTTGCTTGTACACGGAAGCTGGGTATGCCCCCACGATGCTATCTTCGACTCTGCCGTTCTCGAACAGCATTATCGTCGGTATGCTCATGATCTCGTATCTCGACGCTACTTCCTGGTTGGCATCGACATCGACCTTGACGAATTTTACTTTGCCCTCGAACTCGTTCGATAGGGCTTCAATTGTCGGCGCAATCGCATGACATGGTCCACACCAGTCTGCGTAGAAATCTACGAGAACCGGTACGTTGGATTTGAGAACCTGGGTCTCAAACTCACCGTCGTTAAGGTGGATTACTTTGCCGTCTGTCTTTTGTTTGCTCATCATGCTGAAAAGGTGGGGCGAACAGGATATAAACATATTGATGAATATCTATATTATCGATCGGAACACTCCCGGTTTGAGGGGGCAGCGGACAACGGATAGATGCATATCGAAATGTTAATAGTTTCGTTGAACCTAGTTGATCTTTGATGAAGCTCGCGACTGAGGACTTTGATCGTATCAGCAAGGCTCTAGCTGATCCGCAACGCCGTGCAATACTTCAGAAGCTGGCAATGACAGGAAAGCTAAATTGCTCGGATGTCGGTGCTTTTTTCGACGTCTCGCAACCCACTGTCTCTCATCATCTGAAAGAACTTGCCACGGCTCACGTCGTCGAGAAGGAGAAGCAAGGCCAGTTCTGCTTCTATCACGTCAACAATGAGGTCCTCTCCGCATACGTCTTCGAACTCCAGCGTCGACTGGGCTTGAACGCGGTTCTAGCGGCACCGCACGCACGCTGAGAAGAACATATAGACGTTCATCAATGTGTTTATATATTCAGAGTTCATCAGTAATAGCATGACTCAACATTCGGAACCGAGATCATTGCAAGTCGTAGTAGCGAGGGAATTTCCCAAAAATTATCGCTCGTTCATCCACCACGGGAAAAAGAACCGGAGTGAGCAGTCGAACCTCGAGAAGATATACTCTGAAGAAATTGAGGTCGCCCGGCGACATCCTCACCCTGCCGACAAAACGGGATTCAGCTGACAGTTCAGGATAAAACTACGAGATCAACATCTTCGGGTAAACCACGCGGATGAGAAGTCGTTTTGTCTCCGTGTATTCCGATCCGTTTTCGGCGATAGAAGGAAGACTTTGAAGGGGTGTAAGCGATGGTAGAGATAGGAAGCCCGGCACCTATATTCCGACTGCAGACCAGTGCTGGCGAGTACGTTAGCCTCGAAGACTTTCACGGAAAGAAGAACGTCGTCGTCTACTTCTATCCGAAAGACTTCACGAAAGGATGCACCGCGGAGGCCTGCGAGTTCAGGGACTCATATGAGGAATTCAAGAACCTCGGCGTAGAGGTCATCGGAATAAGCAACGATAACCAAAAGTCTCATGAGGCCTTCGCCTCGGAACACAAACTACCCTTTATCCTCCTTAGCGACCCGGACGGGTCAGCGAGAAAATCCTACGGAGTCAAGAAGACTTTCGGACTGGTCCCAGGTAGAGTGAGTTTCGTAATTGACAAGAACGGGATCGTCAGGCATGTTTTCTCATCCCAATCGAGAGCAACAGCACATGTGAGCGAAGCATTGGCTGTGCTGAAATCCTTGATCTAGACGCAACGGTGTCCTTCCAGCAACGCACTTTGGCTAGGGAAGGCTCAACTCTACGGCCGCGTCAAATCGCGTGTAATACTTCTTCACATCCGCTACTCCGTGCTTCTTCCTGAACTTGTCCGCCACAGATGCAACCCTCTTCGAATCGTTAATCGGCTTCGCAGAGAGTTCGAGCGATACATACCCCGATGATATCCCGATTCGTTTCGATTTCAACACATTCTTGTACCATTGATTCTTCGAGCCCCTGACCGGCATGAGAAAGACGGTCTTTCCTTCTCGGACAAACCAAACCGGCGTAGAAAATTCCCGGCCTGATCTTCTTCCAATAACGGTGATCTGTAGTTCCACTGAAGAATCGAGAGCTTTCTGTATGTCTGAGCTGTCCATGAGGCCGGTTTCTCCGGGTCTGATTTAGGACTTGTTCGCAGGAATTATCATCTCTACACCTCTTCATCGAGAAATGATCCTTGCAGCACCCTCAGATCGTATCCAATCACTATGAATTGAGGAGGTTGGGTCCCCTAAGGTCTATAGGCTAGTGGCATTCCTATCCTAGTGCACGCTGATAGGAGGTGTACTAGGCCGATGAGTCGTAGTTCGTATGGCAGTCCTCGGACGATGCATAAAGTAGTCTGTTCTGACTGTGGCAAGGAGACGGAAGTCCCCTTCCAGCCCACAGAGGGAAGACCAGTCTACTGTAGGGACTGTTATCAAAAGCATCGCAGGTACTAGGAATCCCTAAGCTAGGGGCCTAGTCCACCCCCTTTCTTTTTTTCCGTTACCGACGTTCTGGCTAAGCATTGAGCTTGGCCAGGCATTATTTTTTTGAGCCGTGCCTACATCTTAAATCCCAAACATTCCCGAAATCGTTGGCTGATCGAAAGTGGCGGACCCCGTCCTACTAGCTAACAATCTCTGGGTCATCATTTGTGGACTACTCGTCTTCACCATGACCATCTCAGTAGGATTCTTGGAAATAGGAGAACTAGGATCAGATCTCGACATTAGTCTCCTGAAGACCATGCTTATCACCGGCTCAGCTCTCTTCTTCATGGCACTTGTCGGGTTCAACACAGCCTTTGCGCCAACGATTAACGGCGCGATAGGCAATCCCCTCTATACCGGACTGTTTCTGGGAGGTTCATCGACAAACATCAGCGGCCTCCTTACCGGTGCATGGTGGTCCCAGCAAAGTACAGGACTAACGATCGGGACGTACTTCCTTTTTGAAACCGCATTTGCTTCGGTCACACTCGCTCTCGTCGGAGTGATTGTTTTACGAAAAGTGAAGATGCAGGCTTTCTTCGCCTACTCGATAGTCTATTTCATAATCATCTGGAACCTGCCCGCTGCATGGATATGGAATCCGACAGGTTGGCTCGCCCAGATGGGCATGGCGGATTTCGCGGGGGGACTTGTGGTTCACGGAGCCGCTGGAGCCGCAGGTCTGGGAATTATCCTTCAGATCTGGCGAGAGGAAAAGAAGAAGGGACTCGCAACCAGCCCTCAGGTCCCAGTCAAACTCAATCTTCCATGGCTAACGTTGTCGATCCTCCTTCTCTGGGTAGGCTGGTTCGGCTTCAACCCTGGAAGTGTCCTCGCGTTCAATAATGAAGCCATGGTGGTTGTACTCACGACCTTCCTGGCCGCAGCCTCTGCTTTCCTCTCAGTGATGTTCTTCAGATATCAGATGACGAAGGAGATGCCGACCCTGATCTATGCTGCGAACGGGGTCTTGATGGGTCTCATCGTCATAACGCCCCTTGCAGGATTCGTTAGCCCTCTTAGCGCCGTCGTCTTAGGACTGCTAAGCGGACCACTCTATCTGATGGGGGAGAAGTGGTTTGGAAAATTCAAATGGTTCACAGATCCAGTAGGATTGTTCCCAGGACACTTGCTGGGAGGAACATTCGGTGTCCTGATGATTCCATTCTTTGCTCAGAAAGCCTTCGTGTCAGCATTAGCGAGCCTGACATTCCAGAATGGAAGCTTAGTGCCCCCGTCACTTCCGGACGGGCTGTTCTTCGGGGGCGGAGTCTCCGCATTGAACCAACTCGGCATCGAGGCATACGCGGTAGTTGTGGTTATGATTAGCGTCTTCATCTTATCGTACGTGACCTCCTGGCTGATTTCAGTCGCGATGCACGGAATCACTCCAAGTACGACCAAGAATTGATCCTTGTTCAATAAGTCAGCTGTCTCGTTTGGCCTCAATGATTACCATCCCGCCCAACAGGAACTCGTAAAGCGTCGCTGAACCGAATTTCTCTTCGGCCAAACGAGTGACGCTACGATTTTTCGCTAGCCGATGAAAAGTTGGAACGATCATTTGAAAAGGATTTTCCTTCGTCTGCCCGCTGATGAAGAACCTAGCAATCACAGGCATGAACACGGCGACATAGAGCCCCATGAGTTTTTGCCGGAACAGCCCATCAGGTTTTCCGACGTCAACTATCTCCAGCCGACCCCCTCGATCCACTACTCGGGCAAACTCTACCAGCGACAAAGCTTTGTCGCGAACATCCCGGTAAGAGAAACAGGTGAGGACCCCAGAGAAAGCATCGGGACGGAAGGGAATGCTTTCCGCTACACCGAGCACTGGATGGAAGCCGGGTCCGAGAGTAGCTTTCGCAAATCGTAGTAGGATTCGCGATGGGTCGAGTCCAGCGATTTTCTCGAATCCATCTTCAAGCATCATCCTACTACTTGTACCAGGGCCTGTGCCTGAGTCTAGAATCCAATCTGTTCTGTATTTTTCCAGTCGACGGATTGCCCTGCGCCTGAGAGGTCCTGCTAAGCCCAAAGAGATTATTTCGCTGATCGACTCGTAGAATGGAAGAGCGATTTCAATCGCTCTAACAACTGCGCTCCACTCGTCTGTCGCGTGAGTCGAAGAGTGTCCCATTGATTGATTTCTGTGGAATCCAGTCCTTAAATAGCCGGCCAGCCAAAACTAGTCTTGGCAAGCTCTAGTTCATCTTCGAGGTTGGAATTTTGGATGTTGACATACCCCAGACCAGTATAGGTGTATCGGAGGGACTGGACCGGAGCTTCAACTTCTCAGAAGTCTTTCAGCTTGTAAAGAAATCGGTCAAGAGTAGTCTGGGCAAGAGACGAACAGGGTTGATGCTGGGTCTTGCTGATTTACCAGAATACATCGGCGCTTTCCACCAGATGGGCTCCAATTTCATCGTCATGAACAGAAGCCTGCTAGACCAGGTCACACACATCGCGAAAGATCGACAGACCCTCAACGCCTACGTCTTCTACACTC
>Ga0209159_1001688_pt1 | contig 16369 bp, 10 predicted proteins | sample GraSoiAngelo_144_FD_185901 | JGI IMG/M metagenome (GOLD analysis project Ga0209159, IMG submission 185901) | Grasslands soil microbial communities from the Angelo Coastal Reserve, California, USA - 14_1009_02_40cm (SPAdes) (version 2) | ecosystem: Environmental > Terrestrial > Soil > Grasslands ...
GCGCAACAGACGGAACTGGACAAGTCGCTGGCCGAACTTCGACAATTTCTCGACGAACATCTCGATCCTCCGGAGATAGATCGACAAGCGGACATTCCGCGCGATGTCATTAATGGTCTTGGACGCGTCGGGGTGCTCGGTGCGACTGCGCCAGTGGAATATGGCGGACGGGGCTTCACGCAGATGGCTAATTGTAAACTACTGGAAGAAATTGGGCGTCGCTGCGCATCTACATCGGTTTTCGTAAACGCGCACCACTCCATCGGCATTCGTGCGTTGCTGCTTTTTGGAACGCCCGAGCAAAACCAGAAATGGCTTCCGAAATTGGTAACCGGCCAGCAGCTTGGCGCATTCGCGTTGACCGAGCAGGAAGCCGGCTCCGATGCGGCAAACGTGCAAATGCAGGCTCGTCCAACTGACGACGGCGCGCACTTCATTTTGAATGGGGAAAAGCGTTACATCACCAATGCGGCGATCGCGCACGTACTGACAGTGATGGCGCGGACGCCGGTGCCCGGGTCGGACAAGACAGCGATCACGGCATTTCTCGTAACACCCGACATGCCCGGCTTCACGATCCTCGATGCGCGTATGCCGAAGATGGGAATCCGCGGCACGGCCACAGGACGATTTGCGTTGCGCGACGTCAAGGTTCCAAAGGAAAATATCCTCGGTCCGATAGGAAAGGGCCTGAAAGTGGCACTGACGGTACTCGATTTTGGCCGGACCACATTCGGCGCGTGTTGCACAGGCGCGGCGAAAACGTGTTTGCGACTGGCGATCGAACACGCGAATACGCGGAAGCAGTTCAATAAAACGCTCGGTGAATTCGACCTCGTCAAGAAGAAGATCGCGCGGATGGCGGCAGACGCTTACGCAATGGAAGCAATGACCACGATAACCGCGTCGCTCATCGACCGCGGGCTGGAGGATTACATGATCGAGACAGCCATGCTGAAAGTTTTCACGACCGAGCGGCTTTGGGAAGTAATCAACGACGCATTTCAGATTTATGGCGGCTCGGCTTATTTTGTCGATCTTCCGCTGGAAAGAATGCTGCGCGATGCGCGGATCAATCAAATCGGCGAAGGCAGTAATGAAGTGCTGACCTCGTTTATCGCGCTCGTCGGCATGCGCGGGCCGGGAATGGAGTTCAAGGAAATTTACGACACCATGATGAAACCATCCCGCGGTCAGATAAGCAGGGCATGGACTGCGGGAATGAACCGCCTTGGCGCGGCTATTCGCGTGTCTGACTTGCCTGTTGAAAGCGAGCAGCTTCGCGCGCATGCGCGGCAGCTCGGCCGCTTGATTTGGCGTTTTAATTTCGCCGTCAATCGCGCGTTGATCGCTTATCGCGAGCCGATTCTCGATATGCAGCTCGTTCAAGAACGGATTGCCGGAGCGGCAATGGATCTTTTTGCCTCGACCTGTGTCCTCAGCCGCCAGGATGCCGAGATTCAGTTCGCGCGTCGAAATGGAGACTCGGCGCCACCAGATCAGTCTGCCGCTGATCTGTTTTTGCGCCAATCCTTCCGCCGAATCCGTCGATTCCTCAGTGGGCTGACGGACAATGACGACAAATCATTGCTCGCGACAGCAAAGTCCTATTTGGCCAAGCAACCCAGTTAAATTTGGCCGCGCGCATTTATACTGACAAAGACGCCGATCTTCGCTGGCTGAAGGGAAAGACATGCGCGGTGATCGGTTTCGGCGCGCAAGGCCGGGCTCACGCTCTCAATCTAAGGGACAGCGGGATTAAGGTAATTGTTGGACTTTATCCTGGCAGCAAGTCCCGTGCGCACGCCAGGCGAAGTGGTCTCGTCGTTTTCGGCACAGCAGAAGCAGCGCAACGCGGGGACATTATTTTTCTCGCGCTCTCAGACACGCAAATGCCTGCCATTTACGCGGAACAGATCGCTCCGAATTTGCGTTCCGGCCGAACGCTACTCTTCGCGCATGGTTTCGCAATCCACTATAGCACCATCGTTCCACCCAAGGATGTCGACGTTGTCATGGTCGCGCCCAAAGGCCTCGGACCAATGGTGCGCCGGGAATTTCTGAGAGGCCGTGGCGCGCCTGCGCTGATCGCAGTTCATCAAAATCCAAGCCGGCGCGCTAGGCAAAAGGCCTTGGCTTGGGCAAAAGGAATCGGCTGCACGCGCGCCGGCGTGCTAGAAACGACTTTCCGGGACGAGACGGAAACGGATCTTTTTGGCGAGCAAGCGGTACTTTGCGGCGGCACAAGCGCGCTCATTCGCGCTGGCTTCGAAACTCTCGTTGACGCGGGTTATCCGCCCGAGCTCGCTTATTTCGAATGCCTGCACGAACTCAAATTTATTGTCGACCTAATCCACGAAGAGGGGATTTCAGGGATGCGCGGATTGATTTCCGATACTGCAAAATGGGGAGAGCTGACCGTTGCCCGAAAAATTATCGATCAAACGGTGCAAAAACATATGAGATTGGCGCTGCGGGAAATCCGTTCAGGCAAATTCGCACAGGAATTTATTCGGGAAATGAATACAGGCCGAGCGCGGTACGCGACCTTGCTGCGCGAAGCTGAAAAGCATCCCATCGAAAAAGTCGGTGCGCGGCTCCGAGGATTAATGAGTTGGAGAATGAAAACAAAAAACCATTAGCCGCGCTGCCGATGGCAGCGTGCCATTTCCGGCGAAATCGTCGGAATTATTATTTCGTCGTCTCCAGACGGTGCCCGAGAATTATCATCGGGTTGGCGGTGGTCGGAATCGCAGCGAGCCGATCGCAAGGTTGGGGAATTGCGGAGCTTGCGGTCACTACGTAGCATACCTTCTTCACGGTCCGTTGGGCCGGCTGATGTGTTGTCGGCTGGACCACGTTGTTGCTCGGATCAGCAAATGCCGACGCGCAAAATGCGAGCGCGAGCACCGCACTTGCACATCGAACCGACCAGCCGGCCAAGCGACTGAGCCTGCTTCCTGTTTTCATGCCTTGATTGTGATCCCTGTTCCTAAATCTTGCAAGTTTATTTGGAGCGATTTTAGGACAGAAAAACGACCCCTTCAGCCATCCCAAATCAATCCGTCCAAAGAAAATGTTCCAAGCGCAGATGGTTGAGATGCGCCTTCGCTTCTTCGCTCCTGCTGCCCCCGGCAGCGGCCAGTTTTTCGTAAATAGCAGCAGCAGATTCCCACTTTGACTCGTCCTCCAATAGCCGCGCCGCGTTAAATCCGGCTTTGTAATACCAGAAGACTTCGCGCCTCCGATCCGGGCGGGCCTCATCCTCCAGCACCTTGTAAAAGATCGCGAGGGCCGAAGTTCGATCGCCTTTCTTTTCCAGGCACAGAGCTTTTTTGAAAAGCGCCTGGTTGCGCCAGTGAATCGGCCCGTTTTTGTCGGATGCTAGCTGGTCATACATTTCGATTGCGCGTTGGTAATTATTCGGGTCGCTTCCGCCCAATTCGAAAAAAATGTCCCCTTTCCCGCAAAGCGCCTCACGTTTCTCAGACGGCCCAGCATCGCTCTTCAAAACTTCATCGTATAGCACGAGAGCATCCTGTGGCTTCCCCAGCTTTCGCTCGATGACAGCCTGTTCATTGCGGGCAGCCCATCGCAGTTCGCCATTCAGTCGAACGACCTGATCAAACAGGACGATCGCCTGATCAAGTGAATGCTCACCCATGCTCGACATGGCCGATTCCGCCGCAAAAAAGAGAGCTTTTTCGCCAAGTGGATTATCCGGATCGTGCTGTGCGAGAATTTCGAACTGCGTCTGTGCGTTTGCGAAATCCTGGTGCCGGTAATAAATCTCCGCTAATTTCATTCGGACCTCCGGAGTAAATGGCGAGGCTCCATATTGCTGAACAAAACGCTTCGCAAGCTCGATGACTTTGTCCTCGTTCCCACCATCTGAGTCCTCAATCCAGATCATCAGATAATCAGCGCGTTCCGCCGCCGCTGCTGTCGGCTTCGCTTCGGCCGCGCGCGCCAGATTCCTGCGTGCTTCATCAAGGCGCGGCGGCGAGAAATGGAAGGCCAGTTCGGCCAGGCTAACCCAAGCCTCAGAGACACGAGGATTTTTAGGAAAATCGCGAATAAATCGCTGCAGCGATTCTGCCGCCTTCTTGTCGCCTTTGGCAGCTTGCATCAAGCCTTCCTCTAATCGCAAGCTGGCGCGCGATTCTTCGTCGCCGCCCTGTTTTTCAAGCTCGTTGTAATCGGTCAAAAAACGGGCGTGATCGCCAAGTTGGAGCCAACCGGCGGACGCATTAAAGAGCGCAACCTTCGCCCATGGTGAAGTGGAATGTGCGATTTGTTCAAATGCTGTCGTCGCCGCCTCAAATCTCTTCGCGAGATACTGCGCTTGCGCGAAGAGCAGATTGATTCGATCGAGCAAGGACGGTTCCGGATGGAGCAAGCGCGCATCACCCAGAATCGCGGTCGCCTCGTCGAAATGCTGATCCTCCACTTCGAGTTGCGCAAACTCGAAGAGAGCAGGCGTGATCGCCGGCGATTGTACGTCAGTGCGGCGCAGATCGTTAAACAATTGCCGAGCTCGCTCTCGGCGCCCGGCGCGAATTTCGAGCCGAGCAAGATACCATCGCGCGAATGTTCGCCGTGGCTGTTCGGGATTGCGCACCCATTTCTCGAGGCCATTGCGTGATGGTCTGTGCTCCGCGCGATAGAGTTCGTCTAATTTTGCAAAAAGGACAGGCAGGTCCGGGTCCGCCGGATGATCATCGATAAACTGCTCAATGACATCATCCCCGGCTTCCGGCGTTTTTAATTGCAGGTGCGCATCGGCAATGCCGAAGAGTGCCGCCATTAAGGTGGCATGAGGCGCACCCTCCGGTTTCTTCAGAAGCGCTTGAAATATACCGATTGCTCTCTCCGGCCGTTGCAAAATGAGCTCCAGCCGTCCACGCAAAAGTCGCCGCTCCGTCCGGTCCGCAACCGATTTTGCTCGCGTCTCATCCAGAACGCGGCGCGCATTGATGGCGTCGGCCTTATCGATGTACAATTCGGCTGATCGGAGCCGCGCTCGGATTGCCCATTCTTTGTCGTACAGGAGAACGGTGAGTTTTGTCAGCGCTTGATCCCGTCTTCCCAACGCGCGCAGCATTTCCGCGGCCCCAAAAGATGCTGGCCCGTGAAGGGGCGAACTCCGATCCGCCGCCAGTTCTTCGTAGAGCGGTAGCGCGTCAGCCCATCGATGCAGGCTGGCGAAGGCTTGGGCGCGCCAAAACTTTGCCCATGGAATGTCGCGCAGCCGCGAATCCGCCAGTAACACGAGGGCCTCCTCTGGCTGCCTTGCGGCGACCTCTGCCTCGGCAAGTTTTTCCGTGACTGCGCGCCACTCTGGATCGGGCAGATTTTTGCTCACCAACGCTTCCAAGCGCGCGACCGCAACCTCCGGCACGCCCTCTGCAAGCGGCGCGCTGGCTTCGGCAAGCTCGGCCGAAATGTCAGCGCGCGCCAATTGCGAAAGCAGGATCGAGAATCCAATAAGGCCCATGCGTCCCATGTGATAGACACTGAATATTTTCATCTCTTCTCCAGAAGCGGTCGCAAATATCTTCCAGTGTGACTGGCTGGAAGGTCGACAATCTCCTCCGGCGGCCCCGCCCCGACTATCTCGCCTCCCTCTTCACCACCTTCAGGGCCCAGATCAATGATCCAATCTGCGCACTTAATCATCTCCAGATTATGTTCAATCACAATCAGCGTGTTGCCCGCGTTGCGCAGTTTCATCAATACCTGCAACAATTTCTCGATATCGGCGAAGTGCAGTCCAGTCGTTGGTTCATCGAGAATGTAAACGGTACGGCCGGTTGCCCTTTTTGCGAGTTCCGTTGCGAGTTTGACGCGTTGCGCTTCTCCCCCGGAAAGAGTCGTTCCGGCCTGACCAAGCCGCAGATAACCGAGACCCACGTCCAGCAACGAATTTAACTTTTCTGAAACGCTCGGCACATTGCGGAAAAACCGCGCCCCTTCATCCACTGTCAGATCGAGAACGTCGGCAATGTTCTTCCCTTTGTAAGTAATCTCAAGGGTCTCGCGGTTATAGCGTTTGCCATGGCACACTTCGCATTCAACGTAAACGTCCGGCAAAAAGTGCATCTCGATTTTGATCAATCCACCGCCTTCACAATTTTCGCAGCGACCACCTTTGACATTGAAGCTGAAACGCCCCGCGTCATAACCCCGCACCCGTGCTGCGGGGAGTCGACTGAACAATTCGCGAATCGGCGCGAACGCACCGGTATAGGTGACCGGATTGGAACGAGGCGTCCGGCCAATCGCGCTTTGGTCGATGACGATCCCTTTATCAATCTGTTCCACCCCGCGAATCGCTCGATAGGCGCCAGGTTTTTCTTTTGAACTGTAAAAATGCCGAAACAGAGCGCGCCGCAAAATGTCATCCACCAGGGTGGATTTACCGCTGCCCGAGACACCAGTCACACAGGTGAGACAGCCAAGAGGGAAAGCGACATCGATTTTCTTAAGATTGTTTTCACTCGCGCCTACCACCGCGAGCCACCCATCGGAGTCGTTATTGGTTGATGGCGGGCGCGGGATAGATCGTGGGCTGACGCGCTGTTTCGGAATCGCAATGCGCGCGCGTCCAGAGAGATAATCGGCTGTCAGAGAATTTTTGGCGCGAAGAACTTCCCCGATGCTGCCTTGAGCAACAATTTCACCGCCGCGCGGGCCTGCGCCCGGGCCAAGATCAACAATGTGGTCGGCGGCCCGAATCGTTTCTTCATCGTGCTCAACCACAATAACGGAATTGCCGAGATCGCGCAGTCGCCGCAGGGTTCCGAGCAAACGCGCATTGTCGCGTTGGTGTAAACCGATGCTCGGCTCGTCCAAAATGTAAAGAACGCCCGCCAGACCAGAGCCGATCTGCGTCGCCAGCCGGATTCGTTGTGCTTCGCCACCGGAAAGGGTGCCGCTCTCGCGATCGAGCGTGAGATAACCGAGCCCGACCTCGAGGAGAAATTGCAAGCGTGATCGAATTTCCCGCACAACGTCAGTCACAATCGCCCGTTGCTGCGCAGTCAGGTCGAGGGCATCCATAAACCGTGCGGCCGCTTCAATCGTTTGTTCACTGAATTGATGGATGTTCAATTGGCGTTGATTTTGATCTTTGATCGTAACCGCGAGAATCTCCGGTTTAAGTCTTGCGCCGCTGCACACTTTGCACGGCTCGCGTGTCATAAACGCGCGGATGCGATTGCGCGTAAACTCGCTTTGGGTCTCCTCGTAAAGTCGCTGCATTTGCGGCACGAGGCCTTCAAACGGCTTTGCAACTTTCTTCTCGTCGTTACCGCCCAGGTTCATCTCCACTGGTTCGCCATTTGTGCCGAAGTAAAGCGCTTTTTTAAATTCGCTAGGTAAATCGGCAAACGGCACGTCTTCGGCGACCTGGAAATGTTTCACCAACCCCCTTTGCAGATGGCGGTAATATGCCTGCATTCGTTTCGTCCCGCGCCGCCACGGCGTGATCGCCCCTTCGGCAAGCGTTTTGCTCGCATCCGAAATCATCAACTCAGGATCGACAATTAGTTGTGTCCCCAAGCCGTGGCAGGCCGGGCAGGCGCCCAGATGACTGTTGAACGAGAAATGTTTCGGAGTGAGCTCCCCGAGCGTGAATCCGGTCTCCGCGTTTCCGTAGTCAGTCGAGTAACGGACTTCTTCCCACTCGCTTGTTGGAGTGCTGGAGTGGTAGAATGCTGTGGCTCTGGATTTCTCACTACTCCATTTCTCCATTTCTCCATCACCGCTTCGTTGCCACAAGACGATGACGCGGTTCCCGCCCCACCTCAATGCAGTCTCAATTGAATCAGTGAGGCGAACGCGGATTCCATCGCGCACAACCAGCCGATCGACCACCGCCTCAATGGTGTGGCGCGCATTTTTCTTTAGCCGGATTGGCTGCGAGCGATCCAGTTCGATGATTTGGCCATCAATCCGCACACGAACGAATCCTTCGCGCTTGATCTTTTCGATAACGTCCCGGAATTCGCCCGGCTGGTTTTCAATCAACGGCGCGACCAGGATGATTTTTGTCTGCGGCTCGTTGGCGAGAATTTGATCGACAATCTGTTGGGGCGTTTGCCGGTTAAGTGGTCGCCCCGTCAGCGGATCATGCGGCTGACCGACTGCCGAATAAAGCACGCGCAAATAATCGTACGTTTCCGTCGTGGTCGCGATTGTCGATCTCGGATTCGCGCCGGCGCTGCGCTGCTCGATAGCGATGGCAGGGGAAAGACCCTCGATGAAATCGACATTCGGCTTTTCCATCTGATCGAGGAATTGCCGCGCGTAAGCAGAGAGACTTTCGACGTAACGCCGTTGCCCTTCGGCATAAAGCGTATCGAAGGCGAGGGACGATTTCCCCGAGCCGCTCAACCCCGTAATGACCACCAGTTTCTCACGTGGGATATCCAGGTGGAGGTTCTTCAGATTGTGCTGGCGCGCACCACTGATCTTGATGACTTCAGCAGGCATCTTGAGGAGAAACGGCGAACCTTCTACTTAAACACAATGGTCTGGTTTCTCCAGCGAATCTGCTGTAGCTGCCTCACGTTCACGACGGCGGCGGCGGCGGCGGAGAGGTTCCACAACGCGGCGTGAGGTCCTTGATCAGCGCCCTACGAGACGCGGCAACGACCCCAAATCCGCTCGGCACGAGGCCCGAGCTTTAGCGGCGTCGGATCGTGCGTTAGTCGCGTCAAGCGCTGAGACGGCGCCATATCGATTTTCAAAAACACTGGAACTGGGTCGTTGCCGCAGCGGTATTCGACAAAATGGTCCAGTTCCAATTCGCGCCGGAATTTTGTGTACAACGCAGGCGAGCGTGCCGCAAACTTTTGGATCAATGATGATCGCCGAGACGTTAAAAGAAGCCGCGACAGGAACAGTCGAATATCTGACATGAAGAGCGGGTGCCGATCGTGAATGCGTAAACTCCACCGATACTGCTCACAGAACAAGAGCGACCAAGGGAAATCACAAGTGCAATCGAAACTTACGCCCGCGCCGAATTTTTCGGCATTAGCGGTTCGTCAAGTCGTGCTGGCGCGCTCTACCGATCCCGATAACTTGCGCAGGCATCCTGCCGAGGAATGTCAAACCTTTTAGCTAAGCACAGCCGCTCTTTTTCTGAAGCGAATTCACCCCAGCATGGGCGGGATGATTTCAACTTTACAGAAATTCGCCCGGACCTCGAACAGAAAAATCGGCGCTGAAGATAGCGCCGCTGGCGAATCGAGGCATTTCGGGCGATAAAAGCGGCTGCGAATGGAAGCAGCACCCGGCAAGAGGATTTTGATCATCGAGGACGAACGCGATGTCGTCGATCTTCTCACGCTTAGCCTGCGTAAAGCAGGGTTCACGATCTCCACAGCAACCGATGGCGCTGCGGGGTTACAGAAAGCGCGCAGCGAAAAGCCGGCTTTTGTTATCCTCGATCTCATGTTGCCGAGAATGCCTGGGCTGGAGATTTGCAAAATCCTGAAAAGCGATCCCGCAACGCGGCAAATTCCGATCATGATGTTGACCGCAAAGGCTGAAGAGATCGACCGAATAGTGGGCTTGGAATTTGGCGCTGACGACTATGTGACGAAGCCGTTTAGTCCACGGGAAGTGGTTTTGCGTATCGGGGCGATTATGCGCCGAGCCGATGCGAAAGAACTGGACGAACATCTGGCGGTCGGCCCGATTAGGATTGATGCGGCGCGTCACCAAGTTTCTGTCAATGGCAAGCGAGTCAACCTCACCAGCCTCGAATTTAAACTTTTGCAGACGCTCATGCAGCGACGCGGCCGCGTCCAGGCACGCGACCGTTTGCTTAACGACGTCTGGGGCTACGAAAGCGTCATCGACACGCGCACGGTTGATACGCATGTGCGGCGGTTGCGAAAAAAACTCGGCAAGGCCGCTGATGTAATCGAAAGCGTGCGCGGATTCGGTTATCGCTTGCGGGAGCATTAACGCGCGATGTCGTGGCTGCTCCTGGGTCTAATCTGCGTCCTATTCGCGGGGATGGCGGTAGTCGTTTGGCGAAAATGGGTCGCGCCGTGGCAACAAATCGAGCAGCTTGTTGCGCGAATCAGGGACAGTCAACGGCCGAGCACTTTTCTAGTTAATGGCGGGACAGAATCGAAACGCGTTGGCCTGGCGCTGGAGAATATTTTTGCGCGTCAGCAGGAACTTGATCGCCAGATCGCAGGGCGCGAATCCGGCACCCAGACGATTCTTGGCGCCATGCAGGACGGTCTGCTCGGGGTTGACGCGCGCGGCCGCATTACGCTCACGAACCGACCGTTCGAGAAACTGTTCGAATTGCGGAACCCAGCCGTCGGCGCCCCTTTGCTTGAGACTGTGCGTCACGCAACGCTGGATTGGCTGATTGCGGAAACGCTGCGCACCGGCAAAGCAATGCGCAGCGAGTTGAGCCTTGCCGATCCGCGAGCCAGCAGCGAGCGACACATCGAAGTCAGCGCTGTTCCAATCAAGCAAGCTGTCGATGAAACGACCGGCGCGGTCGTACTTTTTCACGATATCACAGAATCGAAGCGGCTGGATCAAATCCGAAGCGATTTTGTCGCAAATGTTTCGCACGAGTTACGAACTCCATTGTCGATCTTGCGCGGCTACATCGAGATGTTGCTCGATAATCCGAAAACTTCACGAGAGGAACTGGCACGAATTCTTGCGATCATGGAACGGCATTCCCAACGGCTCGGGCTTCTGGTCGACGATCTGCTGAGCCTTGCGCGATTGGAATCATCCAACGCAAACCTGGAGCTCAGCGCTGTAAGGGTGGAGGAGTTGTTCAATAACGTCGTTCGTGATTGGAAAGAAAAACTCGCCGCGAAGAATCTGAAAGTGATTGTCGATCTTTCGCCGGACGCGCGGACGATCCGCGCGGACGAAATGCGGCTACAGGAAGTCCTTCATAATTTGTTGGATAATGCAGTAAAGTATTCGCATGAACATGGAGAAGTTCGTCTGCGAACAGCGCTGCAAGGTCTCGAAATGGTTCTCAGCGTGGCCGATAATGGGATGGGCATCACCAAAGATGATTTGCCGCGGATTTTCGAACGCTTCTATCGCGCTGACAAAGCTCGCAGTCGCGAGCTCGGCGGTACCGGTCTCGGGCTCGCGATTGTAAAACATATCGCCCAATTGCACGGCGGCCGGGTGGAAGCTGAGAGCGAGCTCGGGCACGGGACGACCATTCGCGTGGTGCTGCCGGTCGGGAATCCCGAATGACCCGCCTTCGTCGGGCTTCGTGCTTCGTCGTTTTCCAACTTGTCACACAAAAGTAACATTAAAGATTTTGACGCTTCGTCGCGCGCTGCGGCAGGCTGAGCACTATGAAATCTCTCAAAATTAGCCGCAAAATTTTGGCGATTGTGCTCTTAACCGGAGTAAGTGCGACCGCCTCAGCACAGATGATGATTAACGGCGCGGGCGCAACGTTCCCCTACCCGATCTACTCGAAGTGGTTCGATCAGTACGCGAAGGTCGATCCATCTGTCCGATTTAATTACCAATCGATCGGGTCGGGTGGAGGCCAAAAGCAAATCCTCGCTCAGACCGTCGATTTTGGCGCATCGGATGGGCCGATGAGTGACGACAATCTAGCGAAGGCACCGGGGAAACTCTTGCACATTCCAACGGTCGCGGGAGCGGATGTGGTTGCCTACAATCTGTCCGGGAATCCGGCGTTAAAATTCGACGCGGACACGATCGCGGGGATTTTTCTAGGCCAAATCAAAAAATGGAATGACCCAAAGATCACGGCGCTGAACCCTGGAGTCACGTTGCCCGATCAGGAGATTGTGGTCGTACACCGCTCCGATGGCAGCGGGACGACCTACATTTGGACAGACTACCTGAGCAAGATCAGTCCAGAATGGAAGAGGAAGGTGGGCACAAATACCTCGGTAAACTGGCCGACTGGGATCGGTGGCAAAGGCAATGAAGGCGTGGCGGGCCAAATCAAGCAATCCCCGGGTGCGCTCGGGTATGTGGAGTTGGTATACGCAGTCCAAAACAAAATGCCTTATGCGGAGGTGAAGAATTCGTCTGGCAAGTTCGTAAGGCCATCTCTCGAATCTATCACCGCGGCGCTGGCGACGGCGGATATTCCTGATGACTTCCGTTTTTCCATCACTAACGCTACAGGACCGGATGCTTATCCGATCTCCGGCGCGACGTGGTTACTCGTGTACGCGCAGCAAAAAGATGCAACCAAAGGAAGGAAGCTGGTGGAATTTTTAAAGTGGGCGGCGAAAGACGGCGAGAAAATGGCAAAAGACCTCCAATATGCGCCGCTGCCGGAGAACCTTCAGCAACGTGTCCTGAACCGGATAGACGAGATTAAAATGTAATGTGAGCACGCATGGAGATTGCCACGCCTCCAGCAGTCGCATCGGATGATCCGCGATCGGTAGCGCGCGCGATGGCGCCACCCTCACGCTTTGGCGACAAGGCGTTCCAGTGGCTCACCCTTGCCATGGCGATGGCGGTTGTGGTGCTCATCATTTTGACCGGCTGGCAGCTCTGGCTGGGGTCTTCACTGGCCATCCAAAAATTTGGATTCCATTTCCTCACCACATCCACCTGGGACCCGGTCGCGGAGCAATTTGGCGCGCTTCCGTTTATTTATGGAACGCTGGTTTCTTCCCTGATCGCCTTGCTCATCGCTGTGCCGTTGAGCATCGCGACGGCGGTTTATCTGACGGAGCTCGCGCCACTCTTGATTCGCCAGCCTCTGGTTTCATTGATTGAAATGCTGGCGGCGATCCCAAGCGTAATCCTGGGATTATGGGGCATTTTTGTTATGGTCCCATGGTTGCGAGATTATCCGTTTCCATTGCTGAAACGGCTTTTCGGGTGGACGCCATTCTTCAGCGGGCCGATCTACGGAACCAGCATGCTGGCTGGCGGAATCATCATCGCCATTATGATTCTGCCAATCATCACGTCGGTCTCGCGCGAGATTCTGCGCAGCGTTCCGGATTTGCAACGCGAGGCCGCCTACGCACTGGGTGCGACGCGCTGGGAGGTGACCCGGATTGCGGTACTGAGTTACGCCAGGAAAGGATTGTTCGGGGCCGTTATTCTCGGTCTCGGGCGCGCGCTTGGCGAAACGATGGCGGTCACGATGGTCATCGGCAACACTCCGCAGATCGCAGCGTCGCTTTTTAAGCCCGGCTACACGCTTGCCAGCGTAATCGCGAATGAGTTCACCGAAGCCACCACCGACATTTATCTTGAGGCATTGTTCGAGATCGGACTGGTGCTTTTCGGCGTTACGATTCTGGTGAACCTGATCGCGCAACTTCTTCTCAAAACCATGACAACAACGACATCGACAACACGCGCCGTGCAATGACGATGAATTCCGCCCGAGCAAACAACGATCACCATCACTGGCGCAAGGTCAAGAATGCTCTGGCTTCGACAGCCACGTTTGTTTCCGCGTTGCTGGTGATCGCGCCGCTGGGTTTGGTCTTCTTTCATCTCCTCGTCAACGGCGCGAGCTCAGTGAACTGGGATTTTTTCGTGCATCTGCCGAAGCCGGTTGGTGAGGCAGGCGGCGGAATGGTGAACGCAATTGTCGGATCGCTGGAGCTGCTCGCACTTGCGTCGATCATTGGGATTCCCGTTGGCGTGTTAGGCGGCGTTTATCTGGCGGAATATGGGAAAGCCCGCGTGAATTGGATGCTGCGCTTCGTCGCCGACGTGCTTAACGGCGTTCCATCGATCACATGGGGCGTTGTCGTTTACGGGCTCGTCGTGCTCCGTTTCAAAGGCTTCTCCGCTTACGCCGGCGGCCTCGCGCTTGGCTTGATCATGATTCCACTCATTCTGCGCACGACTGAGGAAGTAATTCTGCTGGTGCCAAACGGATATCGTGAGGCCGCCCTCGCCCTCGGTGTCGCTCGTTGGAAAACGATCGTGCATATCGTAATGAAGACAGCGTCCAAGGGAATTATCACTGGCATTCTGCTGGCGTTGGCACGGATCGGCGGCGAGACCGCGCCACTGCTTTTCACCGCTTTTGGGAATCGCTTTTGGAATCACAGTTTGAGTCAGCCGATCGCCGCGCTCCCGCTGCAGATTTTTACTTACGCCATCTCGCCCTACGACGATTGGCATCGCCAGGCCTGGGCTGGCGCGCTGGTGCTGGTCACCGGAATCTTTTGCGTTAATGTGATGGTGAGAATCCTGACCCGCGGGCGAACAGCATCGGTCGTTTAGCTTTTTTTTCCGAATGGTTAATTTACTTATGGCAAATCCGCACCCAACCGTCGCCGAACGCGTCGAAAGGCCAGCCGAGCGTCCCTCAACCGCTGAGCCTGCGCCACCGTTAACATTCGAGGTGAAGAATCTTTCGATCTGGTACGGCGAGAAACGGGCCATTAGTGATGTGACGCTCGACGTCGCGTCGAACGCTGTCACGGCGATCATTGGGCCTAGCGGCTGCGGAAAATCGACCTTTATTCGTTGTCTCAACCGGATGCACGAACTGGTGCCAAAAACGCGCATCGAGGGAAGCGTGCTTCTTCAGGGCCAGGATCTCTACTCGATCACAGTCGATCCGGCGATCGTTCGCCGCCGGGTCGGCATGGTCTTCCAAAAATCGAACCCCTTTCCGACGATGTCGATTGGCGAGAATGTCGTTATTGGCTTGCGACTGAACGGAGTGCGCGACCAAAAGTTCCTTAATGAACGTCTGGAGAAATCGCTCCGCATGGCCGCGCTTTGGGATGAAGTGAAAGACGATTTGCATAAGCCGGGGACCAGCCTTTCGGGCGGTCAGCAGCAACGGCTTTGCATCGCGCGCGCGCTCGCGGTGCAACCGGAAGTGCTTTTAATGGATGAGCCTTGTTCCGCGCTTGATCCAATCGCCACGGCCAAGATTGAGGAATTGATCTCTGATTACACCGCTTTCTTTTATCTTGGAAAACTGATCGAGTTTGGGCCGACCACGAAAATTTTCACAAATCCGAGCGAACGACAGACGGAGGACTATATCACCGGCCGATTTGGCTGATGAGCATTTTGGTAGGGCGCGCCCGCTGGGCGCGCCGAGAGTAAGAGTAAAGAATAAGATAAAAGGATCCGATAATTCGATGACACTCCCAAGACATATTCTCGGCACATTTGACGAGGCGCTGGCGTCCCTGCGCAACAACGTCCTGATGATGTCCAGCCTGACCGAGCGCAGTCTAGAGCGGGCGATGAAAGGCTTGTTCAATCGCGATGACGATCTTTGCGCAAATGCGATCGCGGACGATGAAGAGATCGATCAACTCGAGATACTGATCGATAAGGATGGCGTGGCAATTTTGTTGCGGTTTCAGCCGGTAGCCTCCGATCTGCGTCATGTCGTTGCCGCCATGAAACTTTCATCGAATCTGGAGCGTATGGCAGATCAGGCGACCACGATTGCGCGACGAGCTCGGAAGTTAAATCAGCATCCGCCGCTAGCCGAGGTCGAATTGATCAGGCCGCTGTATGAGCAAGCGATGTCGATGTTTAAGGACAGCGTGGACGCCTTCGTGCGCGAGGATGTCGATCTGGGGCGCGCGGTCGTTCCGCGGGATGAAAAGCTGGACGAGTTGAACCGTTCGGCGAGTCGCAAATTGATTGAGCGTATGGCGCAGGATCCAGAGCAATTGCGAGGCTACTTGAATTTAATTTTCGTTGGCCGCTGCCTCGAACGCGTGGGCGATCATGCCACCAATATTGCCGAAGAGGCAGTTTACGCTGCCGCCGCTGAAGACATCCGGCATCAAACTGCCGCGGCCACCGTATGACGGGCCCGGTGACAGCGTGTCTGGCTCTTGCCTAATTTTCCAAGCGGTGATTGCTTGAATCGCGCGTGCGGTCGTTTTTTGGCCGCGGATTCAACAAAGAGGTAAATGCCGACAGCTGTTGCCAAGACCAGTGTTGCCGACGAGCTCTCCGCCGGGGTCGAGCTCGTGCGGAAGGATATTCCCGCAGCAAATCGCTTTTCCGATCCGCGGAATTTCATCAACCGAGAGTTGAGCTGGCTCGAGTTCAATCGTCGCGTCCTCGAGGAAGCACAGGACTCCACGCAACCACTTATCGAACGCGTAAAGTTTCTCACCATCTTCAGCTCCAACCTGGACGAGTTTTTCGAGATTCGCGTCGCAGGGATCAAGCAGCAGATCGAAAGCGAAACAAGCGGCGTGGGCCCCGACGGGTTGAGCCCGACTGAGACATTCAACAGCATCCAGCGGGTGGTGCGTGAATTGGTGGCAGCGGAGTACTCGCTCTGGAACGAAGACCTGCTTCCGTTGCTCGCGAAAAATGGCATCCGAATTCCCAAGAAGAC
>Ga0209159_1001689_pt1 | contig 16369 bp, 11 predicted proteins | sample GraSoiAngelo_144_FD_185901 | JGI IMG/M metagenome (GOLD analysis project Ga0209159, IMG submission 185901) | Grasslands soil microbial communities from the Angelo Coastal Reserve, California, USA - 14_1009_02_40cm (SPAdes) (version 2) | ecosystem: Environmental > Terrestrial > Soil > Grasslands ...
TCAGTGGAACGGTTACCGGATCAACATCGTCGATACACCGGGTCACGCCGATTTCGGCGGCGAGGTCGAGCGGATCATGAAAATGGTGGATGGCGTGCTGCTTGTCGTCGATGCGCACGATGGGCCGCAGGCGCAGACACGTTTTGTTTTGCGCAAGGCGCTGGAGAACAAACTGAAGCCGGTTGTTGTCATCAACAAGATCGACAGAGAAAACGCGCGCCCGCACAAAGTCCTGGACGAGATTTTCGATCTCTTCGTCGAACTGAAGGCAACCGACGACCAACTCGATTTCCCAATCATTTACGCGAGCGCGAAGAACGGTTTTGCCATGCGCGAACTGCACGAAAACAACGACAACATGACGCCGCTCTTTCAAGCCATCGTGCGACATGTGCCGCCGCCAAAAATTTCGAGTGAGCCATTCTTTCAAATGCTCGTGTCGAATCTCGATTACAGCGATTACCTCGGAAGAATTGCGCTTGGGCGTATCGTCAGCGGTCGCGTCTCAGTCGGCGATTCGATCGTGTGTATCCACCGCGATGGCCGCCATGAACGGGCTACAGTCACGGCGCTTTTTACTTATGCGGGATTGGAGCAGGTGGAAATAAAACATGCGACCGCCGGTGACATCATTGGGCTCGCCGGTTTCGAGGAAGTTTATATCGGCCAAACCCTCACCGACCGCGAAGAACGGGCGCCGCTTCAATTTGTGGATATCGATCCGCCTACAATTCGTATGCACATTCTCGTCAACGATTCGCCGTTTGCCGGGCGCGAAGGGAAATTTGTGACCGCGCGGAATATTCGGGAGCGCCTTATTCGCGAAACGCGCGGCAACGTCTCACTCCAGGTCAACGACACCGAAACCGCAGGCGCATTTGAGATCAATGCGCGCGGCGAGATGCAAATCGCAATTCTGGTCGAGCAAATGCGACGGGAAGGGTACGAATTAATGGTCTCGCGTCCCGAGGTGATTTTTCATCGGGCAGAGGATGGCACCTTGCTCGAGCCGCTGGAAAATCTCTACGTCGATTTACCGAACGAAAATCTCGGTGACATTTTGCAATCGCTTGCCAATCGCAAAGGCGAGGTCGTCAGCATGGATCATCACGCGACACGCGTGTCGATCGAAGCGATCATTCCGACTCGGGGCCTGATTGGCTTTGAAACCGATCTCGTCAACCTGACCCGTGGCGAAGGGTTGATGAGTCATCTCTTTCGCGAATACGCGCCGTTCAAAGGCGAAATCGGAGGACGCGGTCGTGGCGTGATGGTGTCGATGGAATCGGGAGTCAGTACGGCCTATGCGCTCAACAACATTCAGGAACGCGGCCGGCTTTTCATCGGTCCGCAGGAAGACGTTTATGTGGGAATGATCGTCGGCGAAAACGCGCGACCGGAAGATTTGCCGGTCAATCCCTGCAAAGCAAAACATCTCACCAACATGCGGAGCCAGGGCGAAGGCAAAGGGATTCAGCTCGAAGCACCGCTGTCCATGAGTCTGGAACGCGCGATTGAATACATCGACATCGATGAATATGTGGAAGCGACGCCCAAATCATTGCGCTTGCGAAAGCGAATTCTTGACGCGACCGCCCGGAAGCGCGCCATGGTGATAGCTGCTTAAATCAGCTGATCACCGACGATTTTTCGGGCGCAAGTTTGCGCAATACGCTTGGCTGCGGTTCGTTTCCGCAGTCGCCAATCCGCAATCGCTAATGTCCCGTCAATATACGCTGCAACGCGCACCAAGATCGGCGTCGATCCATGTCGATTACGCCGCTGAGCTGAACGAACAGCAGCTCACTGCGGTAACTGCCCCGCCCGGCCCGATTCTGGTGATTGCCGGGGCGGGCTCAGGAAAGACGCGCACTCTTACCTACCGCGTGGCTTATCTGCTCGAAAACGGAATCGATCCCCGCAACATTCTGCTTCTCACATTCACGAACAAAGCCGCAAGGGAGATGCTGGTGCGCGTAACGAATTTGCTGCCGGTAGATGCCAGCGGTCTCTGGGGCGGAACATTTCATTCAGTAGGCAACCGGATTCTGCGCAGGCATGGCACTGCACTCGGTTACTCCGGCGGATTCACCATCATGGATCGCGAAGATCAAAAGGATTTGATCGAAACTGTTGTCGCCAGCGCGGGCATCGATCCGAAGGAAATTCGGTTCCCAAAAGGCGATGTCCTCGCGGAAATCTTCAGTTTTGTCGTCAACACGGAGAAACCCTTGGAGCAGTTACTTGCGGAAAAGTTCCCTTATTTCCTGCCTCTACTCGACAAGATTCAAGATGTTCACGAGCGATACGAAAAAAAGAAGAAAGCCACGAACTCAATGGATTTCGACGACCTGCTGCAAAAGACGTTGTCGATGTTTCAGCAGCACGAACCCATCGCAGAATTTTACCGGCGGCAGTTTCGGTTCATTCTCGTGGATGAATACCAGGACACGAACAAAATTCAGGCTGACTTGGTAGACCTGCTCGCCCGCGATCACCGGAACGTAATGGTCGTTGGAGACGACGCGCAGTCGATTTACTCTTGGCGCGGCGCGAATTTCCAAAATATTTTAGAATTCCCGAAGCGTTATCCGGACGCGCAGGTGTTCAAAATCGAAATGAATTACCGCAGCGTGCCGGAAATTCTCGATGTGGCCAACGCAGCGATTGCCGCAAACGTTCAACAATTCCGCAAGCATTTAAGCGCAACACGTGAATCAAAAGCGTTGAAACCGGCTCTGGTGGCGTTGAACGACGGCGCTGAACAGGCGCAGTTTGTGGCGCAGCGCGTTCTCGAATTGCGCGATGAAGGTGTCGATCTTAATGACATCGCCGTGCTTTATCGCGCGCACTATCACGCGTTAGAGCTACAGCTGGAGCTTTCCCGGCGCGGCATCCCCTATCAAATCACCAGCGGTATCCGATTTTTCGAGCAGGCGCACATCAAAGATGTGACGTCATTCATCCGTTTCGTAGCCAATCCGCGCGATGAAGTTGCCTTTAACCGAATGGTGAAATTGCTTCCCGGCATTGGTAATCGGACGGCAGAAAATCTCTGGCAGGCATGGGCTGCCGGCTTGGCTGTAGCCGGCATCGGTGATGCCGGTGAAAACATATCAGTCTCTTCCGGGGTCAGCGACCCCGGCTACAGTCCCGACCCCGGCTATAGCTTCGGTGAACGCCTCGTAGCGATGAACGTTCCCGCGAAATCGAAGAAAATGTGGACGCAATTGGCGCATACCCTGGATGAGATCGCGCCCGGCGGGGAACCTAATCCGCCTTCCGAGATGATCACATCGATTGTGGAAGCGATTTACGATGACTACGCCAAAGTGAACTTTACGAACTACGAACTGCGCCGCGAAGACCTCGATCAGCTCGCAGTTTTCGCCCGCCAATTCAAGGACGTGCACGAATTTCTTGCGCAATTGGCGCTGATTAGCAACGTCGATGCGGAGGCCGCGCCGGCTCAGACAAGAGACAAGGAAGCGGTCAATCTGTCGACGGTGCACCAGGCGAAAGGTCTCGAGTTCCACACGGTGTTCGTAATCTGGTTGACGGACGGGATGTTTCCGAGCAGCCGCTCGCTCGATACGCGCGAAGTATTAGAGGAAGAACGGCGTCTGTTTTACGTGGCCATCACACGCGCGCGCGACGAGCTTTACCTCACGTATCCGCAACTGCGGTTAAGCGGAGGCTTCGGCGACGTGTTCCAGCGGCCATCGCGTTTTCTACAAGAAATTCCAAATGAGCTAGTCGAAGATTGGCAAGTGAGAAAAGTCTGATTCTTTAGCCACAGATTAACACGGATGAAACACGGATAAGCACATGTTGGAAATCCACGACGAACACACCGACAAGTTGCTGCATCGCGCGACTACCGAGGTAATCATCGGAGCCGCGTTTGAAGTGCATCGAGAACTTGGATACGGCTTTCTTGAGCGAGTTTATCAGCGCGCGTTGCAGGTCGAATTAATCCGTCGCGGTGTTGCCGCAGAGATTGAAAGACGTATTCAGGTTCAATACAAAGGAGCAGTCGTCGGTGATTACGATGGCGATTTGATTGTCGCGGATTCTGTCGCTGTCGAAATCAAGGTTAATCCACAGTACGACAAGCGAGACGAAGCTCAGTTGCTCAATGAGCTAAAAGCAACCGGTCTCAAGGTCGGGCTGCTTGTTAACTTCGGACGAAATAAAGTGGAGTACAAGCGCCTAGTCTTCTAATCCGTGTTTCATCCGTGTTCATCCGTGGCTAGAGAATGAATTTGTCGCCGGAGAAGAGGATTGCTGGAGTCCTCGCACCACTGTTTGCGCTGCGCGGGAGAAACGACCTGGGAATCGGCGACCTCGCGGCGTTGCGCGAGTTTATTGATTGGGTCGCAGAGATCGGATTCAGACTCGTCCAGCTCCTGCCTATCAACGAGACGGGAACCGATAGCAGCCCATACAACGCGATCAGCGCACTGGCAATCGAGCCAACGACCCTGCACCTTGCGCCAAACTCGCCGGAGGATTTAACGCGCGAAGACTTTGATGGTTTAATTGCCGGCGTTGATCTTCCGAGTCTGCGTCTTGGCGCAGTAAGGTATCGAGCTGTAAAAAAGTTAAAGCGACGCTTGCTGGAAAAGGCGTTTGCGAATTTCTCGGCTCACGCCAGCGAAGGACGGCGGTCGGAATTTCGAACGTTCCGCGAACAAGAATCCGCGTGGCTGCACGATTACGCGTTCTTCCGGGTCCTGATGGAGGCGCACGATGATAGCGCCGCGTGGAATCGATGGCCGATGCAGCATCAGACAATGGAACGAGCCCGCCATTGGCTGCACGATCTGCCCAGCGATCGGCAAGGAGCGCTAATACGCCGCCAGGAATTTTTTTGTTACGTGCAATGGATCGCGCACCAGCAATGGCGTGCCATCAAATTATACGCAGAGGAACGCGGCGTGGCGCTAATGGGCGATATTCCATTCGGAGTCAGCTATTGCAGCGCCGACGTCTTTGCGCGGCCAGACGAATTCATGCTGGACTGGTTCGGTGGCGCGCCTCCCGAGCCTTACTTCAAAGACGATGCGTTCACGCAGAAGTGGGGCCAGAACTGGGGGATCCCGCTTTTTCGCTGGGAGAGAATGCGCGCGAACAATTTTCAGTGGTGGCGGGAACGCGTCCGCGCTGTCCAAAGCGCGTTTCACCTCTGCAGGATCGATCATATTCTCGGATTTTATCGCATCTACGCCTTTCCGTGGCGGCCGCGAAAGAACAATGAATTCTTTCCGCTAAATTGGAATCAAATGCTTGAACGAACTGGGGGACGGCCACCACATTTTATTCCCCGTGATGACGAAACACCTGACCACCGGCAAGCTAACAAACGCGAAGGCGAAGAATATCTGCGCGTTATTCTGGAAGAAGCCGGCATTATGCGGGTGATCGGCGAAGACCTCGGCGTGGTGCCTGATTATGTGCGGCCGAATCTGCGCTCACTCGGCATCGCCGGATTTAAGATTCCACAATGGGAAACGCGCGACGGCAAGATCGTTCCCAGAGACAGATATGAACGGCTGTCCGTGGCCACGTACGCAACCCACGACCATGAACCGATTGGTGCTTTGTGGGATGAGGCGTTCGAGCGTCCCGCGTCGGATGCTGGAGAACAAGCGCGAGCAACGCTGGAAAAAATCGCCGCGTTCGCCGGGCTGAATCCAAAAATCGACGCACTCGATTTTGAAAAAGATTTTTACCCGGCAATCATGGATGCGCTTTTCAGGTGCGAATCGTGGATTTCAATGGTGATGATCACCGATCTGCTGGCGCGCAAATACCGTTTCAACGTTCCTGGCACAAAGGCGAACTTGAATTGGACGCGGCGAATGCAGCGCTCGATTGCGCAACTAAGTTCGAGTCCCAAAGAACGAAAGCAGATGCAGCTGATGAACGAACTGCTTCTAAAAACAGGGCGCGTTTAACAGTTTCTTTGGTAATTTTTCAGGCAGCGGCGCGAAAACGACTGCTACGCTGATTTCTCAATAGGCGCGCCGACCTTGTTACCCCACTCAGTCCACGAACCATCGTAATTACGCACGTTGTCGAGTCCCAGCAGATAGGTCAGCACAAACCACGTATGACTGGAGCGCTCGCCAATTCGGCAATAGACAATTGTGTCCTTATCGGGACCGACTCCGCATTGATCGAAATAAATTTTCGCCAGTTCTGACACTGGCTTAAACGTGGCGTCATCATTAGTGGCAGTTTTCCACGGCATGCTCTTCGCGCCGGGAATATGACCGCCGCGCAGCACGCCCTCCTGCGGATACTCTGGCATGTGCGTGATCTCGCCTTTGTATTCGCCCGGTGAACGCACGTCGATCAGCGGTTTACCGCTCTTGCTTTGCGCCAGCGCTTCATCAAAGAAGGCGCGAATCTCTTTGTCGAATCGTTTCTTCGGCACCGGATAATTTGTGCTCGGATATTTCGGAACTTCGCGCGTCATGGGACGGCCTTCGGCTTTCCATTTGTCGCGTCCGCCATTAAGGATTTTAACCTTTTCGTGACCAAACAAGCGAAACGCCCAGAGCGCGTAGCAAGCCCACCAGTTGGCCTTGTCGCCGTAAAAAATACACGTCGTATCAGGTGTTATTCCGTGCCGGCCGCAAACGCGCGCAAATTTTTCCGGTGAAATATAATCGCGAATTAGCGGGTCTTGCAGATCGGCGCGCCAATCGACGTGCACCGCGCCGGGGAGATGGCCGGTGTCGTAAAGCAAAATATCCTCATTCGATTCGACGATGCGGATGCCCTCGTCTTTGAGGTGTTTCTCCAGCCAATCGGTTTCTACCAGCGCCTCTGGGTGCGCGTATTGCGTAGGATGCGTAGCCATAAGGGAAAAAAATTCAGGCTGCTTTTCGGTGCGAGCAAGAGGTTTTTTGTTGCGACACGGTCGCGTGTGGTGGTGTCATCCTAGCGTATATCGCTCGGAAGCCGCGGCGACGCCAGTAACTGCTCAAACTCATGCCAGCGTTTCTCCGGTTGCTGTTCCGTGCCGCCGCGCTTCTCGATGTAACTGCGCACCATGTCTTCGCCAAGATTGTAGTTGATGACGTAGCTGCGGTACTTTTCGATAAATCTCGCGCTTTGTTTCGCCCGCTTCTCATCCATAAGCGCGTATTTTTGCAACCAAGTCGCGGCTGCGTTCGCATCGATCTCGCCGTTCACATAACGGCGGGCCGCCTCGTTCGTGCCGTAATTCAGTTCCTTCACCAAATCCTGCACCGCATAAAATTCCTCCGCGCGTGATGGATCAATTCCAGCTGCCGGAAACAGCACTGTTCTCGCGAACTCCAGCCGTTCCGGCTTCGTGAACACAACCTCTCTTCCGAAGTTGGCGGTGCCTTCGGCAATCAGTGATTGCGGTGAGAAGAGCGGATAAATCGAGAACTCGACCCAACCGCGATCGCGAACCAGATTTTTCTCAAGCAACGCGTTGTAGACATGGTGACCAGGGTAGCCCTCGTGCGCGGCCAGATCGATGGCCCGATCAATGTAGACCGGCAAATCGGTGTTCACTTGGATGACGCTGCGATAATTGCCCTTGTACCAATTGTAACCGCCCCACGGTTTATTGGTGACGTATTCAACTGTGAAATTTTCGTTCGGCGGCAACTTGATGTGCGCGAGTGTGCGTTCGCGACACGCCTTGATCGCGAGCTGAAAGACAGTGTCCAGTTTGTCTTTTGGAATCACGAACGCCCGGCGCCAGTTCTCGTAACGCTGCAAGAGCGTTCCCTCACCCGGAAGTTTCGATTCGAGCTTGGCGAGGATTTCCTGGAAATGCGTTTCAAGAAACCTGGGTGCAACGGCGTCATACAGGGCCTGCGACTCTTCATCGAATTTCAAACGTTCGCCTTTCAAGATCCGCACTCGTGCCTCGAACGCGGATAGTTGGTTTGTTAAATACGCGAGTCGCAATCGCTCCATCTCATCCGCCGGCGTTGAAATCTTCGCCAACTGGTCGCGTAATCGATTCGCCTCAAGCGCGAGCGAATCGAGCGGTTTCTTTCCCTGCAATTGTTGCTTCCATTCCGGCGGCCCGTAATACGCGTCGACATAATCCGGATCGTGCTGCCCCAGCGCGAGCACGAGTTTCACATAAGCTTCTGCGATCTTATTAAGACTGGTCGCCGTCGCTGGTGTCGGCGATAAAGCAGCGGCGTTCGCCGTGCAGACCGTAAGCAACGACAACAAAAGGGCGACAAGCGGGGCGCACTTCATAAACGGTTTTCTTCTCGCGTTCAGTGCAGAATCAAATCAGCCGGATAACTGACACCGTTCTTGATTACTGTGTCGATGTCGGAAGCGTGCGCGATATCCTCCAGCGGATTGGAATTGAGAACGACCAGATCGGCGAAATAGCCGCTTTCAATCTGGCCGATGTGCGCGCCCGTCTCTCCGCCGAAAAGCTTCGCCGCGTTAGCGGTCGCACATTGGAGAATTTGCATCGGCGTTAGCCCAGCTTCTTTCATCAACTGAAATTCGCGAAAGAGCGCCGGTCCGTGAATCGTTCCGATATTTCCCGCGTCGGTGCCCGCGGCGATAGTTACACCTGCATCTTCGAGCTTCTTCAAATTCGGCAGCGCGACCTCGTAAGTTTTGTTGATCTTATCGAGAGCGGCTTTCGGATCAGCCAGCGCTGTTTTGACTCGATCCGGTAATTTGTCCTGAGGAATTTTCGTCACGTCGAGCGACGCGACCACTTCCGGGTTGCCCCACTTTTGTTCCTCCGTAGTGAGATTCAGTTGGTGCGAAAACGTCCGGCCGTAGCGTTCAAACACCACCAGCGTCGGACACAAAATTACGTGCCGATCTCTTAATAGCTTCACAAACATATCATCGACCGGCTTGTCGGTGACACTATGGACCAGCACGTCTGCGCCTTCTTCAACCGCAGCACGCGCAGTTTCCAATTCAGTCGCGTGAACTGCGACTCGGATTTTGTGCGCATGACTTTCCTCAATGGCGGCGCGGACAATCGGGCGGAACGAATCGACCGGATGATCCTTGTCGACGATGTACCAAATCTTCACCAGATCTGGTTTTTGTTCCGCGAGTTTGCGAACGAATTCGCGCGCTTGATCGGGCGTATCGATCTTCACGATCGGCGGATCGCCGAGATCGAGTTTCTCGCGCGAGACACTGGAGATTAAGGGGCCAGCTACGGCGACGCGTGGCGCTTTCTGCATCGCATTCGCCTTTTTGCGGACTTCGAAATTCCACATCGGTCCGCCGACATCGACTACGCTCGTAATTCCGCAACGAATGTAGCGCGCGAACACATCATCGAGGTGTGACTTGATCCAGGCGACCTCGTCCTGATACGGGCGCACACTGTTGAAATCCGCGCCGTCCGGTCGCGTGAATAAATCGGCGGATTGAAAGAAATGCACGTGCGTGTCGATGTAACCGGGCAAGATGAATTTGCCGGCGCAACCGATCTGTTTGCCGAGCTCCGCGGCATCCTGTTTCCCCATCGCGACGCGTTCGATCTTATTGCCGTTGATCACAATCGTCGCATTTGGCAGCACTTTGCCATCAGCAGGGTTGATCACCATCCCGCCGACGAGCGAAACTTTTTCAGCGCGCGAACTCAGGGCAATCAGACCAACGGCAATACAAAGTAGAGTTCTCATCGTTTAGGTTTTGGGTTCATCAGCGATTTTTAGAACAAGTTTGCCGCGAGTGTGATGCGTTTGCGCCTGCGCGACCGCTTTCGTAGCGTCGGTCAAAGGCAGGACTTGGGTAACGATCGGTCTAATTTTTCCCGCGTCGATCAACTTCGTGATCTCGGTAAGCTCAGTCGCGTCGGGATGCGACGAAAGCGACGCGCCGCGGATCTGATGTTTCTTCAGCTCCGCTTCATCGCAACGCGACACAATCGTCACGACGATTCCGTCTTTTTTCACCACGCTATAAGAACGCGCGAGCGTATCGCGGCCCACTGGGTCGAGCACAACATCGACATCGTGTGCGATCTCTTCGAACTTTTGTTTCGTGTAATCGACTGCGACGTCGGCGCCGAGTTGCTTCAGTAAACCCTGATTAGCCGTTGATGCTGTCGCAATGACACGCGCGCCACGCGCTTTCGCGATTTGAATCGCAAAACTTCCCACGCCGCCTGAGCCACCGTGAATCAGCGCGGTTTGTCCGCTCTCGAGTTTTGCGATGTCGATTAGGGCCTGCCACGCAGTCAACGCGGCTAACGGAATCGCGCTTGCCTCAATGAAGCTGAGTGACTTCGGTTTGATCGCGGACTCGCCTTCGTTCGAAATGCAGTATTCCGCCCAGCCGCCGCCCCAGAGCAAATATGCATAAACCGGATCGCCGACTCTTAATTTCGTAACTTTTGCGCCGGTGCTCACCACGACTCCGGCCATGTCGTAACCAAGAACCAACGGCAGATGCGTTCCGAACTCTTTTGCATATTTTCCATTCAGAATCAGCGGATCGGCCGGGTTCACACCGCTCGCGATCACGCGCACGAGAATTTCGTTTTCCTTCGGCTTGGGCAGAGGAACATCTTCATATTTCAATACCTCCGGTCCGCCGTACTGGTGCCCGACCATTGCCTTCATCGTTTTCGGCAAAGGTTGTGCGCTTGCACACTGCCAGGCATTCAAGGCAATTAGCGCGCAAAGAGCGAATGCGAAGGCGAGCGTTGGTTTCACAATGGAATATGCAATCCGCAGCGCGTTATTCCTTTGATTCAGGCACGGCTTTCTGGGCGGCTTGAAAACCAATCTTGGAATGCGTGCCGTCGCAAAACGGTTTCTCGGTCGAAGCGCCGCATCGGCAGAGCGCCATTCGCTTTTCAACCGGAAACTTGTTTCCGTCGGCGTCGATTAATTCCACTTCGCCCTTCACGATATAAGGACCGTTCCTGACTGTCTCGATTGTTACTTGAGCCATGGAAGCACCTTAGGCGATCTGAATCGCGCTGAAAAGGTGTAGCGGCATTTGTGTCAAGCACCGAGCCAAATGAAAAAGGCGCTTGGCACAAGCGCCTCTACAAGCGCCATTGTCATGTCGAGCGAAGTCGAGACATCTCTGGATATTTCTGACAAACAAGTAGGGATGGCTCTCCGAGCCGTCCGTCGAACCATTTTCTGAGGTTGGATTCGTCGGACATTTCGGAGAAATGTCCCTACCTATGCATGCCAGAATTCTCGCGATCTCGTTTGCGTTAGCAGTTTCAGTGTTGGCGCAAACGCCGTCGCAAAAACATCCATTCACATTCGAAGACATGATGGCGTTGAAGCGCGTGGGCGCACCGGTCCCGTCGCCAGATGGCAAATGGGTCGTGTTCGACTGCGAAGATGTCGATCTCGCGGCGAACACGAAGATTTCGCATTTGTGGATTGTGCCCGCCAGTGGCGGTGAATCGCGGCGATTGAACCCAACGCCGATTCACGAGGAGCGCCCGCGCTTTTCGCCCGATGGCAAACGACTGATCTGGACCTCGAAAGCGACTGATCCGACACAAATCTGGATGTGCGATTTTGACCCGCAAGCAGGGCAGCTGCTTGGGAAACCGCATCAGGTCACATCGATCTCAACCGGCGCCGACGGCGCCATCTGGTCGCCAGACGGGAAGAACATTGTGTTCGTTTCCGCGGTCTATCCAGATTGCAAAGATGAGGCGTGCAACAAACAGCGCGACGAAGAACTGAAGAAGAGCAAAGTAAAAGCGAAGATCTTTTCTCGCCTTTTCTATCGGCACTGGAACGCGTTTACCGAATTCAAGAGAAGCCATTTGTTTGTGATTCCTGCAGAAGCGGTTGTAGCGGCGGTTGTGCCAACCGCCGAACCCAACGTCCAGGCGCTTGGCACAAGCGCCTCTACAACGCCGCGAGATCTCACGCCGGGCGATCACGATGTGCCGCCGTTTCATCTTGGCGGGCAGGATACGTATGCGATTTCGCCTGATGGCCAGGAGGTCGCATACACGAGCAACATCGACGAAGTCGAAGCGACCAGCACGAATAACGAAATTTTCGTCGTGCCGATTAGCGGAGGCACCGCGAAGAAGATTTCAACGAGCCCCGGCGCCGACACTACGCCGCTCTATTCGCCAAACGGAAAATATCTCGCCTGGCGATCGCAAGCGCGCGCCGGCTTCGAAGCCGATAAGTGGCGACTCCTCGTGCAAGATCGTCAAACGGGAAAGACGCGCGATCTCACAGAGAAATTTGATCGATCGGTCGGAAGTTTTGACTGGCAGCCAGATTCGAGCTCAATCGCGTTTGCCGCGGAGGATCATGGCGAAGCGCCGATTTATTTCACGCCGGTGGTTCGCGAATTGCAAGAACCATTACCGATTCGGCAAGTATTTCACGCCGATGATTTGAAATATGGCACCGGCAGCCAGCTGTACTTCACACGGATGTCGGTCGCTGCTCCCAACGAAATCTGGGGCAGGTCAGTCGGCCGTACGCGTGGCGCCGAAAACGCAGCGCCGTGGCCCATCACCCACATGAACGATACGGTCTTGTCGAAGATCGACATGCAGCCGTTGGAGTCGTTCACGTTCAAAGGCGCAAATGACGATAAGGTCCAGGGTTTCATGGTCAAACCGCCGGGATTCGATCCGAACAAGAAGTATCCTTTAAAATTTTTGATCCATGGCGGGCCGCAAGGGGCGTGGGGCAATTCGTGGACGTATCGCTGGAACGCGGAGTTGTTCGCTGCGACCGGAAATTACGTGGTGGTAATGATCAATTTCCACGGCTCGACCGGTTACGGGCAGAAGTTTACCGATTCGATCAGCGGCGATTGGGGCGGCAAACCGTATGTCGATTCGATCAAGGGACTAGATTACGTGGAGAAGACCTATCCGTTCATCGACAAGAACCGCGAGGCCGCGCTCGGCGCAAGCTACGGCGGTTACATGGCAAACTGGATCCTCGGCCACACGAACCATTTCAAATGCATCGTGTCACACGACGGCGTGTTCAACGCGGAGTCGGCTTACGGCACGACGGAAGAACTTTGGTTTGCCGAGTGGGAATTCAAAGGCCCGCCGTGGAAGAATCGAGAACTTTATCGAAAGTGGTCGCCTCACGAATATGCGCAGAATTTCAAGACACCGACGCTGGTTGTGCACGGCCAGAATGATTACCGAATCGATGTTTCACAAGGCTTCGATCTTTTCACAACGCTTCAAGTGCTGAAGGTGCCATCCAAAATGTTGTACTTTCCAGATGAAGGCCATTGGGTGCTCAAGCCGCAGAACAGTCAACTGTGGTACAAAACCGTGAACGAGTGGGTAGACCTATGGTGCAAGCAACGCTCTGTCATGTCGACCGAAGTGGAGACTTCTCTAGATATTTCTGATCAGAAACAGCAAAGAGATTGAAATCGTTCGCCTCCCGATTCTCTCGCCGCTACCCTCATGGCATGACCATCCATGTCGCTCGTTCCGCTCGCTCCATTCCTCGACTTCGCTCGGGATGACAAAGAAGGCGCGAACGAATTACGTCGCTTGACTTTTTGCGCGGCTTGCGCATTAAGAACGCCGTCGAAATTCTATGGATCATCCGTTGTCGGGTCTTTTGAGGGTAGTTGTTTGCGTTGGTCTCGTTCTACTGGTCACAGGGTGCGGCGAGGACCCGCGTTATTCGGCAAGGACGCAATATTTGGGCGGGACGTACGGCGGCGCGGCGGCCGGCCCCCCACGGGACACTGTCTCGTATTGGGACGGAGACAGCGTTGGCGGAAGCCCTTCCGTGAAGATTAGCCTCGGAGAACAGCGCGCCTATTTTTACAAGAGCGGCGTGCTGGTCGGCGTATCGCAATTGTCAACCGGCCGCGAAGGACTTAACACTCCGATCGGTAGCTTCAAGATCATTCAGAAAGACAAGGACCACGTCTCGACCTTATTCGGGGACTACGTCGATTCAGCGGGAACTGTGGTCGTGCCCAACGTTGATGTGAATAAGGATCCAAAACCACCGGGCGCTCACTTCAAAGGCACGCCCATGCCGTACTTCATGCGGATCGTGTCAGGGACAGGCATGCACGCAGGTTATTTGCCGGGCTATCCGGCCTCGCACGGATGTATCCGCATGCCCGAGTTCATGGCCGAAAATTTCTTCAGATCAGTCTCGCTCGGAACGCCCGTCACGATCACCCATTAGAGTCTTCAGCGGGCTCTTGTATCTGGGCTTGCAGAAAATTGCGGGTACCGGCATTCTGATTGTCCCGCTGCCAGAAATATGATCGTCATCACGCAACCCAACGCCACCGAGGAACAGATCCAGCGGATCGTCACGCGTGTACGCGAATTTGGCTTGGAAGCACAAATTAGCCGTGGCGCATCGCGCGTGATCATCGGCGTAATCGGGCCGGAGGCACTCCTGCGCGAAAAGCCTCTGGCCGCAATGGCCGGCGTGGAAGCGATCGTCCCCGTATTGAAGCCATACAAGCTTGCCGCGCGCGATTCTCGCGGTGCCTCTTCGGTCTCAATTGGTGACGTGCGCCTGGGTGAACAAGAAGATGTTGTTCTCATTTGCGGCCCATGCTCGGTCGAAAGCAGAGAGCAGATTCAGTCGATCGCGACAATCGTGAAAGAATCCGGCGCAAAAATTCTGCGCGGCGGCGCGTTTAAGCCGCGCACGTCGCCATATAGTTTTCAGGGATTACGCGAAGACGGCCTTCGCTTTCTCGCGGAAGCACGCGCAAAAACCGGCCTGCCTGTGGTCACTGAGGTGATGGATCCGCGCGATCTCTCCATGATCGAGAAGTACGCAGACTGCCTTCAGGTTGGCACTCGCAACATGCATAATTTCTCCCTCCTGAAAGAAGTCGGGCGCAGCAGATTGCCAGTGGTGCTCAAGCGCGGATTCAGCGCCACGATTTATGATTTGATCATGAGCGCGGAATACATTTTGAACGAGGGCAACTCGAACGTGGTTCTCTGCGAACGCGGCATTCGCACGTTCGAAACGGCCGCCCGATACACACTCGACCTGAGCGCGGTTCCAATCTTAAAGTCTAAAACGCATTTGCCAGTCATTGTTGATCCGACGCATGCGATTGGACTACGCGAATTTGTCCCCCAGATGTCGCTGGCCGCAGTCGCCGCAGGCGCGGATGCGCTAATGATCGAGGTACACGATTCCCCGGAACTGGCCAAGAGCGACGGCAACCAGGCGCTGACGCCGGAAATTTTCGCCGAGCTCGTCCCGCGCCTTCGCGCGATCGCCACAGCGATTGGGCGCGAGCTGTAAGAATCTGCCGCGAGCCAACGCGTTGAGGGCAACGCGTTTCACCTTCGTGCAACAGGTGAATCGGCTTCTCCGAAGACGATGGGAAATGAATCGCCGAAGGCGCAAGAATGCACAGACGCGGCTACAACTCTGGAAAAATCTGGCCTAAACTCGTTAGTGGAAAAATCGATAGGTAAGCAGCTTCTGGAAATTGTCGCAGCGACCGAACCGATCGGCCGCAAGCTTCTGGCATTACAAGAGGCGCAATGGCCTGTACGATTTTCGCTCGTTATCCAACCGGCGCAGCCCTTTCTGGCAGCCGTAATCGCACACGCGTACCATAGGCGTCCTACGCGTGATCGCCGGTCTGCCGATTCTACGATCTGGATCCTTTGTCCCAGCGTTCATTCTCAGGAATTATTTTACGAAAGTTTGCTCAACTGGCAGCCGGACGCGCTTTTCCTGCCGGAAGCGGAGCTTGCCGCAGTAGAAAATGTTTTGCCCGATCCTGAAATCGCGGCTGAACGATTGGCGCTGCTGACGGAGATCGAGCGCGGCACCGGTCCGCGTATTATCGTCGCGACGCGCGCAAGTTTGGATCAACCTGCGCCCAAACGCGGAACGCTCCAATCTGCTGTTACCCAGCTTCGACGCGGCACAACCCTAGAGATGGAACAGCTTCTCGACCAACTCGTGGGCAGCGGCTATGAGCGTGTCGCCCAGGTAACCACTCGAGGACAGTTCGCGGTCCGTGGTGGCATTGTCGATCTCTATTCGTGGCAGGCGCCATTACCCTTCCGGCTGGAATTTTTCGGCGACCAAATAGAATCGCTGCGCGAGTTCGACATCGATAATCAAACGTCGGTGCGCGATTTAAGCTCGGCCGATGTTCTGCTTCGAACAGCGGATGACCAGGCCGGCGTCATTCGCGATTACGTCGCTCCAAATCATCTCATCATCGACATCGAACGAGCAATGGAGGGCGGAGCTCCAGCGACGCCCGACTCGCGGGAGCGTGTCCCTTCACACATTCAAATCAGTGAAGGCTGGATTGAAACCGGTCCGGAAGATTTTAGCGGCGCGTTCGAAGATTGCGACATCGGAGAGTTTGCGGCGGG
>Ga0209159_1001692_pt1 | contig 16353 bp, 13 predicted proteins | sample GraSoiAngelo_144_FD_185901 | JGI IMG/M metagenome (GOLD analysis project Ga0209159, IMG submission 185901) | Grasslands soil microbial communities from the Angelo Coastal Reserve, California, USA - 14_1009_02_40cm (SPAdes) (version 2) | ecosystem: Environmental > Terrestrial > Soil > Grasslands ...
CCTTCAGAGCGCTCCGGGTCACGATGTCGACCGACCGCGCATAGTCCGGCTTCGAGGTTCCCGCCATGATGCCTGGGTCCTCGTGGAATTGGTCCCGCACGTCCTTGATGATCGCCCATGCCGCGCGACCGACTGCTCGGATCGCGTAGGCGGTGAAGAGGAAGACGAGTGCCGCGCCGATGAAGCCGCCCACGAATGTCTCCGGGTGCGCGAGGTCCACGCTCGTTACGTGTGCCTCCTCGAGAAAGGCGTTGAACAGTAGAAACGCCGCGAGAGCCGCGCTCCCAACCGCGTACCCTTTCGTGAGGGCCTTCGTCGTGTTGCCGGCCGCGTCGAGCTTGTCCATGTTTCGGCGGGCCCCCTCGGACATCCCGGACATCTCGATGATCCCTGCTCCGTTGTCGACGATCGGCCCGAACGTGTCCATCGCCAGGATGTACGCCGCGGTGGAGAGCATCCCCATCGTGGCGATTGCGGTCCCGTAGAGACCGCCACGCGGGATGCCGGTCGACTGCCCAAGCCAATACGAGATCAGGAGAGCCGAGACGACGACGAGGACCGGGAGCCAGGTGGCCTCCAGGCCGACGGAGAAACCGGAGATGATGTTCGTCGCAGGGCCCGTCTCGGAGGCGCGGGCGATTTCCTTCACGGGCCGGTACCGAGCTTCGGTGTAGTATTGGGTGATCCAGACGTACAAGAAGGCCGTCACCATTCCTGCGATGCCGCAGAGCCAGTAGAGGAGCCACGTCTCCGAGGAAGCCAGCTGGACCCCGGGGACGGACGGGTCCACGTCCGCCCCGGCGGGTTCGAGCATCGCCCAGGCGGCGAATCCAAATAGGACCGCCGCGAGCAACGTTGTCACCAAGTACCCGCGGTTCAACGCGCCCATCGGCGCCTCGTCCTCCCTCGCGCGCACAACATATACCCCGACAATCGACGCCAAGACGCCGAAACTCCGGGCGACGAGTGGGAAAAGGACGCCGAGGACGCCAAACCACGGAAACAAGACGACGCCGAGGACCATCGCACCGATGTTCTCTGCGGCCGTGGACTCGAAGAGATCGGCGCCGCGTCCAGCACAGTCTCCGACATTATCCCCGACGAGGTCCGCGATGACTGCCGGGTTCCGCGGATCATCCTCCGGGATCCCCGCTTCGACCTTGCCGACCAAATCCGCACCCACGTCCGCGGCTTTCGTGTAAATGCCGCCACCGAGTTGGGCGAACAAGGCCACGAGGCTCGCGCCGAAGCCGAACCCAACGATGGACAAGATGAGATTGCGTTGATCGCCCTCGGCCGGGAGGACTCCATACCCGTAGCCGTAATAGAGGATCGAAACGCCGGCCAGCGAGAGTGCGACAATCGAAAGGCCCGAGACGGCGCCGCCTCGGAGCGCGATCACGAGTGCGTCGTTGAAGGACCGCGTGGAACCCGCCGCCGAGCGAACGTTCGTCCGAATCGCCACTTGCATCCCGATGAAACCGGACAGCGCCGAGAAAGTGGCACCGAGTGCGAACGCGCCCGCCGTTTTCAAACCAAGCGCCACGGCGTCCGACTTCCCGCTCACCGCGCTCTGCCCAAAAATCGCGGCGGCGAAGACTACCGCAAGGAGGGCGGCGATGATTCCGATCGCCTTGTACTGGCGCCGCAAGAACGCTTGGGCCCCTTGCTGAATCGCAGCGGCGATCTCCCGCATCCGCTCCGAGCCCGCATCCTGTCGGAGGATGCCCCGCGTCAAGATTCCGGCAAAACCGAGGCCTGCCAGGATCGCGATCGGGATGATGATGCTCAGGTCCAGTTGAGCCATTACGTCCGATCCTCTCCCGTGAGCGCGGCCGCAAGTTCCTCCTTGTATTTAGGCTTTGACGGGTCGGTCACGCCCCGTACTTCTCCATGCGGTTCGAGTGATTCAAGAGGACAGTCATCACGTCCGTCCCGCGGAGTCGACCGAGGGCGCCGTGCGCCATGCTCCGCTCGTCGAAATTCAAGACGTCGTCCACGCGGACGCCTTCGCCGAAAATCGTGAGCGGCACCGGGTCGCCAGAATGGTCCTTCAACGCAACCGGGGTCGAATGGTCCGCGGTGAGGGCCACGACCACTTCGGACGAGAGCATCGCCTTGAGGTGGCCCATCATCGCGTCCATCCGCTCGATCACGCGGATCTTCTCCGACGCGTTCCCGTCGTGGCCGCACAAGTCCGGCGCCTTCACATGGAGGACGACGAGATCGTGCGTCCGTAAGGCCTCGAGCGCGGCGTCCGCCTTCGCGATCATGTCCGTGTCCAGGCCACCGGTCGCCCCTGGCACCTCGATGACGTCCATGCCGATCGTCCGGAACATCCCGCGGATCAATGCGACGCCCGCGATCCCCGCGGCCGTCAGATGGAAACGCTCGGTGATCGGGACGAGCTCCGGAAAGACGCCCGCCCCGCGCAGCACGACCGCGTTCGCCGGCGGTTCGCCTTTCGCGGCGCGGGCGCGATTCACCGGGTGGGACTTGAGGATCTTGTACGACTGCTTCGTGAACGCGTTGACGGCCTTCGCGGTGACCTTCGCCGCGGACTCGAGGGGTTCTGATTCATGGATCGTCTCGCCAATCTCATGCGGATCCGTGTCCGTGACCTTGGGGGAGAGCCCGCGGCCCCGCAACACGACCGCGACGCGGTGCTCCGTCCCGGCTCGCACGGTCGCTTTGATCCGCCCTAGCTTGAGTTCGTCGAGGGCCTGCGCGAGTTCCTCCGTCCCCTCCCGGATCCGTCCGGCGCGGCGATCCGTGAGTTTCATGTCCTCGTCGACCGAGGCGAAGTTCCCGCGGAATGCGATGTCTCCCGGCTTCAGCTCGATGCCGACGCCCGCGGCCTCAAACGGACCGCGGCCCGTGTAGACCTCCCGCGGATCGTATCCAAAGAGCGCGAGGTGGCTCGTGTCGCTTCCCGCGGCGACGCCGGGCGCGATCGGATCCACGAGTCCATTCACGCCGTTCGACGCGAACCAATCGAGATTCGGCTTCGGGGTCGCCTCGAGGGGCGTCTTGTGCCCGAGTTCCGTGAGCGGTCGATCGCCGAGGCCGTCGAAAATCACGAGCAGGATTTTCCGCGCATCCATTTTCGGCCGCCGAAGGTCCGGTCCCTAGATATGTCTTTGCTGGACCGAACGCCGATGGCATCGTCCCGCGAACGTTTCCGCGGTCCTACGTGCGCGACTCGGCCTTCGCGACGCTCACCGGCATCCCCGGTGTCGCCTCGAGTTGGGCGGCCGCGTTCGCTTCCCGCCTCGAGATTTCGAGGAATCCGCTCGAGGACACGGTCGCGAGGAAGTCTCCAGGGGCCACGAGCCCGTACGTCCTCACGAAGGGCACAGTCATTTCGTAGCCGCCGACGGTCACCGCGAGGCGGTCGCCGAACGACCATGCCTTCTCGGCGACGGGCCGCGGGATGTTCGTGACGACATTGCCGAAGCGATCGTGCGTGATGACGACGGCGTCGAATCCCCCTTTGCGCTTCTTCGGCTCCCCGAAGTCCAGGTCGACGAAATCCTTGATGATCGGCCCTACGTCCTTGACCTTCGTCCCGGACATCAGATGCGCGGCCACAGGTGCGAACAGGTCCCGGCCGTGGAAGGTGTCGGAGAGCTCGGGTCGACCGAGCTTTCGGTTCGTGATCTCGCGCACCTCTTTGAGGCCGAGGCGACGGGCCGCCGGAATCAGGAGTCCGTTGTCCGGCCCGACCAGGAAGGCTCCCTCGCACACGCACACGATCGCGCGGCGCTTCGTGCCCACGCCCGGATCGACCACCCCGACGTGTGCCGCGAACGGGTAGTACGGAACCGCGGAGTACAGGACGTAGGCTCCGTGGCGGATGTCATGAGGCCGGATCGCATGGTCGATGTCCACGACCGTGGCGTCCGGATCGACGGTGAGGATCGCGCCTTTCATCGCGCCAATGTACTCGCCCGCTTCGAAGTCGGTGGTCAACGTGACGATCGCGTTCATCCGCTCCGACCTCATCAGCTGAGGCGCCGTAAGCCTTCCTTGATTCGGGCGAGATCTTTCTTGCGGCGCTGAAGTTCGGAATCGGCTTTCGCGGCGCGAGCCTCGCGGTCCCGGAGTTTCGTTTCCCGGGTCTTGAGCGCGGCCTGGGCCGCCTGCGTGGCGATGCGCTCGCCGGCGAGTCGATCTCGTTCGGCCTCGAGTTTGGCGAGGCGTTCCTCGATCCCTTTGCGCTGTGCGGCGATTGCCTCCTGCCGACGCTTGCCCTCCGCCTCGGCCCGGGTCACCCGTTTCTCGGCGTCCGATTCGCGGTCTTCCACTTCCTCGAGGCGATGCTGGAGGCCCGCTTCCCGTTCTCGGAGGGCGGTTTCCTGCTCCTCGAGTTCGCGCTCTCGTAATTCGATCGCGGCTTCCCGACGCTGGATCTCCTGCTTGGAACGCGACTCGCGGCTCGAGATGGCCTCGGACCGCTGCTCGAGTTTCTTCGTTTCCTGTGCCCGCGCAGCCTCGGATTTCTCGAGCGCCGCCTTGCGCGACTCGATGTCCTGAAGGTCGGAGAGGAACGCCGTCTCCTGCTCTTCCAGGGTCGCCTTCAGCGACTCGATCGACTCCGTTTCTTTCGCGAAGGCTCGCTCCGCGGCGGCGACCTCGCTTTCCCGTCGCTCAATTTCGACCCGCTTGGCGGCGTACTCCTCTTCGAGAGCCGCCCGTCGAGACCGCACGTCCCCTTCGACGACCTCGGCCACGTCGGCGCGCTCCGCGACTTTCTCCTCCGCGGCGGCCGCTGCTTTCTCGCGTTTCTCGATCGCGGCCTCCCGCCGTTTCGCGTCGGCCTCCCTCTTATTCAAATCCCGGTCCGCGGCTTCGATCGCGCCGAGGCGTCCCTGGACGGCTCGCTCGGACCGGAGCAGCTTGACCGCCTGCGCCTTCATCGTCGAGCGGTTGGCGGACAGCTCCTCGTCCATTCGCTCCAGACGGCGCTTCAGTTGATCGAGCTCTTTCCCGCGGGTCGCCAGATCGCGCTGCCGTCGCCGGATGTCGACCTGACGTTCGCGGGCTTCCCGCTCCTCCTCGGAGATCTTGCGATCCTTCGCCGCGAGGTCCTTCGCGAGCTTCTGCATGCGCTTCGTCGCTCGTTCGAGCTCTTCGCGTTGGTCATCGAGGCCGGCGTCGTGGGTCTCGTACGCTTCCGCCTGTTTGGCGAGCTTGGCGCTCTTCTCGGCGAGTTCCGCCTCCCGGCCCTCGAGTTCGGCCAGGCGCCGAGGGAGCGATTTCTCCCGTTCCTCGACGACCCGTTCGCGCTGAGATACTCCCGCCAGGTGATCCCGCAGCTTCTGCTCCCGGTCCCGGATGGCCTGGTCCTGGCTCGTGAGGAGGCGCTCGCGGCGTTCGGCTTCCCCCAGGCGCTCGTCGAACGTCTTCCGGGCCTCCGAGATCTTCTCGGCCTCGGCTTGCAGGTTCGCGTAGAGATCGTTCATCTGCTTCCGCTCGCGTTCGAGGGAAGCGGCCCGCGCATCGAGCGATGCCTCGCGGTCGCGGTAGGTGGCTTCTTTGGAGGCCAGCTCCCGTTCCACGCCCCCGAGCTTGGCCTGCCGTTCGGAGAGGCTGCGCTTCTGGGCCTCGAGTTCCGTCCGAGCCTTTTCGGACTCGATCGCGAGGACCTTCTTCTGCGACTCGACCTCGACGTCCCGGGACGTCCGTCGCTCCTCCAGGCGGTTCAGGATCAGTCCACTCGCCTCCTTGACCGTCTGCAGTTCAGTCCGGAGGGAGTCGAGTTCGCGCTGTCGCATCGCGCTCCGCTGATACTCCTGTTCGAGTTCCCATTTCCGGCGGTAGAGCTCCTCTTCGCGCTCGACGAGCGTTCGTTCTTGACCGCGACGGGCTTCGAGCTGTTTCTCGTAGACCTCGCGCTCGCGGGCCTCTTGGGCGATCGCCTGGTCCAGCACCTCGTCCGGGTCGCCGATGCCTTCAACGGCGGCCTCGGGGTAGCTCCGCTGGAGATGGTCGATGCTGATCGACGAGTGTCCATAGTCGTACGTGCGCACTTCGAGCTGGGCCCGGGCACTCGCCGCGTCCTTCAGGATCTCGGGCAGGGCTTCGTGGCCCGCCACGTCGGTCGCGGACCGGTGTTCCGCCAGGACCCCATCCCCGCGCCGCAAGACGAGGACCCCCTGGGACGGCGTGTCGCCCCGAAAGACGGACGTCTTGAGGACCCCGTTGAATTTCATCGCCCGAAGCTCCGCGAGGATTGATCGGATCGCTTCGGGCCCTCCATCGGCGATCCGCTCCACTCGCCCCGGAGGGACTTCCATCGCGGATTACAGATTATTGTCACATTAAGAAGCTTCCCACGAAATTCTGGCCCCTGACACGCCTGGGGTGCCCGAAAACCGTTTTCTACGGCCGTCGCCATGGCGTCCCTGCGTTCGTGATGAGAAGAGGGTCAGCCGACGGAAGCGTGACGACCCCGATGAGTGCTGAAACGCTCGGCAATCGACGAGGCCTACGGGATTGCGGTTCCTGGATCGAGTCTGAGTGGAGCCGGCCCTGGCATGCGTCGACGCGAATAGCCTGTGCGTCGAGGGCGAGTGAAGGAAAGTGTTCCTCCGCTTGGCGATAATACCTAGGCGAGCAAACCGTCGAGGAGGGGAAGGCGGACTCGCGTTGCCGACCGAGAGCCTCATGCCTCTACCGTGTCGTCATCGCTCACGCGGCGAACCTCCACCGCAACCCCGGGAGCCCCGTAGTCCTTCGTCGCCCGTAAGTGGACCACCTGACTGTCGTCCGCGAAGATCACGTAGGTGAGCGCGTCTAGAACTGCACGGCTGAGTTTGTCGAGGTCCGGCCTCTTGTCGGGCCATACGCGTCTTCGTTTCGGCGCGGACTTCGGTTTCGGAATGCCAAAGTCGAGTTCGATCCCGACGGGCCCCGCCCAGGGCTCCGTAGGGGCGAATCGCTGAGCCACATCGGCGACGAGGCGACGCCAGCTTCCCAAGCCCTTCGCCGTTGACGTGATCACCGGCTTGCCGTTCACGACCCAGGAGCGTAAAGATCCCTGAGGCACGGGCAGACCATGTACCTGGAACCGGATTACCGACTCGCCCTTGACCGCCCCCGTTTCGAGGTGGACCTCGTCCTCGGGTAGAATCGGGGGCCTGGCGGAAGCCCGACCGCCACCGCCATGCGGTTTCCGGCGCGACTGCTTGGTGGCCATGCCCATCCTCACTTCCCGGGGACGGGAAGTGTCTGACGTCGAGCCGACAACGCCTCGCGCGGTATTAACATTTCTTTGGGCTCGGCTCATCACATTCCGGCGAGGCGCTATATAGCCCCTCCCCCGGGCCGGCGAATCTCACCGAAACTACTTGATCGCGGTCTTGGCGCGCTCGATGTCGTCCACGACCAGCGCGATTTCGGTCCGTCCGTTCTTCGATCCCAGGATGTAGATGGATTGCACGTTGATTCCCGCGCGGGCGAGGCGCCTCGCGACCTTCGCCAGTTCTCCTGGCCGGTCCAAAAGCTCGAGGTTCAGGATGTCGCTCAGCTCGTACTTCAGGCCCGCATTCGTCAAGGCCTTCTGCGTCGTCTGCACGTCTGATGTGACGACGCGAAGGAACGATGCGTCGTGTTTCGACTCGCTCGCGATCGCCCGGATGTTGACCGCCCCGTTCGACAGGGCCTCCGTCACTCGAGCTAGCTCCCCGGGTTTGTCCGCCACAAACACTTTGAATTCGCGCATCACCGAAGAAGGAACCGATGCAGGCATGTCTCTCCCCAACGGAAATCGCCTTGTCGGGATATAAAGGCGGGGCGAAGCCACGGACGGCGACGGACAAACGGACGACCGACCGGAAAAGCCTACAAAGGTACGATTCCGCCCGGCGGCAGAGAACCGCACGGGGCATCGTCGCCGGCCTGCAGAAGGCATACGACGGCTAATTCGGACAATTTTCCTTCTCGACTGTCTAGAATAAATGTTCTCAAATACGGCAACCACCATCTTGGGCGGCTGAAAACTTTGCTTCAACGATCACCAATCACAAAGTAAGGAGGTTTCTATGAGCCCAAAGAAGGACACGCAAAAGTCCGTCAAGAGCACCACCGCGACCAACAAGAAGTTCACGGGATTCACGGACGAGGAACGAGCCGCGATGAAGGAGTACCTCCAAGAGCGGAAGACGTCCGCGGCTCGCGGCCCGCGCGCGGACAAGGCGGACGGGGAAAGCGCCGTGCTCGCGAAGATCGCCGAGATACGGGAACCGGATCGCGCCATGGCCAAGCGGCTCCATGCGATCATCAAAGCCAGCGCGCCAGCCCTCTCGCCGAGAACCTGGTATGGGATGCCTGCGTACGCCAAGGACGGCGAGGTCGTCTGCTTCTTCCAACCCGCGCAGAAGTTCAAGACGAGATACGCGACGTTCGGCTTCAGCGACGCGGCGAACCTCGACGAAGGCGCCATGTGGCCGGTCGCCTTCGCGCTGAAGGAGTTGACCCCCACCGAAGAGGCACGGATCAGCGCGCTCGTGAAGAAAGCGGTGAGCTGAGGACTGCCGTTGGGCCGCTACAAAAAGCTTCGCGACTACGATTAAACCCCTACGGCACGAGCCGGACCCGGTCGTGGGGGAACAAGATCGCTTCCCGGATGTTCGGCAGGTCCAGTAGTTTCTGGATAAACCGATCGAGCCCGAATCCCCAGCCTCCGTGCGGGGGCATGCCGTAGCGAAATGCCTTGAGGTAGAAATCGAAGTTCTCCGGGTTCAGGCCCTTCTCCTTCATCCTCGCCAGGAGGACGTCGTACCGATGCTCCCGTTGGCCTCCGGAGGCCATCTCGTCTCCCTTGTACTCGAGGTCGAAGGCACAGGAGTACTCGGGCTCGTCGGGCTTGGCCATGACGTAGAACGGCTTGATCGATGTCGGATACTCCGTGACGAAGTAGAGTTCGCGGCCTTCTTCGCCCATCGCTTGCCCCAGGAGTTTCTCTCCTTCCGTGTCGATGTCGTCTCCGTCGCGAAGGCGCTTCCCGCGGTTCCGCAAGAGTTCGAGCGCTTCCGGATACGCGAGGCGTTTCAGGGGCAGCGCCGGCCGTTTCGGGTCGACCTCGAGGAGGGCGAGCTCCGCCTTGCATTCGGCCCGGACCCGTTCGATCGCGGCGTCGACGGCGCCTTCAAGGATCGGGAAGAAATCCTCCTGTCGCTCGATCCAGGAGACCTCCCCGTCGAACGAGGTGAACTCCGTCACGTGTCGCACGGTGTCGGACGGCTCCGCCCGGAAGGCCGGGGCGATCTCGTACACCCGATCGAGTCCGGTCGACATGAGCATCTGCTTGTACAGCTGGGGGCTCTGACTCAGGAACGCGCGGCGTCCGAAGTAGTTCGTCTCGAACAGAGTCGCGCCTCCTTCCGCGCCCGCGCCGGCGAGTTTCGGGGTCTGGACCTCGACGAAGCCCTGGTGGTCTAGGTACGAACGGAACGCGGCTGCGACGACCGACCTGACCCGAAAAATCGCGCGCCGCTCCGGCTTCCGGAGATCCAGCGGCCGGTTGTCGAACCGGGTATCCGGATCCGCGCCGACCCTGTCCGCGATCGGCAGGGGCAGCGGCGCCGCCGCGGGGCTGAGGACATCGAGCGCGCTCGCGACGAGCTCCCATCCGTTCCGCACTTGGGGATTCGGCTCGATTTTCCCGCGGACCGCGACGACGCTCTCTCGGACGACCTTCGATGCGCGGTTGAAGAGATCGGCGTCCGACTTCTTCTTGATCGTCGCCTGGAACGTACCGTCCCGCTGGCGCACGATGAGGAATGCGATTCCGCCGAGATTCCGAACATCTTCGACCCAGCCCGCGAGGGCGGCATCCTTGCCGTGGTCGGCGGCCGTGATCACCGCGAAGGACCGGAACGGGGCCATTCGCGCGGAGAATGAACAGCGGTAATAAAGAATGCACGGCCGGGTCGGCCCGGGCGAAGCGCGAACCGCCTACCGAACAACACTGACCTTCTTCTCCTCCGAAGGGACCATCTGCATATGGGGATACGCAAATTCGACGCGAGACTCGTTTGCGAACTTCTCGAGGACTCGTTTCACGAGCCGGGTCCGGTAACCACCCTTCGCGAACACCGGGCAGAAGTAGACGAGCGTGAGATCCACGGAGGACTCCTTCATCCCCCAGCCCACTCGCGGCTCCTCCGCCATGTAATCGGCCAGGTCGGCGAACTCATACTTGGACCGCAACTGGCTACGGTTCTCTCGCATCATCGGGCCCACGACGTCTTCGGCGGCCTCAAGGATCAACTTCTCGGCGAGCTTGTGGTCGCTCTCGTATGTCACGCTCACAATGAGCTGGTCCCAGACGAACGGTGTGTCCTTCGTGTAGTTGAACACGTTCCCCTTCAGGATCTGGCTGTTCGGGATCGTGACGTAGCGCCCGGTAAAGCTATCCCCGTACAGCAAACCGCCAAACTCTCGGAGCGTCGTGTTCATCGGCGTGATCTCCACGACGTACCCTCTCGTCTGATTCATCTCAATCCGATCGCCGAGCTTATAGAGGCCCATCGTCACGAGGACGACCCAGCCGACGATGTTGAGGAGCGGTTCTTGCATGACGTAGATCAGCGCCGCGGTGACCAATCCGGTCCCGAGCAGGCTGTATCCTTGCGTGCCGCCGCCCAGGAGGACGAAGAGGACGAGCGCGATCGCCGTCGCCCAGACGACATACGACACGAGCTGGAAGTGGGCGAAGATGTCCGCCTCGTATCGCACGTGGCTTCGGAGGGCCGCCCGGAACACGGGACGGAGGACCTCGAGGAGGGCTTTCGTCGCCACGAGGATCGGGATGATGTAGATCCACGGCGCGAACGACGCCAGGTTCAAGGTCGAGGCGGGAAGCCCCGGGATCTCGACGACCCCGCCGAGGATGAAGATCCCGAGCAAGATGACGAGCGTGATCCCGACCCAGAGGAGCGCTCTCGCTTGGCGCCAAGCCGCGACCTTCACACATGGAGCGAGCGCGGGCCGCGTTATTTAATGACGGTGTCAAGGTTATCACGGCTGAAAGGGGCGTGCCATCTGGAGACAGCACCACGAGGCCGTCGGAATTCGCATCAGCGCCACCGAAAACTCCATGGCACCGCGTGATGTCGCTGCGCCGCGGGTGGTGGGCGTGGCCGAGCGTGTGATCGAGGTCCGCGGTCTCGTCAAACGGTATCCGGACATCACGGCCGTGGATGGAATCGACTTCGACGTCAATCGCGGGGAGGTGTTCTCTCTGCTCGGCCCGAACGGCGCAGGCAAGACGACGACCGTCGAAATCCTCGAGGGTCTGCGGGACCCGACCGCCGGGGAGGCGCGTGTGCTCGGACAAGACGTGCGCTCGGGATACCGCCGCATCCGGGAGAGGGTCGGCGTCGTGCCCCAGGACTTCGAGCCGTTCGACCGCTTGCGACCCCGGGAAGCCGTCGCCTACTGGGCGCGCCTCTTCGACCATGACGTGTCGGAGGAGGCGGTCGCGAGCATCCTCGAGACGGTCGGGCTCTTGGGCCGCGCGGACACGTTCGCGCTCAACCTGTCCGGCGGAGAGAAGCGTCGCCTCGGAATCGCGATGGCGCTCGTCGGCCAGCCGGACCTCTTGTTCCTCGATGAGCCGACCACGGGCCTCGACCCCGGTGCGCGGCGGGAACTCTGGACGCTGATCGGAGACCTGAAGCGGAAAGGACGCACGATCCTCCTGACGACACACTATCTCGACGAGGCGGAGCAGCTCGCCGACGACGTGGCGATCATGAACCACGGCAAGATCGTGGCGCACGGCAGCCCGTCCGCGCTCATCTCCCAGTTCGGGGGTGGCACGACGATCGTGCTCGCCGGTGCGGGACGAGGAGGATCGGAGGCCCTCACGGCCCGGGGGATCGCGGCGGAGCTCCACGGCACCGACGTCTTCGTGCACGTCCCAATGGCGAGCCAGGTGCGGCCCATGCTCGCGAAACTCGCCTCAATCGAGATTCCCTTGACGGAGATCTACACGAAGCGCTCGACCCTGGAAGACGTGTTTCTCAAACTCGTCGGCGCTCGGATGGAAGAGGGGGTGCTCGCCGGATGAATCGAATTCTCGCGGACGTCACGGCGTTCGGTCGACAGTACCTTCGCTCCCGCGTCGGGGCGTTCTTTGCCCTCGCCTTCCCCGTCATCCTAATCCTGCTGTTCGGGGCGATCTTCAGCTCGTCGGGATCCCCTCGGGTCTCACTTGCCATCCAAGACATGGATCGCACGGACGCCTCCCGGGGATTCGTCCAGGCGTTGAACAATACGACCTTGATCACGTACCAAGCGATTCCACCGACCGCGAACTTCCAGGAGTACATGCGGGCGCATTCGATCAACGTCGCGCTCCACATTCCAAGCGGCTTCCAGGCGACGATCGCGCTGGCCGAATCGGGAAACACGAGCGCCCGGGTCAACGTCACGCTCGCGGGGGACCCGACCCAATCCTCTTTCGGCATCGCGTACTCGGCGGTGGCCGCGGTCGCGAATGGTTTCAACCTGAAAATCGCAAACGCTACAGACGTCGTCTCGGTCGGTGAAACGCCCTTCACGGTCCAACAGTTCGGCTACATCGACTTCTTCCTTCCCGGGATCATCGGATTCACGATCCTCACGACCCCGATGTTCGGGATGACTTCGATCTGCGCGGAATACCGGACGCGGAGATTCTTCAAGCTCCTCGCGACGACGAAGCTGAGCAAGGCGGAGTGGCTCGCGGCGAAGGTCGTCTTCTACGTGTTGCTGCTCTTCCTCTCCGTGGCAATCATGATGCTCGTCGGAATCGGCGTGTTCGGGATGAAGGCCAGACTGACTCCGGTGGCGGTCCTGCTGATCGTCGCGGGCGCTTTCGAGTTCACGTCGCTCGGGATGGTCCTCGGCATCTTCGTGCGCGATCCCGGAACCGGCGAGGCGCTCGCGAACGCAATCGGCTTTCCGATGATGTTCCTCGCGGGCTCGTTCTTCCCGATCGATTCGATGCCTTCGTTCCTCCAGACGATCGCACGGGCCCTGCCGTTGACGTACATCAACGAAGGATTGCGGGCCACGATGGTCCTGGCGAACGAGGGTACGGCGGTCACCTATCTTCTCGTCACGCTGGGATTTGCGTTCGTCTTCTTCGTGGTGGGGGCGCGCGGCCTGTCGTGGAAGTCCAAGTGAATTCCAGGCGATCCGGACGCCTCAGATGAACTCCGCAAACTTCGCGACGAGCTCGGGACGCGTCTCCTTCAGAACCTTGAGTATCGCACGGACGCTCAGCTTCGTGACGCCGACTTGTGCGAGCACCTGGATGATGTCGTCGAATTCCCGGTCTGAGAGGGTCACGAGCTTGTTCTTCGCAAGCCAGTTGCGGTAAAGGTTCTCCTCGAGCTTCGCACGCCAGCCACGCTCGTACTCCATCAAGGCGGCATCGCCGAAATCCCCGGTCTGGTTGCACTTGGCGAGGACCTTCCCGAGGAGCATGCCGGCCAGCATGCCGTTTCCGATCCCGCCACCGGTGATCGGGTCGATCATCCTCGCGGCGTCGCCGACCAATGCCATGCCGTTGCCCACGGACTTCTTGATCGGCGGCGCGGTCGACACGCCTCCCGTGACCATGTCGAGCGGCTGCGCGTGGGCCATCCGCGGATCCTGTTCGATCCAGCGGTCCAGGTAGCCTTTGATGTCGACGCGATTCTTGAGGCGATCCAAGGAGATGCCGATGCCGACGTTCGCCGTGGATTCATCCTTGGGGAAGACCCAGATGTAGCCCGCCGGGGCGCACGTGCCAAGCCAGAATTCGCAATAGTCCGGAAAGTCGTGGCCCTCGGAAATGTTCGTGAGGCGATACTGGAGCGTCCCGGTGATGTCCCCTGCTTTGAGGAGCGTCTTGAAACCGGCCCAGCGGCCCACCTGGCTCTCGTAGCCGTCCGCGGCGACGATGCACTTCGCCTCGATGTTCATCTCCTCTTCGAGGCGTTTCGCGCGGATCCCGCGGACCCAGCCGTCGTCCTTGATGACCGCCGTCGCGGTGGTCTTGAGCCAGATGTCTGCGCCCTCCTTCGCGGCCTCCTTCGCAACAGCCTTGTCGAACGCGTCCCGTTCGAGGACGATTCCGACCTCGTTGCCGGCGTGGGCTTCTTCAATGGTCAGCTCCGTCCCGTTCGGCGAGAAGATCTTCGCGCCCTTGACCTCGCGGCCGACCCACTTGCGGTCGAAAGGCATCTTCGTGTCCTCGACGAAGTGCCGAGCGAGGCCCTCGCCGCAGCGGACCGGCGAACCGATCTCCTGTCGTTTCTCGATCAACAAGGTACGGCAGCCGCCGGCCGCCGCATACCGCGCGGTCATGGAGCCGGACGGACCGGCACCGACCACGACGACGTCGTACTGGTAGGAGGGCATTCGCGAGACCATTCATCGGCAAGGGATATATCAGATTAACTCAACCGGCGACCGGGGTCCTACCGCGGAGGGGGCTAGAGCCACGGCTGGTGCTGCCGATCAGCCGCCTCATGCGTGATGATGACGGCGCCCGCAAGGAACGTCACAATCAGGCCAAAGACGAGGAGGCCCGCCGCCACTCCGAGGGCGATGTCGAAGGGGGAGTAATCGATCACCCGGGCCTTCAGGAGGCTGAAGAAGACGACAAACGCGTAGACGGAGATCGCGGCGAGGATCCAGCCCAAAGCCTCGAATCGCACGGAAATCCGAGGATGCGGAAACGGTACTTCAGCGTACCGATTCAACCTGCGGATCTGACCGGAGGTCTTCTCTCGGGCCTACTTCATCGTGTGGAGCTTGTGGCCGCGCGGATAGTCGATCGCGCCGACCGGGCAGACCTTCACGCACATGCCGCACTGCGTGCAGTCCTCGTTGAAGGTCAGGTAGACCTCGTTCAGGAAGATCGCGTTCGTCGGGCAGGTGCCGACGCAGGCTCCGCAGTGCATGCAGAGCATGTCGTCGATCGCCATGATGCCGTTGTCGCGGACCGAGGGACGGATGGACACGACCTGCTCAGGCATGGCGGCCACGCCACTCCTCGATCGGCACGGCGAACTTCTTCTCGATTTCCTCGCGGAAGTTCGGCCCCGTGTTGTATGCGCAGAACGGGATGACCTTGCCGTCGGGCGTGGCGTAGTGGATCACGCACCGCTTGACGCGCTCGATGTCGTAGTTGTAGTTGTCCTGGAAGTGCATGCCGCCGACGTACATCGTCGACCAGGAGAACTCCGCGGCACCGGCCTTGTCGCCCTTCGTGAACATCCGGTTCAGGATCTTCAGCATCTTGGCGAGGCCCATGCCCTCGGGCGCCTCCTCGGGCTTGAAGTGCCGCTTCAGGAGCTGCAGCGCCTTCAGCTTCGAGGTGAACTTGATCTTCTTGTCCTTCGTGTCTTGCGCCAGGAGCCAGAGGTCTTCCATGAGGCCCTCGACGTCGATGAACCGCGTGATCGGCACCGGGTCCTTCCCGCTCTCCAGGAACAGGTACGAGGCCAGGCCGCACGCCGGGTGCGACGTGAACGAGGGCTTCGCGGTGTCCGTCAGGACGCTCACGAGCTCCGAGATCGGGGAGACGAACGGCACCGGGTACCAGTCGTCACGCGTCAGGTAACCGGTCTGCTCCTCGAGGTCGTACGCCAGGTCGCTCAGGGTGTATCGCAGCTTCCGGCGGTCCTCTTCGGGGATTCGGCCCGTGAGGGACACCGGCTGGAAGTTGACGCCCTTCACGACATCGCGGTTCTTGATAGCGTAGTTCAGGATCTCCCCGGCCTGGTCGTCGTTGAAGGAGTTGACCATCGTCGGGACGAAGCAGATCGTCGGGGTCGCGAGGCTCTTGCCCTTTCGCTCGCGCACGCGCTCAATGACCTTGAGTTTGATGTCGAGCAGCGGCCGGCCGCGGGCCTTGATGTAGTTCTCCTCACGCAGACCGTCGAACTGCAGGTAGATCGTGTTCAGCCCGGCCTCGGCGACCTTGTCGAGGAAGCCGTCCTCGGTCGCGAGCCGAATTCCGTTCGTCGCGACCTGGACTTGGGGGAAGCCCATGTCTTTGGCCGCCTTGACGATTTCCGGGAACTGCGGGTAGATCGTCGGCTCGCCGCCGGCGAACTGGATCGCCGCCACGGGGATCGGGCGCTGGGCCCGCAAGACCGCGAACTCGTACACGATCTGCTCGAACGTCGGCTCGAAGACGTACCCGGCCGCGTTCGCGTTCGCGAAACAGATCGGGCACTTCAGGTTGCAGCGGTTCGTCAGGTCGATGTTGCAGAGGGATGTGGCGGAGTAGTGGAGGTTGCACAGGCCGCATTCGTACGGACACACCTTGGCGTCCACGATCTGCGGGTTCTCGAGGCCGACCCC
>Ga0209159_1001699_pt1 | contig 16323 bp, 10 predicted proteins | sample GraSoiAngelo_144_FD_185901 | JGI IMG/M metagenome (GOLD analysis project Ga0209159, IMG submission 185901) | Grasslands soil microbial communities from the Angelo Coastal Reserve, California, USA - 14_1009_02_40cm (SPAdes) (version 2) | ecosystem: Environmental > Terrestrial > Soil > Grasslands ...
CGATGATCGTAAATCCCTTTTTCGGTTGGCAGGCTGGTGAAGGAAAGCGGCAGAAGGCTGCCGCTTCGGCAACCAGGGTGCTGCTATCTCATCTCCACCCCCAAATATGGTAGTGGAGCAGGCGCCGCCCACGCCGAATTGTATAGATTTGCCTTGCGGGCGCATCCTTGCGATTATATTCACCACAACAAGGCGCCTTGGGCGCCACGCCGCCGTTTCAATGCATCTTCAATCGCTCGAGCTCTTCGGCTTTAAGTCTTTCGCCGACAAAACAATCTTTAATTTCCACGAAGGCGTGACCGCCATTGTTGGTCCCAATGGCTGCGGGAAGTCCAACGTCTGCGACGCCGTCCGCTGGGTTTTGGGTGAACAATCTGCCAAATCGCTCCGCGGCGGCGAGATGGCTGATGTCATTTTCAACGGCGCCGAGTCCCGCAAGCCGCTCGGTTTCGCCGAAGTTTCGCTGAATTTCACCGAGTGCTCGGAGGAGCTCGGGGTCGCCTGGCATGAGGTGCGGGTAACGCGACGCATTTACCGTGATGGCAATTCCGAATATTTCCTGAACAAAACCGGTTGCCGCTTGAAGGACATCCACAGTTTGTTCGCCGACACTGGAGTGGGTCGCGCCGCTTACTCCATCATGGAGCAAGGCAAGATCGACCTGATCCTGAGTTCGCGTCCGGAAGATCGGCGCAGCGTTTTTGAGGAAGCGGCCGGAATCACTAAATACAAAACGCAAAAAAAAGAAGCGCTCCGCAAACTGGAAGCGACAGAAGCGAATCTGTTGCGCATCGGCGACATCATTAAGGAAGTGAAGCGGCAGATTGGGTCGCTGCAACGACAGGCGGGCAAGGCGCGGCGATATCAGGCGCTGCATGCGGACCTGCAAGTGCTCGACACTCATTTTTCACATCGCAAATTGCAGAGCCTCGAGCAGGAACTCAACGAATGCACCGCCGAGATCGCGCGCGTATCGGACACGGAACAGGCAACACGCAACGAGATTAACGAGGGCGAAGCGAAGGTGGCGGCGGCGCGTCGCGAACTCGACGCCGCAGACGAAAAGATCACTCACGCGCGGGCCAAGGTGCAGCAGCTCGAAAATGAGATCGCATCGCATCGTCACCGAATCGAGTTCAACGAAAAACATGGCGCGGAGTTGCGGCAATGGATCGAACGCAGCCAGTGCGAGATCGAATCGGCGGAAACGAAATTGCGCGAACAGAACGCGGAAATCGAATCGGCCAATGTGCTGGTGGAAGAGACCACACGATTGCTCGAGCAAAAGAACCAAGAACTCGAGCACCTGACTGAGGACGCCAGCAAGCGCCGCGAAGGTTTTCGGGCCTGCGATCAGAAACTTCGCGATGTGCAAATGAGTTTGTCGAGAGATGAACTGCGGTTATCCGCGATTGCGGAAGATTTGCGCGAATTGCGCGAACGGCGTGATGCGACCAATCGGGATGCGGACACGCGGCGCGCCAGAATCGCGTCCGCTGGCGCCGGCCACAAGCAATTACATGTCAAAATGACAGAGGCACGTGCTGCAACCGAAGCGGAGCGGCAAACGGTTGAGCAACTTTTTGCGAGTGTCCGCTCGCAGGAGGAAACCCTGCGCCAGAACCAAAGGGCACTGGCCGAAGTCGAGAAAAAATTGTCCGCAATCGATCGGACCATCGCCGAGAAAGAATCGCGTCACGAAGTTTTGTGTCAGCTCAACGAAGAAGGCGAAGGACTGGCGCAAGGCTCGCAAGCATTATTAAAGAGTAAAGAGTTTGAATTTGCTGGTGCGCTGGCGGCCCAGCTCGATGTTTCGCATGAATTTGTCCCCGCAATCGAAGCGGCATTGGGCCGCAATCTTCATGCGCTTATTTTGCGCGATCGTGCCCGTGCGGCAGAAATCATTTCCCATTTGAATCAACAACAGTTGGGTCAGGCCGCACTTGTTCTCGAGCGAATCGCACATCGCGATCGGCCGGCTTCTAATGATTTGCCGCAAAGTGCGATCGGCTGGGCAGCTGATAACGTGCGAACCCCCGCTCCACTCGAGGCTTTAGTGAAGGGTTTGCTCCATAACGTCGCGTTGTTTGAAAATTTGGAGGAGGCACTAAACGCAGTCGTAAAGAATCCCGAGCTCGCGGCCGCCACTTTACGCGGCGAATACATCTCGCATGAGGGAATTCTCTTCGGCGGCAATGGAAGAGGGAGGACGGACTCGTTACTTGAGCGCAAGGCGCGGATCGATGCGATCGCGATCGAGCTCGGGCAGTTGAAACGCGAACAGGCGATGGTCGAGCAACAGCGGGTTGCGCTGGAATCGCAGATCGCCACGATTCTGAGGGCACTGGAAAAGGCCGTCGCCTTATATCAGGAGGCACAGCTCGCACAAACCGCATCGGCGTCGAAAATTTCCCAACTCGAACGCGAACAGCACTCGGCAGAGCGCGAACTGGAGTCGCTCGAATTTGAGCGCTCGACTCTCGAGCGCCAGATCGCAGCGGCAGACGCACAGATTCAGCAGCTCGAGGTGCAAGGCGCGGAACTTGAAGAAAAGATCGCTCGCGATCGAAAGGAGGCCGCCCTCCTTCAAACGCAACGGGACGAGGCGTTGCGCGAGGAAGAAGAGGCGAATGTGCGGTTGGCAGAGCTGCGCATCGCGGCCGCAACCCACGAGCAGAAACACCAGAATTTGCTAGCGCAGCGGGCACCAATGCTGGCGCGCCAGACTGAACTTTCGGACGTGATGGCAACGCGGCGGGCCGACATTGAAAATTACGAAGCCCGATTGGTTACGCAGGCAGCGGAAGACGACTCAGCGAGGAATGCAATCGAACAGCAAAGACAGGAATGCACGCGGCGCGAAGCGGAGATTTGGAAATTGGTGGCTGAGCGCACTAGCCAGTTGGAAACGATCAACTCCAATGAAAGCCGACTACGAGCCGTGCGTGACCGCTTGAGCGAATTACAAGAGAAACGCGGGACCCATTCCGTGCGGCAAACGCAACTGCAACTTCAGATCGAACATTTGGCCGAACATATGATGGAACGTTATCGGATTGATTTGCGTCAGTTCGAGCCCGACACGCAAGCGCACGAAAAAGTCCTTCATGCTCAGCTCAAGCGCGCGAAGGAAAAGATGGAGGGCGGAGCTCCTGCGACGCCGCCGGGGATCGAGGCCATAGCGGGCTCGCCGGAGCTCGCCCCTCCAGAAATCGAGAAACTCATGGCCGAGCTCGCGCGCCAGCTGGAAAATATGGGCCCGGTTAATCTTGAGGCGGTCCAGGAATATGATGAGCTGGAAGAGCGTTATCGTTTTCTGGAAACGCAGAACACCGATCTGACGAATTCGCGTCGCGAACTGCTTGATGTCATTGCTCGGATTAATTCCACCACGCAGGAACTTTTCGCCGAAACATTTGCGCAGGTGCGAGTGAATTTCCGAGAGATGTTCGCCGAGCTTTTCGGCGGCGGCCGCGCCGACCTGCAGTTAATGGATGAGAACGACGCGCTGAATTGCGGAATCGAAATCATCGCCAAGCCGCCGGGCAAACAGTTGCAAAGCATCTCGCTTTTGAGCGGAGGCGAACGGACGATGACGGCGGTGGCGCTTTTGTTTGCCATCTACATGGTGCGCCCGAGCCCGTTTTGTGTGCTCGATGAAATGGATGCGCCGCTCGATGAATCCAACATCAATCGCTTTATCAAAGTGCTGGAGCGATTCGTCTCGCAAAGCCAGTTCATCATCATCACCCATAACAAGCGCACCATTGCCAAGGCCGATATTCTTTACGGCGTGACCATGGAAGAACGCGGGGTGAGCAAGCTGGTAGGAATGAAGATGACCCCGCCACGAAAGGCGGAAGCGAACGGAGCGAGCGTGCTGACGGAAGACGCAACGCAGCAAGATTTTTCGATGGCGGAGGAATCATCGCGCGTCAGTTCGCTCGCCGCAAGGTAGTTCCGGGTAGCGCACGCGTCCCGCGTGTACCGCCGGTCCGGCTCGGACTTTCGGCGTCTCGCCGAAACGATCTTTCGAGAAAAGTCCGCGATCGCGAGGAGGCGATCGCCAACACGCGAGACGCGTGCGCTACCCAAAGCAACGTGCGCCGCACATATCAAATTTGCGCGATACACGAGGTTCGGAACATAGACCACTAGGTCTGTGCGCCCAGCGGAGTTGCACTCCGCTGCCGCAGATCCGAAAGCGGACAGAATGTCCGCTTGGCGCACAGGCCGCAGGCCTTTGTTCCGTGCCGCTGGCCGAAAAGCTTCCGAAACCAGGTCGGTTAGACTAATCATTGCGCCGGCACGCTGCCGGCGACGGCAGGCTGGCGGCCTGCGCTCCCCAGATCAGCTTCGGGGTCCCCGTCCCATGAGCCGGCCACGAAAATTTTTTGCGCAGCCGCCCTGATGTTGGCTACAATCGTCCGATGCTGCAAACGGCGCGCCCAAGGAAGAAATCCCAACCGAGAGCGCCGGTCCACGAAAAATATCTCGAGGCGTTTCGCTGGATGCTGTTGACGCGGACATTCGAAGAGAAACTCGCCAGCATGTATCGCGGTGGCCGGATCACCGGTGGTGTTTACGTCGGCAAAGGCCAGGAAGCAATCAGCGTCGCTTGCGGAATTTTTTTGCAGAAAGGGGACATCTTCGCGCCCCTCATTCGCGACCAGGCCGGCCGCTCGGCCTTTGGCGAACCGCTGGTTGATGTTGCGCGCACATATCTTGGTTCGCGAACCGGACCGATGCGAGGACGCGACGGCAACATTCACCGGGGTAGCCCGCGCGACGGCCAGCTGGCCATGATCAGTCACCTGGGCGCGATGGTTTCCGTGGTGGTCGGCTCGCTCATGGCAAAACGTGGCCGGGGCGAGAAAAATTTTATCGGGCTAACGGCAATTGGGGAAGGTGGAATGCAAACCGGCGCCACCCATGAGGGAATGAACATCGCCGCGGTCGAGCATGTGCCACTGGTCGTCGTCGCGACCAATAATCATTATGCCTATTCCACTCCGAACGATCGCGAGTTCGCCTGCGCCAATCTAGTCGATCGCGCCCGCGGTTATGGCTTCGAAGGTTATGAATTGGATGGAACCGATCTGGCGCAATGCCTCGACGTGATCGGCACGGCGGTGAAACGCGCCCGCGCCGGTCGCCCACCGCAGCTGGTCGTCGCATCCATCCTGAGGCTGGCCGGTCATGGCGAACACGATGACTTCAGCTACGTCACCGACGACATTCGCAAAGAACCATTCGCGATTGATTGTCTGCAACGTACGGAAGCATTTATCAAGGAGCGCGAATTAGCCGACGCTGCAACGTTGCAACGCTGGCGCGAAGAGGCGGCAGAGGAGGTCGAAAACGCCTTCAGCGCCGCGCAAAAAGAACCCGTCCCTAACGGCGAGAAAGAGGACTGGTGTGCGATTTCAACGCGTGACCTGGTAGACGAGATTGAATGACGAAGCCCAAATGACAAAATCCGGCCGGGTTAAAACTGTTAAAAGAGTTACAACGTTACAACGGCCTTCCCTTTTTAACCTTGTAACATTTTTAGCCCCTTTAACTTCCTCCCGCTCATGAGCATCACGTATCTCGAAGCCATTCGCGAAGCGCAGGCGAAACTTTTGCGCTATGACAAACGCGTTTTCATTTACGGACAAGACGTTGGCGGAAGCTTTGGTGGCGCGTTCAAGGCCACCAAAGGACTGGCGAAAGAAGACGCCATGGTCGGCACGGCCATCGGCGCCGCGCTCGAAGGTATGCGCCCAATTGTGGAAATGCAGTTCGCCGATTTTTCCAGCATCGCTCTGAATCAAATTCTCAACAACGCCGGCACGCATTATTGGCGGACCAATGTTCCAATTCCAATTACGGTGCGGTTGCCCTCGGGCGGCACCAAGGGGAGCGGGCCGTTTCACTCGCAATCGATGGAATCCCTTTACGCGCATTATCCGGGATTGATCGTGATGACGCCGGCAACAGTGGAAGACGCTTATACAATGCTGATCGACGCAGTCGCGATTGATGATCCGGTGATTTACTGCGAGCACAAGTACCTTTACTACCATCTCAAGGCCGACAGTTTGCCGAACGATAGAATGCCAGTTGGAAAGGCTCGGATCGCGCGGACCGGCCGCGATCTAACAATCGTTAGCTACAGCGCGATGTTACACGAATCTTTAAGCGCGGCCGAGGAGATTGCGAAAGAGGGATTCGAAATCGAAGTGGTCGATCTGCGGACAGTGAAACCACTGGACACCGCCGCGGTGCTGGCCTCCGTCGCCAGAACCGGCCGGCTTTTGGCGGTGGGCGAATCGTTCCCCTGGGGCGGCGTGACCGCGGAAGTCATTGCGCGCGTGGCTACGGAGGGTTTCCATTTGCTCGATGCCGCGCCCGCACGGGTTAACGCCAAGGATACTCCCATTCCCTACCATCCAAATCTTTGGTCGACGCACCGACCGAGCAGCAGAGTGATTGCCGCGAAAGCGCGAAAAATACTTCGCGAATAAATTTATGCCACAAGTTCCAATCATCATGCCACAGCTCGGCGAATCGATCGCGGAGGCGACGATTGTCTCGATCAACGTGAAGCCGGGCGAAAAAGTCGCAGCCGATCAGGAAATCATCGAAGTCGAAACTAATAAAGCAGTGATGGGTGTCACGACACCATGTGCGGGTGAGATCGCGAAAATCGATGCCCAGGTCAAGGAAACCTATCCGATCGGCGCCGTGCTCGGTTACATCGAAGCGAGCGAAAAAGACGCCGAGCGATTCGCCAAGCAAACCCCGCCGCCCGAAGCGCAACGCGAAATGACCGAAGAAATTCCAGGGCGAAACGAAGAAACAGCAAAGGCCGAAAAAACGAAAAGCAACGGCGCCAGAGTAAAAGTTCCGACCGACGGCTTGCCGGTTCCCGCTGCCGCAAAAGGGGCAGGATTTTTGTCGCCGCGCGTCCGTGTACGAATGGCGGAGTTGCAATTAACGAACGCGGATCTCGCTGGAATCGCAGGAACAGGCAGCGGCAATCGCGTCACGATCAAAGATCTGGAAAATTATTTGCACCAGATGGAATCGCAGACAACGAGCGATGCCTCGGCCATTAGGGCGGGAGTCGCAGATGCGATGCGTCGCAGCTGGTCCCGGCCGCTGGCGACGATTGGGTCGTCGGTGAATCTCGATCCTGTTCTAACGGATCGTAAACAGCGCGATCCGAAGCCCGGTCCGGCACTTTATGCGTTGCGCGCGCTCGCCCTTGCCCTTGCAGAAAATCCGGCCGCGGCCGCGAAACTGATCGGCGCTCGCGTCCTGCAATCGAATACCATTGACATCGGCCTCGCGATTGAAGCACAGGACGGAATCATCGTGCCGATCCTTCGCGGCGCAGACAAAACTTCGCTAGCGGATCTGACGACAAAGTACGAAGAGTTAGTTTCCCTCGGGCGCGCTCGTCGCATTTCCCCGGAAATGCAAAGCGGCGGAATCGCAGCGGTTTCAAACTTCGGCACTTTCGGGGTGGAATGGGGCACGCCGATTCCCCTGCCCGATCAGACCATGATTCTCGGTCTCGGTGCCGGCAAAAAAACACCACGCTGGGACGAATCGAAATCGGATTTCGTTCCGATAACGGAGGCGCAAATCACGCTCAGCTTCGATCATCGCAGTCTCGATGGCGGCGGTGCCGGGCGATTGCTAAAGCGCGTGATCGAATTGCTGGAAGATCCCGCGCGGCTCTGATTCCCCCCGGGTAGCGCGCGCGTCTCGCGTGGCGATGATGTCTCGTCATCGCGGACTTTCCTGCAAAGATTGTTTCGGCGAGACGCCCAAACCAACACGCGGGACGCGTGCGCTACCCAGATTCATTTGCGACGCATCGCGGTAAAATTTGCGCCAGCGGCAAAGCCGACCACAATTATAGGAGATTTACAGGCCAATATGTACGAGAACACCGAATTCAGCACCAGTCGCGACATTGAAGCGATTCAAATCCCGGCGGGGACGAAGATAACGATTCCGGCGGGAACCCCCGGCGTGATCACGCAATCACTGGGCGGTAGTTACACTATCGCGACGAACTTCGGTTTGTCCCGCATCGCGGAAAAAGATGGAGACGCTCTCGGATTGGAGAAGAGGGAATCGCAGCCTATCTCGTCCGGGAATGGAGCGAAAGATGGCGAGGTTTCCGAGGAAGATGTTTGGAATCAGTTGCGCCAATGTTATGACCCGGAAATTCCGGTAAACATTGTCGATCTAGGATTGGTTTACGATTGCAAGCTTACGAAGAAAGAAGATGGCGGCACCCGCGTCGACGTGAAGATGACATTAACCGCGCCGGGCTGTGGCATGGGACCCGCCATCGCGCACGACGCGCAGAGCAAAATCTTGACGATCGACGGCGTCGATGAGGCCGATGTCCAGCTCGTCTGGGATCCGCCGTGGAACCAGAACATGATTAGCGATGCGGGACGGATGAAGCTGGGGATGATTTGACGTAGAAATCTACGTACCCCATCGCAACCTTGGGGGAACGCAGACTGCCAGCCTGTTAATTGCCGTCCGGATCGGACTTTCGCCAAGTAACGTAACATAGACCTCCAGGTCTGTGTTCCGAATGGCATTCGGGATTCGGGATGACACCGCACGGAGCATTACGTCGAACGCGGGTCCTCGATTACGTCTCGCACGTGCAAGAAATTTTCTGAATCAATTGACACTGACTCTACCGATTCTATAATCCTGCTCCCCGCGCCCGAAAAAATTTCACGAGATCATCCGATGCCTTCTACTGAAATCATTTTGACAGACAATGTCCCGGGCCTCGGCGCGGAGGCGGACATCGTGAAAGTGCGTCGCGGTTATGCTCGAAATTATCTTTTGCCGCGCGGCAAAGCGCATGAGGTAACGCCGGCGAGCCTGCGTCAGCTGGAGAATTTAAAAACGAAACGGGCCGAGCGTGAAGCCCGCGAGTTGAATGAAGCGGAGGAACTGGCCCGGCGAATCAATAAATTGCGCGTGATCTTTAAACTCGAAACCGGCGAGACTGGCAAAGCGTTCGGTTCGATCACGGCGCAAGATATCGTGACGCGATTGAAGAATGAGATCGGAGATGAAATTGATCGTCATAAGATTCATCTCGAACATCCGATCAAGACAACCGGTGAACACGAAGTGGCGATCAAGTTGCACCACGACGTGACAGTGAATTTCAAATTTGAAGTAAAATCAGCGCATGAGGAGCATGCCAAAGCGGTGGAACCGGCCGAATCGGCCGAGCCTGCTCCGAAACGAGGATTATTCCGAAGACGCAAATAAATGCCGAGCTCTCAGGGAAGCGGTCCTGAGAAGCCTCGTAAGACAGCGGGAAATGGCGCTGACCGAGGCTTGGCGCAGCAGAGTGGCGGAAGAGTTTTTCAGGGCTCGCCAACAGGTTCGGCACAGGATATTCACCGCGCGCCGCCTCATAGCCTCGAAGCCGAGCAGGGCGTGCTCGGTTCGATGTTGATCGCGCCGCAGGACGTCATCCCGGAATGCGTCGAAAAAATCAAAGAGGAATACTTTTACGTTCCGGCGCATCAAACGGTCTTTCGCGTTCTGGTCGAACAATGGAGCGCGGGCCAGGCGATTGATCTCATTACCTTCACCCAAACATTGCGTGACCAAAATGTGCTCGAAACAATCGGCGGCGCTTCGTTCGTGACGAGTCTGTTCACCTTTGTCCCGACGGCCGCGAATGTTGAATACTACCTCGAGATCGTTCGGGACAAATACGTCCTCCGCCAGATCATCATCACTTGCACCGAAGGAGTGCGTCGCGCTTACGAGGAACAGGGCGAAGTGGGGCCGCTGCTTGACGAAGTCGAACACAATATTTTTAAGGTCGGCGACGACCGTTTCAAGAGCCAGCTCCTGACCATGAAAGAGCAGGTGATGGGCGCGCTCGAATCCATCGAGAAACTTTACGAACGACGTGGTGGGATCACAGGACTATCGACCGGATTCATTGAGCTGGATCGCCTTACCAGCGGATTACATCCGGCCGAGATGGTTGTCATTGCGGGACGACCGAGCATGGGCAAAACCGCCCTCGCGATGAACATGGCCGAACACGTGGCTGTAAATCAAAGGAAACCGGTCGCAGTGTTCAGTCTGGAAATGAGCAGCCAGCAACTTGTCCAACGCATGCTTTGTTCTCGCGCCCGCGTTAACTTGCAGCGGGTGCGCGATGGCTTTCTCGGTGAACGCGATTTTCCAAGCCTGACTGCGGCTGCCTCAAAACTGGCGGACGCGAAAATTTTCATTGATGACAGTCCATCGCTTGAAATTCTGGAGTTGCGGGCCAAGGCGCGCCGGCTGAAAGCGCAGCAAAACGTGGAGTTGGTTCTGATTGATTATTTGCAATTATTGCGATCGGCTACGCGTCGGGCCAAGGAAAACCGGCAGCTCGAGATTTCCGAAATTTCCGCGGGCTTGAAGGCGCTGGCGAAGGAACTCAACATTCCCGTAATTGTCGTCGCGCAATTAAATCGACAGCCGGAAGCGCGTTCCGGAGGGAAACCGCGGCTAAGCGATCTGCGAGAGTCTGGATCCATCGAGCAGGACGCCGATTTGGTGGGCTTGCTCGTGCGGCCTGAGATTTATGAGGAAGATGAGGAGGCGCGCGCGGAGAAGGAAGGCGAAGCGGAACTGATCATTGCCAAACAACGCAACGGACCGGTTGGCGAAATTCCCCTGACCTTTTTGAAGGAGTTCACCCGTTTCGAAGATCGCGCGCGCAACGTCCGGGAACCGGGGGAAGCGTTTTAGATTCGTTGAATCGTTAAAAAGTTAAATTGTTAAATCGGAATTGATCCGTATTTAGCGAATCACGATAATGATCGCGCGGCCTCGATCACATGCGGCGCGTCGATTCCAAATTCCTTCATCACTTCCGCGCCAGGCGCGCTCAGACCGAAGCGGTGCAGCCCGATTACTTTTCCATCGAGACCGACATATTGATACCAGGTATCCGGAACGCCAGCCTCAATCGAAATGCGTTTGCGACATGATTTGGGCAGAACTTCGTCGCGATACTTTTCCGGTTGCCGATTGAAGCGCTCGAAGCACGGCATCGAAACAACGCGCACGCCGTCGCCGAGTTCTTTGGCAGCGGCGAGAGCATGCTGCAATTCGCTTCCACACGACATGATAATCAAATCGAGTTTGCCTTTTTCCTTTTTTGCGATGTAACCGCCGCGCAGAACACCTTCGCGGCGCGCCTGAACATCGATATCGTTCAAAATCGGAACGACCTGTCGAGTCAGCGCAATTAGTGTGGGACCGTCAGTTCGTTCCATTGCGGCAACAAATGCTCCGGCCGTCTCCTCCGGATCAGCCGGGCGAATCACATCGATGTTCGGCATCACCCGAACGGAGCTGATCGTCTCGACCGGTTGATGAGTCGGGCCGTCTTCGCCGACTCCGATAGAGTCGTGCGTGAAAATGTAGGTATTGGGCAGTTTCGCCAGTGCTGCTAACCGAATCGACGCGCGGCAATAATCCGTGAAAACGGTAAAGGTTGCACCCGAGGCGCGAAATAAGCCGTGATAAGAAATTCCGTTTAGAATTGCGCACATGCCGTGTTCGCGAATTCCGAACCGGATGTTGCGGCCTTTGGGATTGTCGCGTGTGAAATCTTCGCCGCCCTTGATGTAGTTCAAGGTCGAGCCGTGAAGATCGGCGCTGCCGCTCATGAGCAGCGGCATCGCCTGTGCAATCGGCTGCAAGGCTTCACTGCCAGCTTTGCGGGTTGCCAGCTTCGCGTCCTTCGGAAATTCAGGAATTTTCGCTAAGAGATCGCCCGGCACGTTTCGCTCGATCCCGTTGTCGAGCATTTTTGCCAGCTCAGGATTTTTTTTACGCCACTCGTTGTAAATTTTTTCCCACCGCTCGTAATCCGCGAGCAGCTTCTTCTTGTGCTCGGCAAAGTAGGCGTAAGTCTCCTTCGAAACGAAATAATGTTCGTCCGGGAGGCCAAGTCCTTTGCGGCCGGCGTCGACGAATTTCGCACCGGCTTCTCCATGCGCTTTATAGGTCCCCGCAACTTCGGGAATTCCTTTCCCGATCAAGCTGTGCGAGATGATGAACTTCGGCCGGCCGTTGTTGTTCTCTTTCGCATTGTTGAGGGCGTCGAGAAACGCCTGCATGTCTTCGCCGTTGATTTCCTGAACGTCGAAGCCGTAAGCCTTAAAACGCGCGCCCGTGTCTTCGCTCTGGGTTGCGGTTGCCGGCGCGTCGAGCGTCACCGCGTTGCTGTCGTAAATCAGAATCAGATTATCGAGACCGAAGTGCCCCGCGAAGGCACTTGCCTCCGAAGACACGCCTTCTTGCATGCAACCGTCACCGGCCAGACAAATCACATGCTGATCGAAAATCCGGTGCTCGGCGGTGTTGAAACGCGCCACCGCCATTTTGCACGCGACTGCGATGCCGACCGCGTTACCGACACCTTGGCCGAGTGGACCCGTCGTGCATTCGACGCCCGGCGTGTCTCCAAATTCCGGATGGCCCGGCGTCCTGGAATGCAATTGGCGGAACCGTTTGATCTCCGACATTGGCAAATCGTAACCGCTCATGTGTAGCCACGCATAAAGAAACATCGACCCGTGACCGGCCGAGAGAACGAAATAGTCGCGACCGATCCAGCGCGGCTTTTCGGAATTATGTTTGAGTGCGTAACCGTAAAGGACCGCGCCTATTTCTGCGCAACCGAGCGGCAGACCAAGATGACCGGATTGCGACGCCTGGACTGCGTCCATGCAAAGACCGCGGGCTTCGGTCGCCGCACGCGAGAGGGCTTCAAAATTCATTTGCATAGCGTCTTATAATCGCAGCGCGCCTCCCGACAAAACGTTTTTGCCACCTTGCAATCGCGCCCAAATCGCCGGTCATTGCCGCAGGTGAATCGGACGGCATTGCTCCACATCGTCGAGCGTCTTGAGGGGTTGCTCGGAAAATTACCAACGGCGATCCAAAAACCGGTGTTGCACGAATTAACGCCGTTGAAGGAACTTTTTTTGCAGCAACGCCCGCCGCGTCTCCTCCTCGCCGGAGCGGGGCGCTGGCCCATGCCGCAAGTTGTGAATCTTCTTTTTAACGGAGTCGCGGTTGAAGAATCCAGCCAAGTCGTGTTCGAGATCTTTCGCTGGCAAGACATTGAGATCAAAGATCGAGGCGCCATTTCCGTACTCGATGCCCGTGGCGCCGATGACAAAGCGGAAAAAACGATTCGCCGAGAACTCGAACGCGCGTCAGCAGACGCGATCATCATTTTGAGCGACGCCTCCGAAGGCCGCAGCAAGGTAAAACGAAGCGCGGAAAATGGCAGCGAGTGTGTGCACTGGAATGATGCCGTGCGCAAAGACGCCGGCATTGTAGCGATCCACCTCGAACCGACTCCAACCGCTCGCCACAATGGGGAACCGGCCAGGATGGATTGGTCGGAAAAAATCCAGCCGCAATTGCACGGTCGCGTCTGGGGCGGGTTCGAATTTTCCGGCGAATCAGGACACGCCTTGGCCGACCGGGCGGCGTCACATCAATTCGTTTCCGTTCTTGCGAAAAAGTTACCGAACGAGTGCCGGGTCGAAATCGTGCACATATCGGGCGACCGCGACGCCCAACGCGAAATCGCAAACATTCTCATCAAATCGACCAGCGCGATCTGCACGGCAGTCGGCGCGCAGCCAATTCCGCTGGCGGACCTTCCCGTTCTCACCACCTTGCAGTTGGTGATGGTCTCCGGGATCATGTATCTGAGCGGACGCGAGCGGAGCCTGCGCGCCGCCACGGAATTTGTCGGCGCGCTCGGGGCCAACGTCGGGGCCGGAATGCTACTGCGCGAGGGCGCTCGCGCGCTCCTGAAATTCTTTCCGGGTTGGGGAAATGTCGTCTGTGGCATGGTGGCAGGCGCGGGCACCTACGCTATCGGGCATGCAGCATCCGCTTATTTCCTGGAGGGGGTGACGCTAGGTGAGGCGCGTCGCACCTATTTGAAAGGACGAAAACGCCGGAAGTCAGGCATGCTCCAGCTGAAATGAAATGACGATCGGGGACGCGAGAAGCTAGTATGCGGCGCGTGCTTTAGGCAATGGAGGCGGAGTTCCTGCGACGCTTACGACAACCGCGGGCTCGCAGGAGCCCGCTTCTCCATCTATTTATGACATGGGGGTTGGATTCGAGGCGGTGAATAACTTGTGTACAAACCCGCGGTCCGCTCCACATTTTGTTCACAGCTTTTTGTGAACAGCAGGCGCGTTTCCCTGCCTTCCGGCTGATCAGCGGATGAATCTTTCGCAGATTCGCGCAGCACTCGACAGCGCCGGCGTGCGACCGGCGAAAAAACTGGGACAGAATTTCCTGCACGATCAAAACCTGGCGCGCTGGATTGTCCAGCAGGCCCAGATCAGCCCGGAAGATTTTGTTCTGGAAATTGGTCCCGGGCTTGGCGCCCTCACCAGTGAGATTCTGAAGCGCGGCGCGCGTCTGCTGGCGTTGGAAAAAGATGCGCGGCTGGCGAATTTTTTGCGCGAAAAATTTCACCATCCGCGATTCGAACTTCGCTATTGCGATGCGCTCGATTTCGACACGCGGATTCTTTTCGCCGAACGCAACGTCAAAGTGATCGGGAACCTTCCGTATTACATTGCGAGCCAGCTGCTCTTCCGCTTCGTGGATTTTCCGAATTGTATCTCATTGGCATTGTTTATGTTACAGGAAGAGATGGCGCGGCGCCTCTCGGCGAAACCAGGAAACGCCGATTACGGCGCCCTCACGGTGCGGCTGCAACTTCATCATCACGTCGAGTACCTGCGAAAAATTCCGCGCACCGTTTTTATTCCGCAGCCCGAAGTCGCTTCGGCAATTGTTCGGTTTACCCCGCGCGACGAAAAACGGATTGGAATTTTCGATTACGAAGTATTTGGCGACATCGTGAAGCACGGGTTTTCGCAGCGGCGAAAGCAATTGCGAAAACTACTCGCCGGTCAGATTGACAACTGGGAAAGCATTTCCAAAAAAATTTCGGTTCCACTGACGGCGCGCGCAGAAGAGCTGTCGTTTGAGCAATGGATCGCGCTGACCAATCTCATCGCTCCGCGCGATGAAAAAATTGCGTCACAGGCGTCAGCTGAGCGCTTTCCAGTAGTGGACAAAAATGATCGGCAAATTGGCACCGCCAGTCGCTTGGAAGTCCATGAGAATAACTTCCGTCATCGCGCTGTCCACATCCTCATTTTCAATCATGCCGGGGAGGTACTTTTGCAAAAGCGTTCTCCCTGGAAAGACCGGCATCCCCTGCTCTGGGATTCAAGCGCAGCGGGTCACGTGGAAGCTAACGAAGACTATGACGAGGCCGCCGGGCGCGAACTCATGGAAGAACTTGGAGCAAGCGTGAGTCTGGATTGCATTGGAAAGCTGCCGGCGTCGGCAAAAACCGGTCAGGAATTCATTATGATCTATCGGGGAGAACACGATGGGCCATTTGCCTTTCCATGCGAAGAAATTAGCGCAGTCGAGTTCTTTCCGATCGAAATCGTGGAGCGATGGGTGGCAAATAAGCCCGAGGATTTTGCGCTAGGATTTCTCGAATGCTGGCGTTTATTCAACGCCATTTCGTCTTAGCAGCCGATTCGTTGTAGCTGGCGCTGTCTCAGCGGCAGAAATTAGAGGCTCTGCCGTCGGCGACGGCGGCAGCTACAGCTTGGCACGCGCCACTGATCGAAAATCATTTCAACCCAACCAATTCCGGCAGAGGTAAATTCCAGCTTTTCCACCTCGCCGAATAGTCCGCCTTGGTGAGCAACACGTAGCAAGGATGCTTGGCCTCGCGCAACCACGCGACTAGCCGAACCAGGTCCGGTTCCGCCATTGTCGTGCAACCAGTGGTTGGGCGATTTACTCCGCGGCGAATGTGAAAGAAGATGGCACTGCCATCACCGGGCACGGGCGGGTCGGAATTATGTCGAATCTCGACCAGCCAGCGATAGGCGAAATCGCCGCCGCGCATTTTTTCGTGGCTATAATTATCGGACGGATTACGCGGATCGATTACCACGTGCCGGTTATAATTAGGCGAACGCGGATCGTCGCTCCAGACATCGGCTTCGGTCACCTGATGAAATGGATAATTGGCTCCCGGCGGCAACGCGGCATCATAGGTAAAGACCTCTCCGATCCGAAAAATGCCGGCGGGCGCCCGGCCATCGCGCTCGTGTTTTCGCAAGCCCGACTCGCCCTGGCCAGCGATCCCACTTCCCCAAGCCAGACCGTTTTTTCCAAACAGTACCGGAA
>Ga0209159_1001702_pt1 | contig 16305 bp, 19 predicted proteins | sample GraSoiAngelo_144_FD_185901 | JGI IMG/M metagenome (GOLD analysis project Ga0209159, IMG submission 185901) | Grasslands soil microbial communities from the Angelo Coastal Reserve, California, USA - 14_1009_02_40cm (SPAdes) (version 2) | ecosystem: Environmental > Terrestrial > Soil > Grasslands ...
GCTGGTGATGCATTGTCTACCGGCGCATCGCGGACAAGAGATCGACGCGAAGACTTTCGAGCAGCATGCGCAAACGATTTTTGATCAGGCGGAAAATCGATTGCATGTGCAGAAAGCGATTCTCATCGAGCTAGCAAATTGAGGTGGTCGATCCGGGATTGCGGTGCGGCATTCGCTTGCAGGACGGACAGACGCTGTAGATGACCGGCTCCTGGCTGGTCGGACTCCCGGAACTCATGATTCGTCCACACAACGCACAGACAGTGCTGCCGTTTCCCTTTTTGGCGGCGCTTCCAATTGCCGGCCGGTCCCCACTTTTCCGCTGACGTGCCATCGACACGGGAATCGAATCTCGCTGGAGGAGTGGATTCGTAGATTTTTCAGGCGTCGGAAGCAATTCCGCTAAGTCCTTTTTCTTGAGCAGCTTGAATCAGGAAAATAATGGAGCCGCAAAATTGTTAGCGCGGTGAAAGATTTGGTGCTCGGGGCGGGACTTGAACCCGCATGCCTTTCGGCATACGCCCCTCAAACGTACGTGTCTGCCATTCCACCACCCGAGCTCGCGCGGATGCGAAGCGGGAGCAGTGAATGTTAAATAGAGCATTATCCCTCGCAAGCGCTTTGTCCGGCTCTTCTCTTGCTCCTGCTCGTGATCGTGGTCGAGACTAAGAGGAAGATTATGAGCAAGATCGATAACGAAGACTGGCTCAAGGTCGATCTTCACATCCATACTCTCGACGATCCGAAGGATGTGATTGGTTATTCGGCGCATCAATTGCTTGAGCGGGCGAAGCAGCTCGGGTTCGGTGTCCTCGCCATCACGTTGCACGATGCAGTGTTCGATCGCACGGAAGTTTTCGCGGATGCAGCGGCGATGGGGATTTTGCTCATTCCGGCGGCCGAAGTGCGGTTGCAAGGCGCGGATGCGATTTTGCTGAACGTGACCGCTTCTGAAGTGGCAGGGTTGAAGAATTTCGAGGACCTGCGCCAACTTCGTGGCCGCGGCGGAATGTCGATCTTTACCATCGCGCCCCATCCGTTTTATGTGCTGGGCGGTTCGATCGGATCCCGCCTGCTCGAAGAGATCGATTGCTTTGACGCGATCGAGCTCTGCCATTTTCACAAGGGATTGCTCAACCCAAATCGGCGCGCTGCGAAAGTGGCCGCCCAATTTGGCAAACCGTTGATCGCGACTTCCGACGCGCACCAATTGCACGCTTTCGGGCGTCATTACACGAGCATTCCGCGTTCAACGGCGTTGACGATCGAGAATGTTTTTGCCGCTCTGCGCCAAGGTCCGTTGCGCCTGACCAGTCCGCCGGCGTCGATGGTCGATCTTGCCAGCGCCATTTATTGGATCTTTCTTGCGCATCCGTTCAAACTCCGACGATCGCAACACCGTCACCGAACGCCCTCGACACATTCGCGCGGGTCCAGCCTTGAATCCAAATCGCAAACGTGACAGACGTTAGGCTGATGAGAGTCCTGCTTACCAGTTTGCTTGCCCTCGCATTCGTTTTCGCAGGGTGCGAAACGCCCCAGAAAAAAAAGGAAAAACTCAAGCAAGCCGAGCTTAAGAAAAAAGCCAAAGCGAACCTTCGGGAGGAAAGCACCGATGTGGATTTTCAGGCATTTGTCGGCCGACTTCGCAAGGCGGTAGCGAAGCGGGATGTGGAAACAATCAAATCGATGATGACGGAGGATTTCGGCTACAAGCTTGAGCCGCCGATGTCGGGCCCGGGCGTTTTTCAATATTGGGAACAGGAAAACCTCTGGCCTGAGCTGGACGGCGTTTTGTCGGAGCGATTCGTCAAGAAAGGCGCGTTTATGGTCTCGCCGCCGCAATTTGCCGACCCATCGCTCAATTACGACGGCTACCGGATTGGAATTACGCGTGTCAGAGGCAGCTGGAAGTTCGCTTACTTCGTCAATGGGTAAAGGAAAGTGACGAGTGAGTCCGAGCCGGACTGGCGGTGGTGACAAGTGACAAGAAAAAAGAAAACGGCGGCAGTTGAATCTGGTCACTCGTCACCCGTCACTGGTCAGTTTCTTGGTTTGCCGCACCGGCCTCCATTTGTTTTTGTGCGGAAGTTGATCGCGTGCGAGCCGGGCGTATCGGCTGAATGCGAAACGCAGTTTTCGGCTGATGATCCGATGTTAGCAGGGCATTTTCCGGGTGATCCGCTCGTTCCCGGGGTGATCTTGACGGAAGCGCTTGCTCAAACTGCCGGCATAGCTGCGGCGTCAGCCCATCCGGAACATGCGCAGCCGCGCTTTCTGCTCTCGGCCATTCGGCAGATGAAATTTTTTCACGCGGTCCGGCCGGAGAAGCGAATCGTTTTGCGCGCGGAAAAGTTGGGCGAGGTCGGCCAGCTTTTGCAATTTAAAGTAGAAGCAGATGTCGATGGAAAGCGCGTCGCCGAAGGAGAATTAGTTTTAAGCAAGAGCGGGGCAAACCACTACCAATAGACACTAATTTCTTAACCTTAAAATCAGGATTCGTGTCTATTCGTGTTTATTTGTGATTGCCTCGATATCGTAAATCGCGCCCCAGGTTCCGGAAGCAGCCAGCGTCGCCGTCTTTTCCCAGGGGCGCGTGCTCGATGCGTAATTTGTTTTTTCTTCGCGACCCCAAAAAATGTAGCGCACGTGCAGCGTCCGGGCGAGATCGGCCCAATTCGGAGCGCCATCCATCAGTTTTGTGAGCTGCTCACTCGTTTTACCGTATTCATCGAATCCCTGGGTCCAAAGATGTCCCGGATAACCCATTACAACCTTTCGACCACTGAGGAGCAGCGGATGATTGTAGGTCGGCCAGGCCGCAAAACGCGCTTCGAGGGGCATCTTGCGAACAGCCCAGCCGACGGCGTCGACTTCGCCGCGATTCGCGAAACCAAAACCACCTTCCCCCGCGGCCAGACCGCCAAACAAACTTACGAATCCGGAGGTAAAAAGCGCAAAGCAGACCGCGGCCCGGATCGTCACGTCCCATTGCATGATCAATTGCCGCCATAAGAACGGCAGCACGATGAAGTAAGCCCAGATTCCTAGTTTCAAATTGTCCCAGATCCACGGCGCCGTCTTGATCGAGAAAAAGAAAATAAAGATGGCGGTGGCTGCGAAGATAAAGGCGGCCTCTTCCGGAAGCTTTTTTTCCCAACCGAATCCGTCTTTTAGGATGCGCGTTGCAGACCACGCCAGCAGAATTACGCCAAAGAGAATCACGATTGCCCAGCTCCAGGCGAATCCATGCGTTGCGATGCGCCAGAAGGGCAAAACGAGTGCGCCGAGCCCAACGGCAATGGTGGCGAACGATTCAAATCGCCTGGTTTCACGCGACTGGTACATCTGCCAACCGACCAGGCCGATTAAAGTGAGGACCAGCGGAACGAGGATTCCGAAATTGAAGAACCAAAATCGGAAGAACCGCATCTTGAATTCGTCATCGTGCTGGGCCCACCCGGGATGGAATTCGAGGACTGAACCGGCGCGGAAATGATCGCTAATGAGCCAGACAAAAAATGTCGCCGGAATCAGAGCGCTCAACACGAGCGTGAGGAAATGTCCACGAATCTGCGGATCACCCGCCACAAAGAGACACATGAGCACGATGCTAAGGGCCATGAAGGTGTGGAGATGAAAGAGCGGCATCGAGGCATAAAGCGAGAGCTCAACCCAAAACGGGAGCGGGCCGGATTGTCGATCTTGACTCGCGCGAAAATATTTTTCGCGCCAATGCCAGAGTAAAATTAAGCCGGCTGGAATGGCGTAGAGTAACCCGCGCTGCGTCACGAACATTGTCAGCGGAATACTTTTCCAGGCGATGTTATTAACGTCCTGATAATCAACGAATTTGAAATTGCGCAGAAACTCAAAGCCCGCGAGACCGCCATTGAAAAGAAAACCCGCGACCGCAAAGCCGCCGCCCCAGCGATAGAAGGTGTAAAACGTGGCCACGGAAGCGAGCAAGCCAACCCAAACCAGGCTATGAATCAGACTGAGACCGGACTTTAACAGCAGCGCATTAAACAAATCGATCCCGGCCGGATAACGGAGATGATCGCTGAAGACATAAATCGGGTTGGACGGCCAAAGCCGAACGCCATTAGCGAACAAACTGATGTGAGTAATGTGAAGGCCGAGATCACCCAGGTTTACGGGAGATTGAATTTTGAGTTCAGTTCCATCGACAAAAAGCAGCCAGCAAAACGAGCGGACCGCGAAAATGGCGAGCAAGCCCGCCAAAATCCAAATCGGGAGGTTGCGATATTTCGATGTTTTGGATTTGTCCGGATTTGGAGCGTCGGCCTGCGACCCTGGATCTGTTGTTCTAAGATATGCTAAGAGAGCGAATCCCACCGCTAATATAAGGGCGGCCAATGCCACAGCGGTGCTCAATCCGCCGGTGAGTATTCCAATAAATAATCCGCAAATGGTGGCGAAGTTTACAAACGTCAGCCCGCCAGAGAGCCATTTCATTTAGTTGGGCTTGGGCTTGGACTCGACGCCGGCGTTGGCTCGGCTCCAGTGAAATCGGGCCATCGCCCGGGGAAAAAACTCTTGAAGATTTTGGCATTAAAGTACGCCTTGGACGGATCCTGGTAAGGCCGGATCGTCATCGGGAAGGTGTAGTAAGAATCGTGAAGCTTTGCTTCAACCGTGGCGATCTTGTCCTGCTGCACGAGGAGAAAATCGGCGTCCACTTGGGCCGGCAGATTGTCCTTCTCATAATATCCCACGCGCCCGAAATCATCGAGCATCCACGGCAGCGGATAAGGGCTCGCCCGAATAATGTGTCCAATCAGCTGGTAGGCGCGCGGATCGGAATGGGCCAGCTGCAGTAACGGATCAGTGAACTTATAAACATCGTTATAAGTCTGCACATAAACGTAAGGCTCAGTCTCGGTGGTGCACCGAAAGTAGTTCAACCAGACGCAATATCCGAGCGAGCCAGTCAGCAGGATTGCGGATACAAGATAGACCACTCTCTTATATGTTAGAGGTACCAGTAAGACCGCGGCGCCGAAACTGAATGTGAACGGCCAGATGAAACTAATAATGCACCACGGGGTCTTATACTTGACGATGCTATAGGCAATGAGCGTTCCCACGCTGTAAATGGCAAGATAACGCAGAGCCACGTTCTTGAACCGGACGCTGAACAGACAAAGAACTAATCCGGCGAGAACCGGCCACTCATAGCGCGCGATTAGTCTCAACCAATAATACCAGGGCTTTTGGTGTCCGTGGCCTTCACTGCCGGTTTTGAACCAGGGCAAATATGCCTGATAAAGACCTTTCACTCCGTTCCAGTTAAAGAACGTGCCTGAATAAAAGAAAATGATCAGGGCGACACCGGTCCCGATCACAACTGCAAGATCGACATAATCCCAGGTTTGCGTTGCGGGTCGGCTGTCCTCGAGCTTGTTGAAATAATTTGAAACCCAACAGACCGCCACCGCGATCATGGCACAGCCGACATGAAGGATGTACGTTTCCTTCGACAAAATCATGCCGGTTAAGCCCATCCCGGCGCACCAGAGATAATTGGCGGTCCCAAATTTCCAAAGCCCAAACAGCCCGACGAAGAACAACATGGTAAAGAGAACGAGCCAGGCTTCGTGAATGGAGTAACGCCCGTAAAAAACGAAGCCAGGCGAGACCGCCATGGCTAGCGCTGCCAGTCGGCTGACGTTACGACCGACGAACGGTTCAAATCTTAACGTCAACCAAACGCAACTGATGCTGACCAGGACGACCGGCAATCGCAACGCCCAAAGATTACGGCCGAACAATGTCTGCGAGAGAAAGAGCACATAAAAATGAAGCGGCCCGTGGTAATTAGTGGGGTCGTATTTGTAGAATCCGTTCCTAACCATTTGATCGACAAACCAGCCATTGATTCCTTCATCGAAATGCGGCGGCTTCATTCCGAGCAAAAAGAATCGCAGGAACGCGGCCAGACCGATGATGAGCCAAGGCGTCCACTCGTTTTCACCGAGCGCGTTTTTCCAAGTGTCGACGTAATCGCCGCGGAGAGGAAAATCCCCTAGCGCGCCAGCCTCGGCGCTGCTAGCTCTTGCTGTGCGAATTCTCGTGACCGGCGGCTGCGGCTTCATCGGGAGCAATTTTATTCGCTACATTCTGCAACATTACAAGCCGGCCTCGGTCACAAATGTGGACGCACTCACTTATGCCGGCAACCTCGCCAATCTCGAGGGCGTGGTCGAAGAACATGGCGAGCGCTATGAATTTTTCAAAGCCGACATTGCCAACGCCGACGCGATGGACGCGCTCATGCTCGAGCACCAATTTTTTGCGGTCGTCAATTTTGCGGCCGAGTCGCACGTCGATCGCAGCATCAATTCACCGGAGAATTTCATTCACACCAACGTTATCGGCACCAGCGTGCTGCTCAATTCCGCGAGAAAACACGGCGTCCAACGGTTCGTCCAAATTTCCACGGATGAAGTTTACGGTTCGTTAGGTAAGACCGGGAAGTTCACCGAAAAATCGCCGCTCGATCCGAGCTCGCCCTACTCTTCCAGCAAAGCCGGCGCCGATCTTCTGGCACTCGCTCACCATAGAACTTACGGCCAGGAAGTCGTGGTGACGCGCTGTTCGAACAACTACGGGCCCTATCAGTTTCCGGAAAAATTGATTCCGCTCATGATCATCAAAGCGTTGCGCGATGAGCCATTGCCGGTCTACGGCGACGGAATGAACGTGCGCGATTGGATCCACGTTCAGGACCATTGCGCGGCGGTGGTCGCGGCGCTGTTCGAAGGAAAACCCGGCGCCGTTTACAATTTCGGCGGCGGCAACGAAATGGCGAACCTCGAGTTGGTGAAAATGATTCTTAAACAGTTAGGCAAACCGGAGAGTTTGATTTCGTTCGTCAAAGACCGCCTCGGGCACGATCGCCGGTATGCGATCGATTCGTCTTTTGCCCAGAAGGAATTGAAATGGAAGCCGCGCAAGGATTTCAAGGAAGGCTTGGAAACGACGATTCAGTGGTACATCGACAATCGGGCGTGGTGGCAGCCGTTACTCGAGCGGGCTGAGCGGTATTAGACGGAGGAGTGCACGCGCATCGCAGCGTGTCGCACGAGGTAACTTTGCGAGACAGAGGTCACGCGAGATGTATCCTGTAATCACTTGATTTAGCGGACCTATTTGGAGTGTAATAGCGGTGTGCCTCCATGAACGCGGTTGCCTCTCAGCTAAGGGTAGATGCCGGCGGGGTTACATTCGTTACCACCCACTGGAGTGTAGTTTTAACTGCGCAAGGTCACTCAGCGGCCGCCGACGAGGCCTTGGAAAAACTTTGTCGCACCTATTGGTGGCCGCCCTATGGATTCGTTAGGCGCAACGGCTGCAACCCGGAAGAAGCTCAGGACCTGACTCAGGGGTTTTTCGCCATGCTTCTCGAGCGGCGAGACTTGGATGTCGTTCGCCGCGAGAAGGGACGTTTGCGATCATATCTGCTTGTTTCGCTCAAGAATTTTCTAGGAAAGACAAGACATCGGGGCGCCCTTTGAGTATCACGCTCGACGTTTATAAAAAGAACTGACATACCATTCAGCGGAGTGCGCAGAAGATGTCGATCCTGCGCTCAAACCGGTCACGTTCCATTAGTAAGAAAGAGCTCGATGCCCGCGGTCATCTCGCGACCGTGCCGAACTCGCCTTGCTGCTGAATGAGTTTGGCGACGAGGCCGGTCCAGTCGGTTTGATGTGAAGCGCCAAGGCCGGCGCCCGTGTCGCCGTGAAAATAGTCGTGGAAGAGATAGCGATGCTCGGTCCCAACTGTAGGGGACGCTGTTAGCGTCCCAGGGAAGCTGCCAGCTTCCCCTACAGATTTGTCCGACGCGCGGGCCAAAGGCAACTGCGCGAACGCGGCCGCCATCTACACGTCGTTCATTAGTCGCGCACTGCCCGTAACAAGTCGGCGCGCTGCAAAACAACGCCGGTCCGACTCAACAACTCCGATATCGCGTTTGTCCAATCGAAATCGGGCACGGCCGCCGGGACAAGCCAGAGTGAAGATCCAACACCAACTTCGCCGAGCCATCGTGATTCTTCCGGAAAATCATTCTAAAATTTCTCGGCAAGTGCGCCTTTTGGTTCGACACTATCGCGCTTCGATCAAGTGAAAATTCTAATTGTTGGATCCGGTGGCCGGCTGGGCGCTGCGCTCGTGCGCGAGTATCAGGGGAAATTCGACGTTACCAGTTTTAATCACGAGCAACTCGATCTCGCCAATCAAAACCAAACTCGGGACAACCTCTCCCCGCTCGAGTTCGACGTGCTGGTCAACTGTGCGGCGATGACGAATGTCGATCTTTGCGAACAGGAAATTGAGCAGGCGTTCGCGATCAACGCCGAGGGGCCGCAGCTGCTGGCCCGAATCTGCCGGGACAAACACGCGAAGATGATCCATTTCAGTACCGATTACGTTTTCGACGGTGAAAAGCGCGAGCCGTACGTCGAAACCGACGCTGCCAAGCCAATCAGCGTCTATGGAGAATCCAAGCGCACTGGCGAGAAACTGGTATTGCAAACGCAAGATCGGCATCTGGTGCTGCGCGTATCGTGGGTATTCGGTCCGGACCGGCCCAGCTTTATCGACGCGATGATCAAGCGCGCGTGTGAAGAGGAGCACATCGATGCGGTTGCAGACAAATTTTCCACGCCCACTTACACGCACGACATCGCCGAGATGGTTTCTCGCTTCTTCGATGTCGATCTGCCCGGCGGCATCTTGCATTTTGCCAACAACGGTGAGTGCAGCTGGCAGGAATACGCCCAGCATGCGCTCGATTGCTGCCACAGACTCAACATTCCGCTCAAGGCCAAGATTGTTGGCGCATTGAAGCTTGCCGACATGAAAAACTGGGTCGCGCGTCGGCCCGTTTACTCGGTGCTCTCCATTGCGAACTATGCCGAACTGACTGGCGTCACACCTCGCTCTTGGCGAGACGCCGTGTCTGATTATATTGAGCGCTCCTATTCGAAAAAATGAAAACCCGTCTATTGATTTTCACGTTGTCGATCTTTCTCGGTGTCGCGGCCCGCGCCGAATTAAAATGGGAACAGAACACCATCGAATTGCACCCCTCGGCTGGTGACAAAACAGCCGTCGCTCATTTTAAATACCAAAACGTCGGCACCATTCCGGTGCATTTTAAATCGGTAAAGGCGTCATGCGGTTGCACGACAACGCAGAGTCAAAAGGAAGTGGTGCATCCGAGCGAAAAGGGCGAAATCGTCGCGACCTTTACTATTGGCGATCGTACCGGCCAGCAGTTGAAAACCGTGACGGTGCAAACGGACGATCCGAACCCAACGCAAGCCATGACTATTCTCACGCTCAAGGCGGACATCACACCGGCGCTGGAGATCAAGCCGCCGGTTGTTTACTGGCAGAACGGGGAAGAGCCGAAACCGAAAAAAATTTCTGTCAAAGCGGCAAAAGAGTTCCCGGCTAAAGAGATAACGATCAAATCAAACCAGAACTTCGAATCCAAAGTGGAGCCGGGCAAAGCTGGCGAGTGGACCATCGAAGTTACCCCAAAAGATACAAGCCATCCGATCGGAACGGCGCTGCAGATTCAGACTGATTATCCTAAGGAAGCTCCCAAGTCGTTCTACCTGAATGTCGTGGTGACGACTCCGCCCGGCCTTCCATCGGCGGTGAGGCCGAATGTTGCCAATACACCGGCACCAAAAACCGCCACGCCGCCTGCATCGCCGGCCGGCGGCGTAGAACGCTGACCGGTGAAATTGCGCGCGGTTCGAGAAGGGGTCATCCTTATCGCGCTCGCGTTTTTGCCGGCGATTGGCGAAGGAATATATTTTCGCGACAAGGTTTCGTGGCAATCGCGGATTCCAGCTTCGGAATTGGTGACTGTCGATCAAGCCCGCTCCTGGGGAGATAGCGCGATGTGGGTGGACGCGCGCCCCGATGAAGAATTCTCGCGCGATCATGTTCCGGGCGCGTTTTCGTTGAACGAAGACCATTGGAACGAGTTATTGGCGCAGTTTCTCCCGAACTTGTCGCGGGATAAGAGAGTGGTCGTCTATTGCAGCGCGGAAAGCTGCAACGCCGCCCGTGACGTCGCGAAGCGATTGCGCGATGAAGCGCAGCTCAAAGATGTTTTCGTTCTCCAAGGCGGCTGGGAAGAATGGCTGAAGAAGAGCAAATGAAATTCTTCTGGCGCATTGTCGATCTTATCGTCGGCGGAATTTTCATTTACGCCGGTACAATCAAGGTTCTTGATCCAGTTCGTTTCGGATTGGACATCGACAACTACAAGACGTTGCCGTGGTTCGTTAGTGTTCGGCTCGCGTTTTATTTGCCGTGGCTGGAAATTTTTTGCGGCCTCGCGGTTATCTCCCGATTTTTGTACCGCGGCGGATTGTCGATTCTGACCGCGTTGATTGCGGTTTTCATCGGCGTAACGATCGCGGCGAAGTTGCGCGGGCTCGACATCACCTGTGGTTGTTTCGGTCACGCGAGCGAACACTGGAGTTTTCCGCAACACATGGCCGTCGATCTCTCGATTTTCATAGCGCTGGCTGCGCTTTGGTTCGCGAACGAACTTCAACGCCCTGCAGTTCAGCAATGATTGCGCGAGCTCTTGTTGTATTGCTTTTGTTGATCGCGCTCTCGTCCAAAACCTCGGCCGGCGACCGCAAAGAATGGGTCAAACTGACTGACTGTCATTATGTCGACGCTCCGGACAACGATGGCGACAGTTTTCGGGTCCGCGGCGGCGACAAAGAGTTTACCGCGCGACTTTATTACGTCGATGCGCCCGAGACGAATCTTCGGCAGGGAGATCGGACGCACGAGCAAAGTCTGCACTTCGGCATCACGCTCGATGAAACAATGAAAGCGGGCGAAAAAGCGAAACAGCGCACAAAAGAACTTTTACAGAAACCGTTCGTAATCTGGACGCGTTGGGCCACCGCCGGCGGCCGCGGTCGCGAGAGCCGATATTATGTGATTGTCGAAATCGACGGAAAAAGCCTGGGCGAAATTTTGGTAACCGAGGGCCTCGCGCGAACGAAAGGGATGGCGCCTAATTTACCCAGTGGCGAGCATGCGAAGGCCTATATGGAACGATTGGACGACCTCGAAAGCGCCGCGCGCGAAAAGCATCTTGGCGCATGGGCAAGTTCCACTAGCAAAAAGCCGGATGTTACGCCGATCCCAGGACAATCTCCATAATCAGTAGATTTAAGCAGCGCGAGCGTTGGGAAATTTGACCCGCGCGTTTTAGTCGCGCTGCGAACGTTTAGCGGGGAAACACTTTCCGCCCGCATCATGAACCGGTTGCTGGATTTTCTGAAAGGCAAATGGCTGGGACATCCGTTGCACCCGATCCTCGTGCATGTGCCGATGGCGATGTGGCCGGGTGCGCTCATCTTCGATTTGCTTTCGAAATGGCAAATTGGCGGCAACGCCATGGTGCGCCTTTCCTTTTGCGCGATCGTTTTCGGACTGCTCGCGTCGTTGCTGGCAGTCCCTGCCGGCGTCGTGGATTGGAGCGGCATTAAAAAAGAAAAACCGGCGTGGAAAATTGGGTTGTATCACATGATCCTGAATCTTCTGGTCGCGTTGTTGTTTGCGATCAACCTCGGTCTGCGCGTGCAGACATTTCGCGAAGCGACCACGGTTGCGGGTGTGCCGCTCCTGCTTTCAACCCTCGGCACGGCTTTCTTAATCGGCTCCGCTTATTTGGGCGGAATGATGACTTACACCTACGGCATCAGCGTCGCACGAATGTCGAAAGATAAATGGCGCAAAATCGCCGAGGCCGGGGGCGCGAATCTTCCGCCGGAGTAAGATCGACATGGTAAAGGACTTTCTCGAAGGCAAACCGCTCCGGCATCCGCTCCATCCGATGCTTGTCCATTTCCCGATCGGTCTTTTCTTTTTGAGTTTCCTGTTCGATCTCGCGAGTCTCGTTTTTCCATCCCAGATGTATCTCGTCCGCGATTCTTTCTACGCGATGCTCCTCGGAGCTATCATGGCTCTCGTCGCCGCGGTGCCGGGTTTCGTCGATTACACCGACATCCGCAGCGATCATCCGGGCGAGCGGACCGCTACCGCGCATTTGATTCTGAATCTCATCATCGTCGGGCTTTACGGAATTAATTTGGGCGTGCGCTCTTCGATGTTGTCCGATCCAAGAATTCGCACCGGGCCGTTCGTTTTGTCGCTGGTCGGTATCTGCCTTCTCTGCGCATCCGGTTATCTCGGTGGCCGGCTTGTTTACGATGATGGTATCGGCGTCGGGCGGCATAAACGACACATGCCGCCGCCGCGGGACACAATCCACCTTACCGTGCCCATTCCCGGTGCAGATAGCGTCTTCGTTCCAATCATGGCCGCGCAACAGCTTCGCGAGCGCGAGACCTTACGCGTGGAGATCGGCGGTCAAATCATGACCATCGCCAAGATCGACAATCAACTTTTCGCCTTTCAGGAATTCTGCACCCATCGTTTCGGGCCCTTGTCCGAAGGAAAATTCGAAGGATTCAACGTTCAATGCCCGTGGCATAACTCGTGTTTCGACGTGCGCACAGGCAAAGTCACCAACGGTCCGGCAAAAGTGGATCTGAAAATCCTTAAAGTCGAAATGCGCGAAGGCAAAGTCGGCGTCCCTCTGCCGCGTCAAATCAAATCGACATGATCCGGAAACTGAAATCTGGTTACCGTTTGTATTCGCGAAAGACAAATCCGAAGACCGGGAAACGTCGGAACCTCGGCACGTTCAAGACCAAAGCCGCGGCCAAAAAACACGAAAAAGCGGTGCAGTATTTCAAACGGCAGTAATCGGTCCACCATGCCAGACTACGATCTCGACACGAAAGTTAAGCTGGCAATCTACGAGATCACCGCGGAAACCGGCCGCATCCCCAATTCGTCAGCGGTTTCGCACAAGATCGACATTGATGAAAGCGAAGTTGTTACGGCTTTCGGCCGGCTGCATGCCAAGCGCCTGCTTCTTCCCGAGCCGGACGATCCAAGCCGGATTCGAATGGCGCCTCCGTTCTCAGGAATTGCGACAGCATTTCCGGTGGAAGCCAATGGTAGGAATTATTTCGCGAATTGCGTTTGGGACGCCTACGGAATCGCGGCTGCTTTGCATTGCGACGCAGTCAGTCGCGCTTCGGATGGTCACACCGGCGAGCCATTAACGCTCGAAGTGAAAAACGGCCAGCCGGTTTTAAAACCGTACGTCGCACATTTTGCCGTGCCGGCAGCGCATTGGTGGGACAATCTTATTTTTACGTGAGCAACGATGTTGCTCTTCCGGTCGGAAGAGACCGTCAATCTGTGGTGCGCGTCCCACGATATTCCGCGACGCCCGCAGGTGAATCTTACCCAACTATGGCAACTCGCCGTCCAGTGGTACAGGAATCGGCTGACTCTCGAATCGCGCCGACCCGCGCCGGACGAAATGGTGCCCATTTTCGCCTCACTTGGTTTAACCGGCCCATTTTGGGATCCAAAATCGGATCAATGGCGCTGATGTTGAGTGTTCATGTTTGAAGGCTGATTGTTCGCTGTGTTGAACATTCGCCCGGCGACTGATTCCGATCGCAATACGATCTGGGAAATTTTTCATGAGGTGATCGCGGCTGGTGACACATACCCGATCGATTCGGAAATGTCCCGCGACGGGGCACTGGCTTACTGGTTCGGGAACGGCACACATACCTACGTCGCAGAACTTGACCGCTTAAAGCGGTCAAGTTTTCAAACCGATCAGCATGTAGTTGGGACGTACATCTTAAGGCCGAACCAATCCGGCGGCGGCGCGCATGTCGCCAACGCCGCTTTCATGGTGCCCGCGGTTGCGCGCGGACAGGGGATCGGTCGCGCGATGGGCGAACATTGCTTGAAGGAAGCGCGCCGTCTCGGTTTTCGCGCGATGCAATTCAATTTCGTGGTCTCAACGAATGAATCTGCCGTGAAACTTTGGCAAAAGCTCGGAATGAAAATCGTTGCTACGTTGCCGGGCGCGTTTCGGCATCCGGAAAAAGGGTATGTCGATGTTTACGTCATGTTTCAGCTATTCGCGCGCGCCTAACGAATTTTCATTTGAAAATTCGAAAGTTCGGTCGATTTGCTTAGCGTGAGCGAGCAATGCAGACCGTGATCCAAGTAATCGCGACTGGGCGCGGATCGTTGCGCAGCCAGATCACGAGAGATCCACAGTTGGAGAAAAAGTTCGGCTTTATCAAGGCCTGGTCGAAACAACCGGGGCGGCCGCATGGTTGGGCGAAAATTCATAGCGCGCGAGATCTTCACGGGGCGATCAACCTGGAATGGCACGGCCGGAGCAACACTCTCATTTGCCGCGTAGTGACCAAGCTCGGGCACAAACCGAACTCGATCATCGGCGATTTCATCGATTACCTCCTCGCGCGCCATCAAAGCCGGATTCTCGCCATCCACATCATGCGGCGACCGAGACAAAGCGAGTAAGGCGTTAACTCTACTCTACAAATGGCGGCCGCGATGCATCCGTCGAGCACCAAATTTTCGAATTAATGGAATCGTGGCCATTCATCCTGGGTACAAGAAAAAGCAGACCGACATCTTCGTCTGCGATAACTGTGGCGCGCGTAAGCGGCTCGAACGTAATAAGCGCCACTGGTGCGATAATTGCACCCACGGGAATCCAATCGAACTGCGAAGAGCAAAAGACAAAAAACTAACCGTTCGCTAGGACGAGCGTTGAATCGTGCCGAACTCGCCTTGCTGTTGAATCAATTTGGCGACGAGGCCGGTCCAGCCGGTTTGATGTGACGCGCCGAGGCCGGCGCCGATGTCGGCGTGAAAATATTCGTGAAATAAGTAATGATCTGAGCTGCCGAGCCCGGGCTGTGACGCGCGTGCGAATGCACGTTCGCCGTTTCCATCGCGCAGCCAAATCTTGATCAGCCGATTGGATAGTTCGTTGGCGACTTCTTTGAGGTGCATGAACCGCCCGGAGCCGGTCGGACACTCCACTTTGAAATCGTCGCCATAGTAATGATGAAACTGCTGGAGCGATTCGATTAAGAGGTAATTGATCGGAAACCAAACCGGGCCGCGCCAATTGGAATTGCCGCCGAAAATTCCCGTTTGCGATTCCGCCGGCTCGTAACTGACGATTTTTTCCTCGCCGCGCACCGTGATCGAGTATGGATGCGTCTGATGAAATTTGCTGAGCGAACGAACCCCGTAGTCGCTCAGAAATTCTTCCGGATCGAGCATGCGCCGGAGCAAACATTTCATCCGGTGTCCGCGGGTAAGCGCGACCAGACGCAGTTCTTTCATGCCCGGCTCCTGCCAGCGCGAAACCAAACTCGCCAGGTCGGGCCGATATTGCAGATACCACTCAAGTCGCGATTTAAATCCGGGCAGCGCTTCGATCAGTTGCCATTGAACGGTTTCGACTGCGAGTAGCGGCATCAAGCCGACCAGCGAACGGACGCGCAACGGAAGATTTCGTCCGCCGGGCGTGTGGAGAACGTCGTAGTAGAATTCGTCCTCCTCGTCCCACAAACCGACGCCTTTGCCGCAGAGTTTGTTCATTGCCGCAGCGATCATGAGAAAATGCTCAAAGAACTTGGTCGCGATATTTTCGTAAACGTCATTTTCTCGCGCGAGCTCGATCGCAATTCGCATCAAGTTCAGCGAGAACATTCCCATCCAACTAGTGCCGTCGCTTTGCTCGAGATGTGTGCCATCGGAAAACTGCGCGTTGCGATCGAAGACGCCGATGTTGTCGAGTCCGAGAAAACCGCCCTGGAAAATATTTTTGCCTTCGAAGTCTTTGCTATTCACCCACCAGGTGAAGGCGATCAGCATTTTGTGGAAGATCGTTTCCAGAAACGCGCGGTCACCTTTTCCGGTCTGTTTGCGCTCGATTTGATAAACGCGCCACGCCGCCCACGCCAGCACCGGCGGATTAACGTCGTCGAAATTCCATTCGTAAGCCGGAACTTTCCCGTTGGGATGCTGATACCATTCGCGGACGATGAGATCGAGTTGCGCTTTTGCGAATTGAACATCGACCAGAGCGAGCGGAATGCAGTGGAAAGCAAGGTCCCAGGATGCGTACCACGGAAATTCCCATTTGTCCGGCATCGACACGACGCGCTCGTTGTAAAGATGACGCCAGCCGGAGTTGCGGCCGTTTTTGCGTTCGTCCGGCGGCGGCGGCTGGTCCGGATCGCCATCGAGCCATTGATCGACGATGTAGTGATAGAATTGTTTGCTCCAAAGCAGTCCCGCGAA
>Ga0209159_1001707_pt1 | contig 16294 bp, 19 predicted proteins | sample GraSoiAngelo_144_FD_185901 | JGI IMG/M metagenome (GOLD analysis project Ga0209159, IMG submission 185901) | Grasslands soil microbial communities from the Angelo Coastal Reserve, California, USA - 14_1009_02_40cm (SPAdes) (version 2) | ecosystem: Environmental > Terrestrial > Soil > Grasslands ...
CGCGGAGGATCTCACCCGGGGTGGTCGGCTGCCTGCGTCGGGGGATTGGTCTCATCGAGCCTCCTCAGTGGTAGTCCCGGATGTCGACCTCAGCGGGACCGGAATCGGTCCAGCGGAAGACCACCCGCCACTGATCGTTGATCCGTATGCTGTGGCGTCCTGCCAGTTTTCCTTTCAGCGCTTCGAGCCGGTTGCCCGGCGGCGAGGCGAGATCTGTCAACACCGCAGCATAGTCGAGCATATCGAGCTTCCTAGCAGCCACCCTCGCCACGTTCGCCCAGCCGACGTTCTTCGAGAGCCGCCCTTCCGAGAAGAATCGTTCGACGACGGGGTTGGCGAAGCTCTGGATCGCCACCGGAACGCGTCTACCGAATCAAGGTATACCTGTCAAAGGTACAGCCGTCCAGCCTCAAGGCGACGACACAAGTCGGTATCGGGCTCTCCCGCGGCCCCAGCGGCGGACCGTTCGACGATGCCGCCGCGACCTCGCTCGGCGTCACCCCCCCGGTGGCGATGTTCGCGACCAAGCGCCGCGGTGGACGTCGCCACATCGGTCGCCCAGCCCGCGATCATCGCGAAGACAGAGCGCAGAAGGTCCTCGAGTCTGCGCCTGCGCTCCCGATGCCCGTGAGAACTGAATCGGGGACAGCGACCGGAGACTCTCCGGTCGGGAAGGGAAAGTCTAGGATTGACACGGGCAAAATCGGGTAAGCCGTGCGAGAGCGATAAGACGGACCGTCAGTGAAAAGCAGAACTGCTACGCGCTGTTACGACGAAATCGGGAGTTGCGGTCCGGAGGGTTCGACTCCCCTCGGCTCCACTTGCCTCAGCTCACGGGAACCCCGATCGCGCGGAGGATGGCCTTCTCGATCTCGACCATCCGGCCAGGACCCAAGTTCCCGCCGATCGGACGTGCTGCCAGGCGATCACGACGGAGGGTTGTGATCTGCTCGCACTTCGCGACTGACGGTCGGTCGAGCCCAGCCTCGCGCGCGCGCAGTCTCACGTGGGTGGGCGCTTCCCGCAGCACGCTCGAAACAGGGATGACGATCACGTCGCTCGCCAGCCGGTTGCGGATGTCGGGCGACACGACGAGCGCGGGCCGCCGCTTGCTCCCTGGCTCATCGGGGATGCGGACCCAGTACAGATGACCCCGTCGGGGATACGACTCGGAAGCACTCACTCATCCCACCCGCGGCGAGCGGTCTCGTCCCCCAAGGACGACCAATCGTCGTCCTCCTGCCGCTCCGTCGCGCCAAGGGAGCGATAGTAGCGCTCGATGGCCCGATCGAGCTCGGCTTGCCCGCGTCGGCGCACCCACGCTGCAAGCGCGCGCTCGAAAGCCTGGCTTCGCGTCATCGAACCAGCCAGGCGGTCGACCTCGCGAAGCAGTGTTCGATCCACGGTCACGGAAACCTTCGTCTTGGCCGCTGGCATCGTAGGACTGATTATCCGATGGTTGGTACGACCGCAAATCAGAGCTGACAGGATGCCGGGGACGGCCTCGCCGAAATCTCCGCCCGCCTGTGGATCGCGGTCCTGTTTGTGGGGAGACACAGCCCTCCGGGAGTGCTAGGGAGCGGAGCACCATGAACGACATCATCCTCCACCATTACTGGGAGTCCCCCTACGCCGAGAAGATCCGGCGCATCCTCGGTTTCAAGCGTCTCGCGTGGCGCTCGGTCATCATCCCGATGATCATGCCGAAGCCGGACCTGACGGCGCTCACGGGCGGCTACCGGAAGACGCCGGTCCTCCAGCTCGGGGCCGACATCTACTGCGACACCGACCTGATCACCCGCACGATCGAGCGCCTCCAGCCCGAGCCGACTCTCTTCCCCGACGGCAGCGCGGCACTTTCCTACATGCTCGGTGCGTGGCAAGGGGAGCTCTTCTGGCTCGCCGTCCGCACGGTCGGGACGAGCGCGCCGGTGTTCCCCCCGGGATTCATCGAAGATCGTGCGACCATGGTCGAGGGCGGCCTCTCGCTCGAGCGGGTCCTTCGCGACGCACCCGCGCAGCGCGAGCAGCTGCGGGCGAAGCTCGACCTGCTCGACGCCCATTTCCGCGAGCGACAGTTCGTCCTCGGCGCGCGGCCGAGCCTAGCCGACTTCTCGCTCTTCCACCCGGTGTGGCCCATCAAGATGGTGCCGCAGACGACGGCGATCCTCGAGCCCTTTGCGCACCTGCGCGCCTGGATGGAGCGCATCGAAGCGTTCGGGCACGGACAGATCACGGAGATCGACGGCAAGGAGGCGGTGGAGGTGGCGCGGAAGGCGACCCCCCGGACCGAGACGCGGGCGGACCCCGAGGAGCCCAACGGCCTCACGCCCGGCGACCGCGTGGAGGTCGTCCACGAGAGCTTCGGCCGCGACCCGGTGGCGGGCGAGCTCACGACCTCGTCGGTGCAGGAGATCGCGGTCCGGCGTCGCGACGAGCGCGCCGGCGAGGTGGTCGTCCACTTCCCGCGCGAGCACTACGTGGTACGACGGGTCTGAGCGCTATCGAGGCGCCCGCCGCCCATCGCCGCCGCTCCCCCGGGATGCGGGGGGCGAGGGGCCCTCCGTGACCAAACAGCGCAGGACGCGCGTTGTCCGCGGGACTGTCGGCGTGCTGTCGGTGCACACCCGCCGGAAAGCCACCGAGAGCAACCGAGAAAGAAGGGGCAGGGAGGCCCGGTGTTTCTGCGAGCCCGCTCGATCTCGAGGGCGAGCTGTCTCGGTATCGCGAGAGATTCAACGCGGCCCTCACGCACCAATCTGGGAGGTCGAGCGCGGCGCCGCGGCGGGGAGCGCGCTGCGTCAGTACGACCGCCCTCATCAGTCGCGCAGGCTCGCAGGCGGCGACGCAGACCAGCATCGTCACGCGCGCGGGGGCAGCGTCTGGCACGGGTGATTCCCGCGCAGCCCGCCCACGGGCGGCTGCACTTCGGACGGTGCGTTGATGCGTCGCTGCATGGTGGTAGCCCCTCGCCACAAGTCTGATCACGTGAGGTCTAGGAACTCCGCGAGAGCGGCGCGCACCTCTTGCTGCAAGCCCTCGGGAAGCACCTCGCCAACCTGCCCCCCTGGAGCACGGGCGGTGGAAGCGGCGCAGCCTGAGTTCTGCCGCCGGGTCGGCTAGCTTCCGGTCCTACACGCAGAGGTGGTTGCTCTCGCAGAGCCCGCCGACGCCGTGAACGCACGGGTCGCCCAGGAGCGGCGGGCAGCCGGCGTCTGACTCGCAGCGGACCGAGGTTAGGTTGTCCTGTCCCTTGTTCGGGGTGCCCCCCGTCCTCTTATTCGGGTGCCCCCCCATTTTTGGGGGCTCGTTGGGGCTGAGACGTGATTTCGTTCACCTTCGTGCGTGTGCTCGACTGCGCGGGTCGGCATGAGGGCGCCCGGATTACTTTCGTAGACGGTCGCCGTGAACCCCAAGCGAGTTGTGGAACGTGCCGCTGAGCAGAGGAGCCGGTATGACGGACGTCGTGAGGCCGTACCTCGTAGCACTTATCGCCATGATGTCTTTCGTGCTGTCCAGCGTGGGCGGCAGTCCCGCGAGCGACCCGCCCCGCACCCAGTGTTGTCTTCCCTCAGGGCAGGGCCAACGGTGCGTCGTGAAGACCCCGAACGCCTGTCGACAAGGTGGCGGCATCGACGTGGGGCCGGGCAGCTGTAGCCCGAACCCGTGCGGTGGCGCGACGACCACCACGACCAGCACCAGCACGACGTTGCCGGTGCTCTGCGGCAACGGGACCATCGAGGCGGGCGAGCAATGCGACCCGCCCGGCTCCTCCTGTGGCGCCGGGGCGCTCTGCAGCGCCGACTGCACCTGCCCGTGCGACTTCCTCGATCCGAGCGTGTGCCTCCATCCGTTCCCGAACGACTACTTCACCAAAGCAGACCCGACGACGGGCACCGGGCGGCGGGTGAACCTCGCCCTGGCGGCCATGCCACGGAACGCCTCGGAGAAGCCGATCGATCCCACCGACTACGACCGCAGCGACGGCTTCAGCCCGGGCGCGGCAATCGTGCTCAGGGTGCCGGGGGTCGATCTCGGCGTGACCGGTGCGGTGCCGATCACCGACCTCGCGCGCTCGCTCGACGCGAACGCGCCGATCGTACTCGTCAACGCTGACACCCTCGCCCATCACCTCTTCTGGGCGGAGATCGACTCGAACGCCAGCAGCGAGGCGACCCGGGCCATCTTGCTCCACCCGGCGGTGAACCTGGCGGACGGGACGCGCTACATCGTCGCGCTGCGGCGGATGAAGGACTCCACCGGAGCGCTCATCCCGCCGAACCCCGACTTCGTCGCCTACCGCGACCGCACGGCGACCGGCGATCCCGTGAAGGAGGCGCGGCGCGCCCACATGGAAAGCCTCTTCACCACCCTGGCGGCCGCCGGCGTCCCGCGCCACGGCCTCCATCTTGCGTGGGACTTCACGGTCGCGAGCCGGCGGAACAACTCCGAGCGCCTCCTCTTCGCCCGGGACGACGCCTTCGCGCGCCTGGGCAGCCAGGCACCGACCTTCACGGTCACCCAGATCGACAACGAGGTCGACGACAAGATCTTCCGCCGGGTCACCGGCCAATATCTCGTCGAGCGCTACGTGAGCTCGCCCGCGCCGCCCGCGCGCTACGTGCTCGGGCTCGACGGGCTCCCCCTCCACCAGCCGACCCCGCAGCAGGCGCCCTTCCTCTGCATCATCCCGCGCGCGGCGCTCGCCAACGCCACCGCCAGCGCCACCCCCGCCCGGCCCTCGCTCTACGGGCACGGCCTGTTCGGCACCAACAGCGAGGTGAACGCCGGTAACGTCGAGTCGATGGCCAACGAGCACAACTTCGTCTTCTGCGCCACGAACTGGATCGGCATGTCGACCGAGGACATCCCGAACACGCTCACAATCCTGGGCGACCTCTCGAACTTTCCGACGCTCACCGACCGCGTCCAGCAAAGCGTCGTGGACCAGCTCTTCCTGGCGCGCCTGTTGATCCACCCGGCCGGCTTCGCCAGCAATCCGGCGTTCCAGGACGCCTTCGGCGCCCCAGTGATCGACACGAGCCACGTGTTCTACGACGGGAACAGCCAGGGTGGGATCCTCGGCGGCCTCGTCATGGAGTTCGCCCAGGAAATCACCCGCGGCGTCCTCGGCGTACCGGCCATCACCTTCAGCACGCTGGTGACCCGGAGCTCGGACTTCGGCCCGTTCGCGGCGGTGCTCTACCCCGCATATCCCCACGAGCTCGAGCGGCCGCTCATCTTCTCCCTGGTCCAGATGCTCTGGGACCGCGGCGAGCCGAGCGGCTCCGCGCACCACATGACCACCGATCCGTTGCCGAATACGCCGGCGCACACGATCCTCATCCACGAGGCCTTCGGCGACCACCAGGTGGCGAACGTCCAGACCGAGGTGGAGGCGCGGACGATCGGTGCAAGCATCTACCAGCCCGCCCTGACGGTCGGACGGTCGACGGACGTGACCCCGTTCTTCGCCATCCCGGCCATCCCGAGCTTCCCGTTCGATGGATCGGCTCTCGTGGTGTGGGACCATGGCTGCAGCACCCCGGCGAGCTGCCCGAACCCACCGGCGGTCGCGGACTGCACCTGCCCACCGCCGACCACGAACACACCGCCGCCGGGAGGCCACGATCCCCACGAGGACCCGCGCAGCCAGCCGAGCGCGCGCACGCAGAAGTCTGAGTTTCTGCAGGCGAACGGCGTCGTGGTCGACGTGTGCGGCGGGATGCCGTGCCTCGCGCCGTAGGCCTCAGCGCCGCCGGCCGATCGTGTAGGATAGGCGGTAGGACCCGCTCGTCACCCTGCACGTCGCCGCTCGGGCAGTGGGGATGCGTGAGGCAGAGAGCTGGCTCATAGCCAGCAACTGCCGGCTCACCTTGGTGTTGGAGGCAGGACGATGAAGACCCTCATGATCGGCCTCGGGACCCTCGTGCTCGTCGCACTCGGCCAACCCGCCCTCGCCCAGCGATGCCTGTCCTTCCGGCCGCCCGCCTTCTTCGCTGGAGCGGGTGTGGCTCCAGGCTATCCGTACCCGGCCTACGGCTACCCCGTGTACCCGTACTACCCGTACCCGCTTCCCCCGGCACCGAGCCTCGGCTTCGGTCGGGGCGGCATCTACGGGCACGTGTTCGTCGGGCGGGACGAGAGCATCACCAGCTACACGTTCCCCGGCCGCGATAGCTGGCAGTAGCGGGCACGCGCGGCCCCCACCCCGTCCGCCCCTGATCGAGGTGAACCACATCCCCGAGCTCTCCGGGGCGAGATCCGAGCGACTGCGGGCAGCGCGCTCAGTGTCCAAGCTACCGTCGTCGCTTGCCGACGAAGGGCCGCCCGTGAAGGGGCTACTGGCGCTGCCGGTACCCCTGTGGACACTGCGAGCCGCCATGTTGCTCGTGAAGGTGTTCGTACTCGCGGTGCCGCTGGTCGTCATGCTCGTGCTGCTCCAGCTCGGCGTAGGTTGGCTTCGGCGGTGGTATCCAAGCCTTCGGCGGTATGAGGGGCGCCGTTGGGACCCGCTCGCCGCGCTCGGCACGCTGGGCTTCGCCACGGCCATGTATGCGGGCCTGAGCTACACCTTCCCAGATCTTCCGCGTCGCTGGATTGGAATCCTCTTGGTGCTCGGCGCGATCTTCGTCAACGGGCTACTGACCGCATTCGACATGAACTGACTCCGCTCCTCTCATGATGCGCGGCGGGCACCGTCGTGTGAGCCATGCTCAACCGGCGGCGTTCCCTTCGCCGCCGAGGTCGAGGTGGAGCGCATCCCCGCTTCCTGGGCGAGATCACGCGCCCACGTACAGGGGTGGTTGTGCTCGCCGCAGGTGTGAGGATAAAAGCCAAGAGCCGCACAGGGGAGGAAAGCTCGATGCCCACAAACCCGCCGAAGAACATGACCCGCATCACTCCGTACCTGTACTACGAAGACGTGGCTAACGCGCTGGACTGGTTGGTCAAGGTCTTCGGCTTCCGAGAGCGCATGCGGATGCCCGGGCCAGGTGGAAAGATCATGCACGCCGAGGTGGAGTTGGCCGACGGTGTCGTGATGATGGGGCATCCCGGCCCCGAGTTTCAGAACCCGAAGCGCCTCGGCCACGTGACTCAGAACGTGTACGTCTACGTTGACGACGTGGACAAGCACTTCGAGCGCGCCAAGAGCGCCGGTGCCACCGTCCTCTCCGAGCCCAAGGATCAGTTCTACGGCGACCGGACCTACGGAGCGGCGGATGTCGAGGGGCACCACTGGTACTTTGCCCAGCACATCCGCGATGTCGCGCCCGAGGACCTGAAGCCGCCGGCGTAGGCTGCTCAGCGCCCCGTCCTCCCAGTCCCTTTCAGCCCCATCCCAACGCCCTCACCGCCGAGATCGAGATGGCCCGCATCCCGAAATGCTCGGGGAGATGCGATGAATCCCTCCCGATCACACCCTGGTAGGGGAAGAGGCTGCTGCGATCCCCACGAAGGCGAGGGTGTCGTCGTCTACTTCGGTGAACCGATCCGCTCGGGCTACGCGCTCATCCGCCCCCTCTCGGACTACGGGCAGGACGGTGCCGCCATCCTCTACAAGGCTTGGGTCTGCGACAGCCCGACCTGCGGCCACAACCTCCGCATCTCTTCGAAAGCCGCCTCGATCCGGCTCCGGCAGTGGCAGGGGTGCGCCGCCGTCGCCTTCCCACCTCACGCGCCCGACGCGGTGCGGACGACTCGCGGCGTCAGATGTTCGCCAAAGCAAGGACGATCGCGAGGGCGTCGTTCACGAGTGCCATCGTAGCGGGTTTGAGACTACCCAACCGGCGCCCGAGCCGACTCTTGTCGATCGCACGAAGCTGATTCAGCAGTACGACCGATTCCAAGCGCAGCCCGCCCTCGGGCGGCTTCACGAGGACCTCCGTCGGGTAGAGTTGCGTATCGAACTTCGACGTGATGGGGGCGATGATGGTCACCGGGCTGTAGCGGTTGTCGATGTCGTTCTGGATGATGACCGCGGGCCGGGTCTTCTTGATCTCCGAGCCGCGGGTGGGACCCAGCTCGACCAAGTAGACGTCGCCGCGCTTGACGGGTGCTACCTTCCGCGCTTGCGCCATACCTCGTCGGCGAGCGGGTCCCATTCGGCCGCCAGCTGACGGTCGAGGTCAGCCCGCCGGATGGCGCGTTCCTTCAGGCGGGCACGGAGCTCTGCACGATCGTGAGCCGTGCGCTTCACCAGCTCATCGAGGAAGCGGCTGCGGTCGCCCTTGGGCGCCATGCGGTCGAGAAGCCGTACCGCCTCTTCAGACAGTGAGACGTTGATGCGTCGCTGCATGGTGGTAGCACCTCGTGCGAGCACGCGATTCTACACACGAGCGTGTGTATGGTCAAAAGTGATCACGAAGTAAGGGTTCGACTCCCTTCGGCTCCACTGATTTTTCCGGCGTTTTTTGGTCGGACGCTGCTCTCGAAGGCCGATGGATGCCCTCGTGCTGGCCATGCAGGTCGGCGTCACCTTCTGAACCACGCCCCTGCACCTCCTCTCATTCATCACGCCACGCCTTGACAGAGCCCCTCGATATTGGAGTTGTGAGGTTGGATGACGTTCGGCGCGTCGGCCCCGCTGAAGGCGCTCCAGACGAAGTTCGGATTCACGCCGGAGCGCGTCGTCGCCGCCGCCCGCGAGACCCTGGCCCGGGCAGGCGCCCGGCACTGAGGGAGATTTCCATGACCGACGACGCTCTCCTCGCCCTCGACGCCTACTGGCGTGCCGCGAACTACCTCACCGTCGGGCAGATATATCTCCGGGAGAACGCGCTCCTCCGCGAGCCGCTCCGGTCCGAGCACGTGAAGCCCCGGCTCCTCGGGCACTGGGGCACGTCGCCCGGTCTCAGCCTGATCTACGTCCATCTGAACCGCCTGATCCGAGAGGTCGACGCGAACGTCATCTACCTGGCCGGTCCAGGCCACGGGGGCCCGGCTCTCCTCGCGAACGCGTACCTCGAGGGCACCTACAGCGAGATCTACCCCGCGATCACACGGGACGCCGACGGCCTGCAACGGCTCTTCCGCCAGTTCTCGACGCCGGGCGGCGTGCCGAGCCACGTGAGCGTGCCGACGCCCGGCTCCATCCACGAGGGCGGCGAGCTCGGCTACGTCCTCGTGCACGCCTTCGGGGCCGTCTTCGACAACCCGGACCTCCTCGCGGTCGCCGTGATCGGAGATGGCGAGGCCGAAACGGGGCCACTCGAGGGCTCGTGGAAGGGCATCCACTTCCTCGACCCGGCGCGGGATGGTGCGGTGCTGCCCGTCCTCCACCTGAACGGATACAAGATCTCCGGCCCGACCGTCCTCGGTCGTGAGCGCGACGAGACGATACGGAGCCTCCTCCGCGGCCACGGTTACGACGTCCACGTCGTCGCCGGCGACGATCCGTCGAGCGTCCACCGCGACCTCGCCGCGACACTCGACGTTTGCTGGGCGCGGATTCGCGAGATCCAGGACGACGCCCGCCGGCACCCGGCCCGGATGCGCGGCTCGTGGCCCGCCATCGTACTGCGCACGCCGAAGGGCTGGACCGGCCCGAAGACGGTGGATGGCGAGCCGGTCGAGGGGACGTTTCGGGCGCATCAGGTCCCCCTGGCAAACGTGCGGCAGAACCCGGCCCACCTGGCGATGCTGGAGAGCTGGATGCGAAGTTACCGGCCCGAGGAGCTGTTCGACGCCTCGGGCCGCCTCGTGCCGGCGCTCGCCGCGCTCCCGCCGACGGGCGACCGCCGCATGAGCGCCAATCCACACGCCAACGGCGGGAAGCTGCTCGTCGACCTCGACCTGCCGGACTTCACCGGGTACGCGCTCCCCGTGCCGCGGCCGGCGACCGAGCAGCACGAGTCGACCCGGCAGCTGGGTCTCCTCCTGCGCGACGTCTTCCGGCGGAACGCCCGCCAGCGAAACTTCCGCCTGTTCTGCCCCGACGAGACGAACTCGAACCGTCTCGGCGCCGTCTTCGAGGTCGAGAACCGCTGCTTCGGCGGACCGGTGATCGCCATCGACGATCACGTCGCCCGGGACGGGCGGGTCATGGAGGTCCTGAGCGAGCACAGCTGCGAAGGATGGCTCGAGGGCTACCTGCTCACGGGACGACACGGCCTCTTCGCCACCTACGAGGCGTTCGCGATGATCTCGGCGTCGATGACGGTGCAGCACGCGAAGTGGCTCGAGGAGGGCATCAAGCTCCCGTGGCGCCGGCCGATCGCCTCGCTGAACATCCTCCTCACCTCGACGTGCTGGCGGAACGACCACAACGGCTTCAGCCACCAGGGGCCCGGCCTGATCGACACCATGCTCTCGAAGAAGGGATCAGTGGCGCGCATCTACCTGCCTCCCGACGCCAATTGCCTCCTCTCCGTCGCCGACCACTGTCTCCGCAGCCGCAACTACGTGAACCTGATCGTCATCGACAAGCAGCCGCAGCTCCAGTGGCTCGACATCGACGCGGCGCGGGCACATTGCGCGCGCGGCGCCTCGATGTGGTCGTGGGCGAGCACGGAGGGCGGCCGCGATCCCGACGTCGTGCTCGCTTCGGCCGGCGACGTCCCGACGCTCGAGGCCGTGGCGGCGGCGTGGCTCATCCGCAAGCACGCGCCCGAGCTTCGCGTCCGGGTCGTCAACGTCATCGACCTGATGACGCTCTTCCCGCCCGACGTGCATCCACACGGGATCGATCAGCAGGCCTTCGTCGACCTCTTCACGTCCGATCGGCCGGTCGTGTTCGCATTCCACGGATACCAGCGGGCGATCCACGAGATCGTGCACGGGCGGCCCGCGCCCGACCGCTTCCACGTCCGCGGCTTCAACGAGCAGGGGACGACGACGACCCCCTTCGACATGGTGGTCCTGAACGGCATGAGCCGCTACCACCTGTGCATCGAGGCGCTGCGTCGGGTGCGGAGCGCGCGCGCGCCACAGCTGATCGATGCGTGCCAGGACATGCTCGGCCGGCACCAGCGCTACGTGCGCGAGCACATGGAGGACATGCCCGAGGTGCGCGACTGGACCTGGTCGGAGGCGTGAGCGTGTCGGCGCCCCTTCGTATCCTCTGCCTCAACACCGGCTCGTCGTCGCTCAAGTTCGCGTTGTACGAGATCGGGGAGCGCGAGGTGGCGCTCGCGACCGGTGCGGCCGAGGGGATCGGCAACCCGGGTGCTCGCCTCTCGCTGCGGAAGGGTACCGACACACCGGCCGTCGAGGTCACCGTCGAGGCTCCCGACGGCCGGGCCGCAATCGAGACGGTCCTCGCCGCGCTCGATGCTCACCGGCTCCCCGCGCCGGATGCCGTCGGGCACCGGCTGGTCCACGGGGGACCGGCGCACCGCGCACCCGAGCGGGTGGACGCGCGGCTGCTCGAGGCGCTGCAGGCGCTCGTCCCGTTCGCTCCCTTGCACCTCCCCGCCGAGCTCGACGGGATCGCCGCCGTCGCACGCCGGTTCCCGAACCTTCCGCAGGTCGTCTGCTTCGACACCGCCTTCCATCGCGACATGCCCGACGTCGCGCAGCGCTTCCCACTTCCGGGCGCGCTCTGGGACGCCGGCATCCGGCGCTACGGGTTCCACGGCCTCTCGTATGAGTATGTCGTGCACGAGCTCGGCCCCGCGAGCCGCGGCCGCGTCGTCATCGCGCATCTCGGGAACGGCGCGAGCATGGCCGCGGTCCAGGACGGCCGGTCGGTCGAAACGACGATGGGGCTCACGCCGACCGGCGGCCTCATGATGGGCACGCGCCCCGGCGACCTCGATCCGGGCGTCCTGCTCCACTTGCTCGTGACGCGGCAGTACGAGGTCGAAGGCCTGACCCGGCTGGTCGAGCGCGAGTCCGGGTTGCTCGGGGTTTCGGGCCTGAGCGCCGACATGCGAACGCTCCTTGACGCGCGCGATCGCGACCCGAATGCGGCACGGGCCATCGCGATGTTCTGCCATCGCGCCCGCCGCGAGGTGGGCGCCCTGGCGGCGGTCCTCGGTGGAATGGACAGCCTGGTCTTCACCGGGGGGATCGGCGAACACTCGACAGAGATCCGACAGGAGATCTGCCGAGGGCTCGAGCACCTGGGCGTGTTGCTCGACCCGGACGCGAACGGCGCGCACGCCCCGATCGTGAGCCCGCGCGGAGCCGCATGCGTCGTGCGCGTCGTCAAGACGAACGAGGATCTGATGGTCGCCCGCCATACCCGAGCCGTGCTTCAGGGCGAGGCGGGGGGCACGAACGACAGGAGGCAGGGATGCAAGTCGGCATGATCGGGTTGGGTCGCATGGGCGCGAACATGGTGCGTCGCCTGCTCCGCGGCGGCCACAGGTGCATGGTGTACGCGTTCCTCGGCGGCTTCCGCCTCTGGAACGGCGTGCCGGGGCGCCCGGCGGGGCTTGGATGACGGATCCGGGCCTGGAGAGCGCCGCGGCGCGAGCGCTCGAGCTGGTCGCGGATGGGATGCACGTCGGTCTCGGCACGGGCCACGCCGCCGCCGTGTTCCTCGCCCGTCTCGCCGACCGCGTACGGAGCGGCCTCCGTGTCGTCGGCGTACCGACCTCCGAGGCGACGGCGGCGCTGGCGCGGAGCCTCGGCATCCCGCTCGGCGCACTCGACGACGACGAGCAGGAGCTCGCGCTCACGGTCGACGGGGCCGACGAGGTCGCCCCGAACCTCGACCTCGTGAAGGGCTTCGGCGGCGCCCTGGTGCGCGAGCGGATCATCGCGGCGGCATCGCACCGGCAGGTGATCGTGGTGGGACACGACAAGCTCGTCGAGCGGCTGGGGATGCGCGGCCGGATCCCGATCGAGGTCGTGCCGTTCGGGCGCCGGCCGGTCCTCGGCCGGGTGCGCGCGCTCGGTCTCGAGCCGGTCGTGCGGTTCGCTGGTGCCCGGCCGTTCATCTCCGACAACGGCAACTTGACGATCGACTGCGGCCTCGCAACGCCGCTCGCCGACGCGCGAGCGGCGCGCGCGCTGGAGGCCGAGCTGCGCGCGATCCCTGGCGTCGTCGACACGGGCCTGTTCCTCGGGACCGCGGAGCGCGTCCTGGTCGGCTATCCGGACGGCCGCGTGGACGTGCTGCAGGCGGAGAGATGACGATGCGCCACCCCGTCGAAGTCGTCAGAGACCGGCGCGCGCTCATGGAGGCGGGCGCCGCGGCATTCGTCGCGGCAGCACGGGCGGCGATCGGCGGGCACGGCCGCTTCGTGACCGCGCTCTCGGGCGGCTCGACCCCGCGCGCGCTGTTCGAGCTCCTGGCCACCGAGCGCTTCGCGTCGTCCGTCGACTGGGGTCGCATCCACGTGTGCTGGGGCGACGAGCGCGCCGTGCCACCCGACGCCGAGGCGAGCAACTACCGGATGGCGCGCGAGGCGCTCCTCGACCACGTGCCGATCCCTGCCTCGCAGGTGCACCGCATCCGGGGCGAAGAGCCCCCGCTGATCGCCGCGGCTGCTTACGAGCGGATGCTGCGCACCCTCTTCGCGACGCCGGTCGGTCCCCCGCGTCCCGTGCCCGGCGCGCGCTTCGACCTGGTGCTGCTCGGCATGGGAGACAACGGGCACACCGCCTCCCTCTTCCCGGGGCTGCATGCGGTGCGCGAGGCGGAGCGCTGGGTCGTGGCCGAATCCGTCGCCGAGGTCGCGATGTGGCGCATCACGCTGACGCCGGTCGTGCTGAACGCCGCCGCGGAGGTCGTTTTCCTCGTGAGTGGCGCCGACAAGGCGGCGATGCTCCATCGAGTCCTGGACGGTCCCGTCCGCCCGGACGCGTTGCCGGCACAGATCGTGGCTCCGCACCACGGTCGGCTCCGGTGGCTCGTCGATGCCGAGGCTGGCGCGCAGCTGGAGGGGCGCTGACATGGAGCCCGTGGTCTTCCTCTTCGACGTCGACAACACGCTCCTCGACAACGACCGGGTCGCCGCGGACCTGAAACGCTACCTGACCAAGGAGGTGGGTGACGGGCGGCAGGAGCAGTACTGGGATATCTTCGAGGAGCTCCGCCGAGAGCTCGGGTACGCGGACTACCTCGGAGCGCTCCAGCGCTACCGCGTGAAGCATCCGCACGAGCCTCACCTGCTCGCGGTTTCGTCCTACCTCGTGAACTATCCATTCGCGAACCGACTCTTCCCCGGCTCGCTCGACGCGCTCGAGCACGTCCGCGCCTTCGGCCCGACCGTCATCCTCTCGGACGGCGACGTGGTCTTCCAGCCGCTCAAGGTGCATCGCTCGGGTCTGTTCGAGGCGGTCGAGGGCCGCGTGCTCATCTACATCCACAAGGAGGAGGAGCTCGACGACGTCGAGCGCCGCCATCCGGCGGCGCACTACGTGCTCGTGGACGACAAGGTTCGGATCCTGGCCGCCGTCAAGCAGCGGTGGGGCAATCGGCTGACGACCGTCTTCCCGCGCCAGGGCCACTACGCGCATGCGCCCGACGTCGCACGCCATCCGGCGCCGGACGTGACCATCGATCGGATCGGCGACCTCACGACCTACGACATGCCGGCGCTGCTGGACGCCGCGCGGCAGAAAGGGACCCGATGAAGACGACGCAGCGGCTGCACGACGCGGGCCAGAGCCTCTGGCTCGACAACATCACGCGCTCCCTCCTCACCGGCGGGACGCTCACCCGGTACATGAAGGAGCTGTCGGTCACGGGGCTCACCTCGAACCCGACGATCTTCGACCACGCGATCAAGAACAGCCACGACTACGACGCGGCCATCCGCGAGAAGACCGCGGCGGGGCTCTCCGGCGAGGAGCTCTTCTTCGAGCTCGCGCTCGAGGACCTGACCCGCGCCGCCGATCTCTTCCGGCCCATCCACGAGGCGACGAACGGTGTCGACGGCTGGGTCTCGCTCGAGGTCTCCCCCACCCTCGCGTACGACGCGGCGAGCACCGTCACCGCTGCGAGGGACCTGCACCGGCGCGCCGGGCGCCCGAACCTGTTCATCAAGATCCCCGGCACGGCGGAGGGCATCCCGGCCATCGAGGAGGCGATCTTCGCCGGCGTGCCGGTGAACGTGACGCTCCTCTTCTCGCGCGAGCAGTACGTCGCCGCGGCGCAGGCGTACATCCGGGGCATCGAGCGACGCGTCGCGGCCGGGCTCAACCCGCACGTGGGCTCGGTGGCGTCGATCTTCGTCAGCCGATGGGACAGCGCGGTCACGGGCAAGGTGCCGGCGGAGCTGCAGGGGCGCCTCGGCATCGCGATGGCGCAGCGGACGTACAAGGCGTACCGCGACCTCCTCGCGTCCGACCGCTGGCTCCGCCTGCTGAACGTCGGCGCCCGCTCGCAACGGCTCCTGTGGGCGAGCACGGGCACGAAGGACCCGAAGGCGTCGGACGTGCTCTACGTGAAGTCGCTCGCCGCGCCGCATTCCGTGAACACGATGCCGGAGAAGACGCTGCTCGCGCTCGCCGACCACGGCGAGATCGGTGCCATGCTCCCGCACGACGGCGGCGACGCGGAAGAGATCCTCGACCGCTTCGCCAAGGCAGGCGTCGACGTGAACGCGCTCGCGGCCCAGCTCCAGCGGGACGGCGCCGCCTCCTTCGTCGCCTCGTGGAAGGAGCTCCTGGCGTGCCTCGTCGACAAGAGCAAGACCCTCAGGAAGGCCGGCTGAGCCGGGGAGGAGATCACATGCCGTCCGTTCCGTTGACCGACCGCCCCGCCTGGAAGGCCCTCCGCGAGCACCACGCGAAGGTCCGGGACGTCCACCTCCGTCAGCTCTTCGCCGAGGACCCGCGTCGCGGGGAGCGCCTGACCGCCGAGGGCGTGGGCCTCTACCTCGACTACTCGAAGCACCGCGTGACGGACGAGACGCTCCGCCTCCTCGTCCGCCTCGCCGAGGAGGCCGGGCTGCGCGAGCGCATCGACGCCATGTTTCGCGGCGAGAGGATCAACGTCACCGAGCACCGCGCGGTCCTCCACGTGGCGCTCAGGGCGCCCCGCGGCCAGTCGATCCTCGTCGACGGGAAGGACGTGGTTCCGGAGGTCCACGCGGTGCTCGACCGCATGGCGGATTTCGCCACCCGCGTGCGCGACGGTCGCTGGACCGGCCATACCGGGAAGCGGATCCGGAACGTCGTCAACATCGGCATCGGCGGGTCGGACCTGGGACCGGTCATGGCCTACGAGGCGCTGCGGCACTACACCGCCCGCGACATGACCTTCCGCTTCGTCTCGAACGTCGATGGCACCGACTTCGCCGAGGCGACGCGCGACCTCGACCCGGCGGAGACGTTGTTCGTCGTGTCCTCAAAGACCTTCACGACGCTCGAGACGATGACGAACGCGCGGAGCGCC
>Ga0209159_1001711_pt1 | contig 16281 bp, 15 predicted proteins | sample GraSoiAngelo_144_FD_185901 | JGI IMG/M metagenome (GOLD analysis project Ga0209159, IMG submission 185901) | Grasslands soil microbial communities from the Angelo Coastal Reserve, California, USA - 14_1009_02_40cm (SPAdes) (version 2) | ecosystem: Environmental > Terrestrial > Soil > Grasslands ...
ATTGGCGGGACCGGCTGTTTCTCCTGGCCGGCTTGCAGGTATGCGTTGTTCAACGAGAAGAATTGTCCCTTGTAGTTCTGTGGTTTCTCTATGCTAGAGTTCCACAACTGCCGGATAATCTTCAGACCCTCCTCTAGTCTACCGACGCGGTGTTCCGCAGAAAATCCGAAGGGTGTCTGGTTCATCGGATCGCCGGCGCCGAGTCCGAGGAAGACCCGTTTTGGAAACTGGTCGGAGAGAGTTGCGAGGGTCTGGGCTATGATAGCCGGGTGCCGCCGGACCATGTCTGTTACTGCGATTCCGACCCGGATCCTACGGGTCCCAGTGGCTATCGCGGCAAGAGTCGTGAAGGGTTCAGGTGCAGCCGCGTCTCCGGTCCCGTAGAGCAGATGGTCGTCTATGAGGACGGAGTCGAAGCCGTGTTTCTCGCAGAACTGTGCACGATGGACGATATTCTGGAAGGGTTCGTGGGCCACCTGAAAGATCCGACATCCGAACTTTGCTGGACTCTTCACACTTCAGCCCACTAGGCGTGTTCGGTTCTCCAAAGTCATATCCAAGCGGGATTTAGTCGTGGTCAGTCATCTCATCTTCCCGCGTAAAGGGGGCTATCCCGCGATCCGTGCCGAAGAAGCTACGCTTGCGGGCTTGTTTTGTTGGTAGGATTCCTCTAAGGATCTCGATTGTGCTCTGCTTTCTCGCCTGGTCGATGATCTTCCGCTTGCTCACTCTTGTGTTTTCGAGTATTGCCGTGATGTCATCCCTGTCCTTCTGGCTCCTCTCTCTTGGTATGGTCGCTTTGATCATTCTGAGCTTAGCGAGGATCAGCGACTCTGGAGATTGGAAGTAAGTCTTGACTCCCTGTACTGTCCCCCTCCTTCGCTCTATAGGACTCTTGACCAGGATCAGGTCTGCGGTGTGGGGTGAGAGCTTGTCTGTCACCGTTATGATATTGTATCCGGATTCTAGCTGTCGACGAATTTTCTGTATGTCCGCCTTTACGCCCGCGTCTTCTATTCCGCGGAAGAACCTGTATGTGTCTCGTGGGGAGATTTGGACTACAAAGTCGGCGTCGAGGGTTGTTCTCGGGATACCGTAGTAGCTTGCGGCTACGGCTCCAGTGATTGCGTAATTGGTCTTTTCATGGTTGAAGTGCTCGATGAGGGCTCTGACGAATTCTTGGAAACTGCGGGTCTTCAGTGGGTTCGACGTCCCGCCTGGAACCGTTTTCTCGCCTTTTCTAACAGTCTCGAGGTTGAGATGTGCGGGTTCTGATTCTTGATGGACTCCAGAGTAATGCTGGTGATTGAGCTGGACAGTTCCAGGGCAATGTTGACGCGCTCCTCAGGACTCATTCTCTGGAACCGATGGTTCCGGCGAGACGGTGGTGCCCTGTACTCGATGCCCCTCAGCTAATCTTCGCCCTCCGCCGAGAAGAATTACAGGTCCTGACTCTGCCCTTCACGCTTCAGCCAGCACGGGGATAGGCTCAGCCATCTCAACAATAACCTTCTCCACCTTCATATGATGAACACGACGATGAACAGTCAACAGCGTAAGACAATCCAGACAGACATGAACAGTACGATGATCAGCCTCCAACACAACAACCTCATCCTCAGGCCGAACCTCAAACCTAAAACCACAAGTCACAGCCAAAACAGACTCATACTCTCCTCTAACCCCCTTCACCTCGCCCTTAAGCATTAACGAGCCAAGCTGGCAAGGCCCACCTTTCTATGGCATTCACGATGAACTGGCGCGAGGTTAGACAGAATCGTAGGCCCGAATTCACTCTCAGGCACAATGTGATGAACATCAAATCTTCCATCAATGGTCTTGCCACAGACCCAGCACTTGCCATCGTGTAGAGCCAACACCTGTTGTCTCAACTTAGATGGAATCTTGAGCTTTGGAGGAGAGACACTTACATTCCAGGGAAAATCTGGGCCGTTGTATAGTTCGCCAAATTCCCTGTACCGACTTAGCGAGAGAGACAGGTTAGGATATGACATCACACATCCAGGATACAACGGCATCCCAGTCTTCCTCCCGATCTCTTCCCCTAGCGTTCGGTCATTCTCATCCCACTTGTCGCGAGTCAAAGAGCGTAGCTTCTCCGCGGCGACCAGCCATTCTGGCGAAAGAGATCTCGCAGAAAGCCAAACCAGCTCGTGCGAGAGGGCAACGTTGAAGGCCTCTCGCCACGATTCTCTATCCCTCGCGTACCAAGACTCAGCATCTGTTTCCCAAGTTATCAAATGCGGGGACCCTCGGTTCGTATTCTCCATAGTCTCTCGAATATGCTCCTTCTTCAAGTCTATGAGAAGAGCTAGCTGATGACTAGCAGTTTCGTTCTCGTGTCTGAGAAATAGCCGAAAGATAGTTCAACCCTACAGATGTCGAGTAAGCGGAGCAACTGGCGCGAACGCCTACACGCCAATCCATCACGCATGGAGCAGGAACTGGCATTCAAACTCCAAGGCGATAGGATTCATCCAAGAAATCCCGACGGTTCTCGGGTAGAAGAATCAGTCTCGGTAGCCATCGAATAGGTCAAACCACGGGATTGGGCTGAGAACGTCTACCAACCCGACGTCGTCAACAACTCACAGAAGTTATACAAGAAACCGGGATACACCATGCGAATGACCTCAAGGAGGGAATGAGATACCATGACTAACAAGAAGATCTGGTTCATTACCGGAGCCAGCCGTGGCATGGGCGTCGATATCGTCAAAGCCGCCCTGGCCGCCGGCCACGCGGTGGTGGGCACCGCTCGGGACCCCGACGCCGTGGCTAAGGCAGTGGGTGACATGGACGACCTACGGGTCGTCAAGCTGGACGTTACCAGCCGCGCCGATGCCGAGGCCGCGGTGCGGGCGGCGGTCGACCGGTTCGGCCGCATCGACGTGCTGGTCAACAACGCCGGCACATTTGAGGCGGGCTACTTCGAGGAGCTGACGCCGGAGCAGGTCGAGCGGCAGCTGGCGACGAGCCTCCTCGGCCCGATGAATGTCACCCGCGCGGTCCTGCCCATCATGCGCAAGCAGCGCTCAGGCCACATCATCTCGATCTCGTCGGGCGCAGGCCTCGTCGGCTTCGAGTTCTGTTCCGCCTATGCCGCGTCGAAGTTCGGTCTCGAGGGCTGGATGGAGTCGCTGCGGCCCGAGGTCGAGCCGTTCGGCATCCACACCACCATCGTCAACCCGGGGTTCTTCCGCACCAAGCTCCTCACGAAGGAGTCGATGACCTTTGCCTACCGGTCCATTGAGGACTACGCCAGCCGCAGGGCGGAGCAGCTCAAGTGGTGGGAGGCGCAGAACGGGCAGCAGCCCGGCGATCCGGCCAAGCTCGCGCGAGCCGTCGTCAGGGTCGCTGGCGAGCAGTCGCCGCCGCGTCGCTTCATCGCGGGCGCCGATGCCATCGCCCTCGCCGAGCAGAAGGTCGCCGATCTCAAGACGCAGATCGACGCCTACCACGAGCTGTCCACGTCGCTCTCTCTCGACTAGCCCGCGCCCGCCGGAAGCTCGAAGTAGTCCGAGATGCGCGCGAGCGTCCGGTACGGCGCCAAGGACGTTCGCATCGAGAACGTGTCCGACGCCCGCCTGATCCAGCCGACCGATGCACTCGTCAACGTCAGCCGCGCCTGCATTCTGCGGCAGCAATCTCTGGCTGTACAACCCAACGGACCTAATTGCGGTTAATCCTCAAGAGAGAATCAGTGAGCGCCAGTCTCGCGACGCAGAATCCCCGGAGAACCAATCTCAATTACGCGCCTTGACGCTTCTTGGATATCGTATGTGATGTTTCCATGACTCTTAACGAGCTGAATAGGCGTCTGCTCTGCTCGCAGTGCCTCTCGGAGAGGCTGGGAGGATCCGATGCCCCTGTTAACGCGGCGGATGCCTGTTGCGGAATCCAGTCTCAGAATTTCCAGGAAAGCCTTTCCTCGTTCTGGGCTCGAATCGACTGGTTCCATAACAACGACGTGATGTCAGAACTGAGAGCGGGAGGCGGGCTAGTCCGGACCCGGGCGGTGAGAGGAACGATGCACACGATCCCAACCAAGGACTACTACACCTACGTCCTCGGTGCAGCAGGTGACAGATTCCATAGCTGGTTGGACCGGATCGCAAAACAGCGGCCAAGGAGCGAAAAGATGCCTGACAGAAAGAGAAGAACTAGAACTGTCAGAGACAATAATTTAGAGATACCCAACTGCGAATTGAATGAAACCGTCTACATCTGTCGGACTTTAAACTCATAAGAAAAATGAATCGAAGGACCTACACACAAAAACGGGGCCCGACTCTCGCCAAAGATTTTCCGCATACTAGGATAAGCTTTTAACAACTGAGACCGAGGCGCTTGCCCGAAAATTCTTGAAAGTGGTCCGACAAATCGTAATCTTTGCAGTCGCCTTTTCTCTAGCTACGATATCCGGCCCAATAGCGACTAATTTCCATCTTCCTGCAATACCATTGGTGAGAGCTGTCGCTGAGCCCTGTCAGACCCACGGCTCGTCAGGAGCATGTGCACAATACTGGTACCCAGCAGGCCCCGCAGAAGACACCTTACAAGCGCACATCTTCACCGACTCAACCGCCGAGCTCAATGATCTCCAGTCGCCGGCACCCCAGATCGACTTTACGGATACTCCCCTTCCCCCTCCTCTCATCCCACCGTTCACCGCAGCCCCCGGCTTTCTCATCACAGCACCAGTAAGCGAGGTTGGTTATCATGAAATCCAGTTCATGCTGGCTAGCAACTTCTGGGGCTGCAACCTCAACTTTGGAAACTCAGCATGCGGAGCTGAGATCCGCCAAGGCATCGCCCACATGATTGACAAGACATCCTTCACCATCAACGATCCACACATAGCTGGCATCTCCAATCCAATCGATAACCCTGTTCCGACAAGCAGCGCAGGCGGACTCCTGCCGCCCAATCCGTGCGCCTACGACGCCTCGTTCCCCCAGGGGGTAACCGGAGTGTCTCCATGCATCGTTGGCAGCCCAGGAGGAACATCATACCACCTTGGAGCGGCCGGCGGAGCAAACGGACATCCTTGGCTCCAAGCTCCAGGTAGCGTAGATCTAAACGCGGCCGCCAAGCACTTTGTCAATGCTGGCATCGCCGCTGGCTTTGTCGCCGCCGCCTCCACTCTAGTCGGTGTCGTCCCAGCGGCAGCAGCCAACGCACCCAACTTCTTCATCAGAACCGACGAACTAGCCTCCCTAGATCTTGGCAACAGTCTTGCAGAACAGATCTGCTACCTGTTTACGGGAGTTTACGCTGTACCCTGCGCCGACCTAACTGTCACTAGGGGTCCCCTTGCCGCTTTCACAGGCTTCCCAACTTCAACCGTCGGAGTCAATCTCAACTGGGGCATGTACACAGCAGCTTACACCGGCCCGACTTTCTTCGATGGGAGCCTCTACTCCAGCTACAACAGCCGATTCGTATCAGGCGTCCCTGCCATCCAAACACCCGCAGGGAGCTGCTCGCCCCAAAGCGTCCCAACCTCGAACGCACCGAACTACATGTACCTCTGCAATCCCAACTATGACAGCCTCACCACACAACTAGAGTTCGCGCCGTGTCTGACTGCTCAAGGCGATCCGGTTGCCGGTGCAGGATCCAACATGCCAACCGCTCCCGGAAATGGGATCTGTGCAGGCACAACATCACCCTCCTCAATCAGTGCCGGCATACAGGCAGAAGCATACTTCGGCACAAACGTATTCACTCTGCCAATATTCGAACGCACAGTACAATACGGCTATCTCAATAACGGATGGATCAGAGCCATCAACGGCGCGGACATAGGTCTGCCTAACCGGTTCACATGGATGAATACATGGAACCCCAACCCCACCTTGGCAGGCACAATCCGCCAAGGCTTCAGCCAGACCACAAGATCGGTCAACCCGTACATCGCAACTACACCCCAAGACAAGTACATCGACGGAAACATCTACGACTCACTCTACATGTCAAACCCCCTCTCACCCACACAAACATTCAACTGGCTAACTTGGACCACAGCCCAGATTCTTAACAGCGGCCTGCCATATGTCCCGCCACCCAACACAGTCACAAGCTTCCGCTTCAATCTCCGGAACGATGTATACTTCCAAGACGGGAAGCCCGTAACAGTATTTGATGTGGCTTTCAGCTATCTCTCCATGCTAGGATCAGGAGCACTTCTCGGTGCCGGAGCCACGCCAATGACCGGAATTACAATCCTCAGCCCCCACCAGTTTGACATCGGGATCAGTTCAATAGGCCCGTTCACTCTGCCCAACCTCACCAAGGTACCAATACTTCCAGGACGGTACTGGACAAACGCTGGCAGCGCAGCATGGGACGGAGCTTACACGAGCTGTTCGACGGGAGCGACTTGCGCGACCTCCCAATACACGCTCAACGGAGCAATAGTCAACTGTACGATGAACTGCACTATCTTCGGCGCGGCCCTAATGCAGGTCGATGCGAACAAAGTCGGGGCCCAATACGATCCCATAGTCAACCACATCCTCGTCGGTTCGGGCCCATTCCAGTGCGGAACCGGAACACTGACCCCGACTTCCGGCAGCGGTACATGTACTTCAACGGGAACGATGAATCCTCCAGATGGGGGCACCTACACACTGACCCGTTTTGGAAAAACCCAGTCCACTTCTCAAAACGGCGCGTACTTTCACAGCGCTGGAAACCTAGCACTCTGGATATGGTCCGAAGAGAACCAAGCTGCCCCTATCTTTCCGGTCAGCGCGGTATTGATGTGCTATGGCCAACCACTAAACTCTGGATCCTGCGCTCACTGGCAACAGGGCATCGGCGCGTCCAGCACCGGAATCGTTAGCATCGTTCAGTTCTCAGTTGTCCTGCGTTTCTTCAATATCGTCTGGGGGCTCTCGCCCTACGACTGGTTATCATCGCCACCACTAGGCATCGGAACCTTCCCGCCTACACTCTACGAAGGAACGCTGACAATGAATCCTGCAAGCGTTGCTGGTTGCGCGGCTCCATTCCCGACTGGCGGATACGACTGCTAGACACCTTCACCTCCTTCCTTTTTTCCAAACACCCCCACGTTGATTATTCTCAATCTGAGTCACTCGCGACCGCGAGATAACTCAAAGAAACCCACCTATGCCCACCTACGTCCCTTTCGCCCTTCTCGCCTTCTTCATTTTCCCGGTCCTCTTCGGAAGGAAACTCTAGAGAATGTCAAAGCGTGTATAGGGAATCTGGCGTTCACTAGGCCCCCTAGCAGGGTTCTCTGTTACCATTCACGGTTACCAGACCCGTTACCATCCAAGAAACATGAAAAGTAGTTCATCCTCGCGGCACAAGACTGTGCTCTGGGAATCAGTTCACCTTCGCCAACTCACCAGAGGCTAGTGCAAGTTTGGTTGCTGATCGCCTACGATATAGTAACCTGAGCTGGCTAGCCTATTGCGTAGAGGTTGCCGTCGCCACTGCCCACATAGATTGTTCCGTCGGAACCGATAACCGGGTCCGAAACCTGATCGACAGGACAGTTGAAGCTGACACACGGAACAGTAGGGTGTATCGCAAACTTCCATGCAAGGCTCCCGTTCGAGGCGACCGCGTACAGGGTAGCGTTCGCATAACCAGACGGTTCGGGTGGACAGTTGCAGAATGCTTCGATCCCAACGCCTAGGTAGAGAATCCCGTTGGACCCGATGGCCACTGAAGACGGTGTTACGATGCCGTAGAAACAGCAGATATCGGTGCCTGGGCCAGTGGGCCTCTGGATCGGGAACTGCCATCGTTGGGTGCCGTCGGGGTTGACTGCGAAGAGCCCGGGTGCGAAGGATCCCTCTTCGGTTGTTCCATAAATTGTTCCGTCAGCGCCTATGGATGGCGATCTGAACGGGCGCTCCATCCATTCCAGCGTTCCATTCGAAGCCACAGCGACACCCTCGACATAGACCGTCCCATCCGAGCCGACGGCGGGAGAAGAGAACCCTCCACCGGCTTGCAGAGTCCACTTAACAGAGCCGTCCGGATTTAGCGCGGCGAGACACTTGTTGAGAACCCGACACGCTCCAACAGGAGGACCAGGATCATCGATCGTGGCATACACCGTCCCATCCGGAGCTACTGCCGGAGATCCGACAACCTCGCCGTGAGTAAACAGCTGCCACTTGAGAGTGCCGTCCGGGTTCACGGCGATGACCCGAAAACCCACGTCCGACACGTAGATTGTTCCATCAGACCCGATCGTCGGAGAAGTGAGAGTGTCGATTCCTTCTCCACTGTTGGGAATTGTAAGATTCCATTTCAACTGACCCGCCGGGTTGAGAGCGTAGAGTATTCCCTGGGGCGGCGCAGTCCGGTTGTAGTTGTTGCATTGAATGCAACCGGCAACATAGACTGTTCCGTCTGAACCGATCGCTGCAGAAGATGCGTGAAGGGCCAGGTTTACGCGACGCCCAGTCTGGAATGTCCAGAGCAATTGTCTCTGAAGATTCAACGCGTACAGGTTACCATCTGCATTAACAACGTAGACCCGTCCGCGGCCGACCACAGGCGACGCGTAAATTGGAGCCCCTGTTTGGAACGTCCACTTCAGAACGGGAACAGCGGGTCCTGAGAAAGGCGATAACCCGGTGTGCTGTGGGTTTCCATGAAACATCGGCCACACACTCTGCGCTCCTAAGCCAGCTGACTGGACTGTGGGAGAGGACAGGAGAGACAGAGCGACAAAGGCAAGCACTCCCAGAACAGACAAGGTAGCTCAAAACTCGAACTTACTCTAGATTCTTATTTCTACCGGACCAGTACTATACGTTCGGAATAGGTTGGAATATTCTGATATAGGAAAGCATACGTGACAATTAGCAACTCCTCCGAATTCGAAGCTTTGTACAACCCCGTGTCCGGAACCATCACGTCCAGTGAGGATAGAGACGATTCAATGAGGCGACCTTAGACGTGGCTAACTTCGCCAGCAGCTTCGCGTCCATCATTGCAAAACTGGAAGCTCTCTCTTCGAGATCGTTCAAAGTGCAACCTGATCTGGGATCTGGGAGGAGCATTTCATATGAAGCCCAGTTCAAGCATGCAATGATACAGATGGAGACTGGTCGAAAAACGGCTGACTCGCTTGTTCTGCGGGACAAACCAATAATCTCGCCCAGAAACGTTTCAGATGGCGAGTGGACCCTTCCAGGAATTTGGGAAAAAATTCTTTCCCGCGACACAAAACTCGCAGTTGAGAGGGAATTAACAAATAGTAATACTCATCCGGCCTGTTCTTTGGAAGATAGGAGTCGTGCAGACTGTTTCTCTGTAAGCTTGACAGGCGCAGAACAATCCTGGATCGGAAATCTGGGCAGGCCTTTTTCGACCCCCGGATATTCACTCTTGGTCACCCGGACAAATCCCGCTTGGGAGAATGCTTGATTGGCCGGTTCTAAGCCCTGAATCGGAAGACTCGCCCAGAACAGTTTCAGCTGGCGGGAGCCTTCTAGAAAAAAGGGGGTAGGAATTTTTTTCTCGCGAGGCGAGAGTGGTTCGACCTTGGCGTGTGAGTTCTAGCCGTTTGTTTTTCGGAAGTCTTCTGTTCTGGGTGAACGCTTGGCTGAAGGTTCTTTCTGGATTCTCGAGTTTCTAGGCTAGGCTTACAGTGTTGAGTTCTGTGAGGTCGGAGAGACTGTTCATCTTGACCGTGTTGTTGCTGATGGTGTAGAGTACGCTGCCGATGTAGAGAGCGCGGGTAACGAAGAAGCTGCTGTTATTCCAGCTGGGAAGCTGGCCTGTTGCGAGGTGTGTTATTCCTCCGCGGAAGACTATTCCGTCTTGAACGGTGACATTGAACACGTAGGCTCCCTGCCAGACAGGAGGATTGTAGCACCACGTGCAAGATGCAGTCGTCTGATTCAGCGCGATCGAGAGAGGAATAACCAGCAGGTTGAGAGACTGGTCGAAGAGCACCGACCTGTGATCCGTCAAGGCTGGAGAGTCACTGCCCCGATCTCCCACGAAATAGTCGCTTGTGTCAATAGGGTGACCGGGGTCTGTGACATCGAAGAGGCTGAGCTTGAGACCCTGGAACAATGCAGCGTTCTCCCACGTAACATTCTGTGAAGATTTTCCGAAACCGATCAAGTGTGTCTCATCGTATGGCTGCAGATAGTCAGAGACGCCAGGAATGTTCAACTGCCCTAGGACCTTGGGTTGGTGAGGGTCTTGCAGACCGATCACGAACAACGGGTCCACCCTCTGAAAAGTGACAAGGTATGCTCTGTCGCCCATGAACCGGGCCGCATAGAACTGTTCACCCGGGGATAGCCCTTCGAGCTTTCCGACAATATGGAGGCCGCTGTCCAAGACGTACAGGTTGGTTTGCTGGGTGTAAGTAGACGCTACGCCTCCCGTCGAGGCTACTTGGTTGAAACTGTACCCAGTTGTGGCGATGCGGAAGTTGCCGTTGTACTCGTCCATGGAGAACTGGTTCAGAACATGGCCCGACACAGTACCCGTCGCCTGATAGCTGATGCTCGCACCATCAATACTGATACGGTGCACAGCAGTCTGTTCGACCTGACTCCAGATAGGCTGAGTAAGATAGATCTGGTGAAGTGAGACGTAGATGTTACTACTCGTCCCGATGAGAAAGATCTTAGCCGCTGGAGTAGGGTTGACTTCGGTTACGTTGATACCAACAACCGTAGTGAAGCTGTTAGCTACATCGGCAATATCGGAATGATAGACCGTCGCAATCCCAGTTGTCAACGCCTGCCCGTTTACCACATTGACCGGAAGCAGAATCGGGCCGGTGCAGTAGACCGGTTGCGTCGCCACCAGGTAAGCGTAGTCTCCAATCAGCCGCGCCCCGGCCAGAGTTCCATTTACTACGAGAGTAGTTGTCAACGCTGGACTGGCATGGTTAGAAATGTCGAAGATCGATAGAGAAGTGGTCTGGGGATAGTTGAGGAATATTGGATAGACAGCAATAGAAGAACCCGCAGGTTGCATGGTAGCAGTAAATGGTGAAGGGTACTGCTGGTACTGCTGACTGACAACAACCAGCCTGTTGCCGTCTACAAAAATTCCCTGAAGAGAGCCGTTCACAGATACATGGGCCAGCAATCTTGCCTCGGTGACCGGATAAGCGAGGACGATCGCGACGGTGTTATTCGTTACCGTGTAAATGTAAGTCCCGTCGTTCTTTACGGTGTCAAGCTCGTCAACGCCGGCCACCTGAGCGTTTGTTTCAGAGTGGCTGGGAGTAGCGCTCGTTGATATTGAAACCGTGGAAGTTCCACTTGTGGCAGTGGTGGAAACACTGCCAGTGAACCCGCCAATGTTGAGACCGTTCATGTCCGTGTTCTGTATTACCGGGGCGGGCGTGGGATTGTAGAGGTTGCGAACTTCGGTGCTGTTGCAGCTCTTTGTGAAAATGAAGCTGTGCAACTCCTGATAGGACGTGAAGGGGACCATAACATGCTGGTCAGTAGCGTTGGGATTGGGTAGGTGAGTGTACATGACCATTATTCCGGGAAGGAGTATTAGCGCGAGTCCGGCGATGATTCCGAGTGTGAGCCCGAAGACAGTCCGGGTTTTGGAGCCAACCTTCACAGTCGTATCCTCCTCTCGTCCCAGTTCTCTTCGTCTCGAATAATTCGGCGACCAGAATGTAGATTCTGATTCAGTCTCTGGTCTGCTGACGGCTGCATGTACTTGGTGTACGAGGCGGAGGACCTTAAGGCCAGTGTTTAGAACGGGGTGTTCACAGATCAAAACACTTCTGCAAACAAGCAAGCTTGTATTGATCTGACGCTATTCTCTTTCCCGAAGACGGCTTTTGACCGAAGACCGGGACAGGATCATAGAGTCTGAGCTGAAGGGACTCACCCTACGTGTCTACTGGCACCTTCTAAAGACAAGGAATGAACCGATCGGAGTGAGGTCTGTGCAACGTGCGCTGGGAATGAGCAGTCCCAGCGTTGCCCTACATCATCTGGAGAAACTGCGATCACTAGGGTTGGTTGAGAAGGACTCAACAGGTGAGTATCATCTCACTGAACAGGTGGAGGTGGGTGTCTTACAGAACTTTGTCGGCGTTCTAGGTTTCCTACTGCCTAGGCACCTTTTCTTTTCCGCGATGTTCACGGTGATGCTTGTTCTCTACCCTATTCTCTACCCTCCCGATTTTTCAACTCATAATATCGTAGCGTTCATCTTCGGAGGATTCACTGTGGCGATATTCTGGTCTGAGACTTATCGAGCCTGGCGTCTGAGACCCTTGTGAGAAGTCCTGGCGTTCTTGACTCGACCGTTCCGTTTGCTCCTATCGCGGGTCTCGTCGGGACGTTCGCGCAGGTCTAGTAGCCACATTGCTTCGAGGCTTGTCAACAGTCTTGGCACACTGTCCCGGTTCCGACTGGTTGGAAGATTGTCTCACCACAGTTCTGGCAGACTAGCAGTCTTCCAACAAACTGGAAATCGGATCGGTATCGGAGCTCGCGGTATGTGGGTTCCTGGCAGGTTCGGCAGAAGACTTTGCAGTCGAGGCTTTGCATGGGACCCGGTATGGTGCTCGAAGTAGAAGAGTGGGAGAGAGACAAATTCTAGAATGAAACTATTCCGAAGGTGACTAACTATAGCGAAAGCAAGTTACTGTGCAGGAACTTCATTGTTTATGTACCTTTGAAAGGAACTGATCATCTGAAGTGCAGTGGACGCCTTTTCTTGCAACCTATCAGCCCTCGACCAAGAACAGAGAAAACGGCACAACAACTTAGCGAAAGACTTGTTCCCGAAGCATCTTGAAGTTAGGGAACTACCCGATGGCTATGGGTTTCGCTTCCCGAACAACCGCTCGCTTTTCACAGCATTATCGGAGTGGGCTACTCTGGAACAGCTCTGCTGTCCCTTCCTTACACTCACCTTAGAATTGGAGCGTGATCAAGGGCCTATCTGGCTCAGGGCAACTGGAAGGGATGGCGTCAAGGATTTTCTCCGGTTAGAACTGGGGATCTAGCGTAGATACCGCGTTGTCACTTTGGAATCCGCGATAGAGTTACACGGATTCTAAACGGGGACCGGCTCGATTCAGCGAGCATGTTAGAGACCGAGAAGGATTCTGAGGCTGAGGCTTCGGAGGTTATCGTAAAGCGCAGGGCTATTCTCTGGGATATGGCGGTCGGCGAACAGATACGATACGAGGTGGCGACGATTAGAAAATGCATGGTTATTCTCGGCAGGCTCAGCTCTTTCTTCGGCGAGGAGGACCCAGATACGGGGAAGCGGCTTGGAGAGTTGGGTGCTCATCTGGCGGATGTTGTGGAGCTGGTTGAGAACACTTGGAAAGGTTCAGCGTCAGAGATCAACAACAAGAACCATAGCTCAATCGTTTAGCGGACCGAGAGTCTCAGCAGAATCCTCCGGGGCAGCACGGGTGCTCGGAATTATCGTCTAGCGAGCCTCTAAAGTTTCCAGGCTACGAGATGGAGCCCAGATTGCGTTGAGTCAGATCATGACTGCTTCGGGGACGTCTTTGAAGTGAGGATCTCCGGTCAGAACCTTAGAGGATCTGCTCCTAGCGGTGGCTAGGACGAAGGCGTCTGCTAGGCCAAAGTCTTGTTTGCGCTTCTTCTCTTCAGCGTGCACTTCCCCTGCTAGAGTCGCGAGTACAGGAGTAATCGTCTGCAGGGCTGAGTTGCTCTCGACCGCTGTGATGGCAACTTTGGGGTCTCGCTTTGTTCTGAGAGATTTGCTAACAAGCTCCGCCAGCGTGACTGCTGAAGTGAGTATCGTATTCGCTGGATTCTCGATATGGTCTCTGACTCTGGCTCCTCTAGGGCTACCGTCGAGATACTCTATCCAAGCATAAGCGTCCACGACATATCTAGTCGTGGTCTTTCATCTCATCCTCGACGGTGAAGGGTCCGATTCCCCTAGCCGCTCCGAAGAAGCTTTTCCGGGTTTTACGAATCTCTACATTGACAAGCTCTCCGGCCTTGACTCCCTCTTCCTCGGCGACCTCGCGCGGGATTGTTACTACGAGGCTTCCGCCGACTTTTCTGACTCTCGCCAAGGCCAATAGTATCACACCTAGTGTCATTTTATGTGCTACTCGATATTTCAAGATTCCCGTCCTCGAGCAAGGACCATTTTTCGGAAGATTCTGAGCTGCCGGGCGGTTGTTCCATCCCAAGCTGGGGCCAGTAGGGTCCTGAGGGTGCCAAGGAAGTCGCCTGGAAAACGCCTGAGGGTCCGAGTCAATGATAAGATCAGCATGACGCTTGAGAGGATGCGAACGGGGTTCTTGCTCGGTCCCTGTTAAGATCCGGCTATCAATAGGCTAGCTAGAAAAATAAGGTATGAAGGCCAGTCTCGTGACACAGAAAACCGGATGATTCTATATCCCGTTCTAGACTAATGTTGTTCCTTTCTGAAGGTTCGGAGCCAGCCGAGCGTCCGTCCGCTCCGGACGAGCTTCCGCCATTCATCGTGATGAAACATTTCTTGCTCGTCCGACCTGGGCACGACCAGCAGATCAGCTTCTACCGATCCCGCAAGAACAACCATGGGTGCCACGATCTCGAAGGGTGGATGAATCGAGTAGACTAGCGACGCATTCTCATAGATCCAGGTCTGCGGAAACATAACGTCATCTGCAACCGCCCGGACCTGACCTGTCGAGTGCTTTCGGACCCATGCTTCATCCTTGTCCGTGACAAGAACCTCGGCTAGGGGAATTTGTTTCTTGATTTTTTCAGCGACGTCAATTCGGCTGCCTACTCCCAGCTCTACAATCTTTGATGCTCGAGAATAATTTTCCCGGACGTACTCGACTAGATCATCAAACATCTATGACTAGCAGAACTACTTCGGCCATCGGGGCTGGAGAGCTCCCGAATCACCGTTATTCTGTCGCATCTTTCGCATACCTTCGAGGATGAGTTTCTGCTCGATCCCCGCGACAAGCTGTTTCGTCTCTATGACCTTGTCAGGATTCACACTCATACTAACCGCGCCCTCTCTAACAAGGAACTCGACGACCTCCGGATAGTTCGAAGGCGCCTGGCCACAGATAGAGGTCGTAACACCCGCCTCGCTACAGATCCGGATAACATGACTCATCGCCCGCAACACTGCAAGATTCCGCTCATCGTAAATCTCCTGAATCGACGCATCATCCCGGTCGATCCCGAGAATCAGCATCGTCAAATCATTCGTCCCGAACGAGATCCCATCAATCCCCTCCAGAACAAACTTGTCAATCAGCAACACCGTCGCGGGAACCTCGCACATTATCCAGAGCTTGAAATCCGGACTACGCTTCAACCCCTCCTCTTCCATAATCTTCTTCGCGTTCCGGAAATCCTCCAAGGTCCGGACGAACGGCAGCATAACATGCACATTCGTCAATTTGAACTCCTCCCGCACCTTCCTTATCGCCCGACACTCCAACCGGAACACATCCGGCTCCTTCACATACCGGAACGCGCCCCGGAAACCCAGCAACGGATTCGGCCCGACATGCCCCGCCTCCCTCTCATACTTCTCACCGCCCGGTAGTCCGAGAAACTCATCAGGCTTGAAATCTAGACATCGATAGACGACCGGCTTCGGCGCAAAAGGCGTAGCCACCTTCCGCACACCCTCCGCAAAAGCATCCACCATCTTCTGCCCGCCACCCTCCTCGATCAACAGCCGCGGATGCTTCCCAACGGAGAGCATCATGTGCTCCGCCCTCAACAATCCCACACCGTCAGCATGGGTCTCCCGCGCAACCTTCTCAGCCAGCTCCGGTAGTGAGATGTTGACGTAGATTCTTGTCGAGGTAACAGGAATGACAGTAGGAATTTGCTGGCCCACAGCAGCGGCGGGTTTGAGAATGTCTTCGACGAGTCCCTGATAGACAACTCCCGCCTTTGCATCAACAGTATACTCTTTGCCGGTCTGCAAGACCTTCGTAGCGTTCCTCGCCCCGACAATACAGGGAATCCCCATCTCGCGAGAAACAATCGCCGCATGACACGTCGTTCCACCATCTTCTGTAACGATCGCGCCGGCGATCTTCATGTAGGGAACCCAGTCCGGATTCGTCATCCTAGTAACGAGAATATCCTTGTCTTTCATCATCCTCCCAGCATCCTGCAAACCTACCACAATCTTCGCCCGTCCCGCATGCAGACCCGGACTAGCCGCAAGACCTTGAACCACGACAACACGATCAAGCACAGGACTTTTTCCCGACTCTGAGGGCGACTTCATCCGCGCCCAGAA
>Ga0209159_1001716_pt1 | contig 16254 bp, 19 predicted proteins | sample GraSoiAngelo_144_FD_185901 | JGI IMG/M metagenome (GOLD analysis project Ga0209159, IMG submission 185901) | Grasslands soil microbial communities from the Angelo Coastal Reserve, California, USA - 14_1009_02_40cm (SPAdes) (version 2) | ecosystem: Environmental > Terrestrial > Soil > Grasslands ...
ACGAGGCTCGCGAGCTGATGCGCGAGCGCGGTCATGAACAGGGCGACGACTTCACGCTGGCCGACATGGCCGCGCGGGTCGAGTCCGCGCGGTTGCTCGCCTACCACGCCGCGTGGCTCTGCGGGCAAGGGCGGGCGTTCACGCGCGAGGCCTCGATGTCGAAGCTTCACTGCACCGACACCGCGATGCAGGTGGCGATCGACGCGCTGCAGATCGCGGGCGAGGAGGGCGCGGTCGCGGGCAGCCCGTTCGAGCGCCACGTGCGCGACGCGAAGGCGCTGCAGATCTACGAAGGCTCGAACCAGGTGCAGCGTGTAGTCATCGCGCGCGATTTACTAAAGGCCGGATAATCGACCTCGGGATGGATTTCGAGTTCACGGCCGAGCAGGTCGCGATCCGAGACACGATTCGCGAGCTGGTGCAGGACCGCGTCGCGCCGCGCGCCGCCGAGATCGACGCCAAGAGCGAATATCCGAAGGACATCGAGAGGCTCTTCGCCGAGAACGGCCTCCTCGGCATCCCGTTTCCCGAGGAGTACGGCGGCATCTCGGGGTCGAGCGTCACGATCTGCATGGGCATCGAGGAGATCGCCAAGGTGTGCGCGAGCTCGTCGCTCATCCTCGCGGTGCAGGCTCTCGGCTCCTACCCCATCCTCGTCGCCGGAAGCGAGGAGCAGAAAAAGCGACTGTGTCCGCCGCTCGCATCCGGCGAGAAGGTCGCCGCCTACGCGCTGTCCGAGCCGGGCAGCGGATCGGACGCGGCGGCCATGAAGACGCGCGCCAAGCGGTACGGCAACGAGTACGTGCTCAGCGGCACCAAGCAGTTCATCACCCACGGCAGCATCGCCGGCACGCTGGTGGTGTTCGCCGAGACCGAGCCAGGCAAGGACCACCGAGGCATCTCAGCGTTTGTGCTCGAGCGCGAAGCCAGCCCGTGGACGGTGTCGAAGATCGAGCACAAGCTCGGCATCCGCGGCTCGCCCACCGCGCAGATCGTGCTCGAGGAGGTGAAGGTGCCCGCCGCCAACCGGTTGGGCGAGGAAGGAGCTGGTTTCAAGCTCGCGCTCGCGGTGCTCGACCGCTCCCGGCCTGGCATCGGCGCGCAGGCTCTGGGCATCGCCGAGGGCGCGTTCGACTACGCGCTCAACTACGTGAAGGAGCGGCAGCAGTTCGGGCAGGCGATCGCCAGCTTCCAGGGCATCCAGTTCATGCTCGCCGACATCGCGACGCAGATCGAGGCGTCGCGGCACCTCGTCTTTCTGGCGGCGACCAAGGTCGACGCCAAGGCGCCCGACCTGACCCGGACGGCGGCGATGGCGAAGCTGTTCGCGTCCGATATGGCGATGCGCGTCACGACCGACTGCGTGCAGCTTCTCGGCGGCTACGGGTACATCAGCGACTACCCTGTCGAGAGAATGATGCGAGACGCCAAGATCACCCAGATCTATGAGGGCACAAACCAGATACAGCGAGTCGTGATCGCCCGGTCGTTGCTGCGTTGAGCGCCGGCCCCGAATCGCAGCGACCGGTGCCGCCGCCACCGCCACCACCTCCACCGCCGCCACCCCCGGCGCCGCCGTACGCGGCCCCGCCGCAGTACTACGGGCAGCAGATGTACCGGCCGCCACAGCAGCCGGCACGGCAGACCGAAGGCAAGGTGCTGATCTCCCTGCTGACGGGGATCTCGGGCCTGGTCCTCGGGTTTCTCGGCCTGCCAGGGCTCGTGCTGGGTCCCATCGCCTACTTCACCGGCAAGTCCGCCGTGCGCAAGATCGACGAGTCGAAGGGCGCGCTGGGCGGGCGGAGCACCGCGGTCGCGGGGTGGGCGGTAGGCATCGCGGCGACGGCGATCGGCGCCCTGTCGTCGCTGGCGTGGCTGACCTTCTTCCTCCTCGCGCAGTTCGGAACCCCGCCGGTCTGAGGCATCGATGGAGCGCATAGGCGACGCGTTCGTCTGGCCGTTCCGCGATCCGAAGTGGGTCGAGAAGGTCGCCATCATCGGCCTGATCAGCCTCATCCCGATCGTCGGCGGGATCAACGGGTTCGGCTGGATGCTCGCCTCGATCGAGCGCCTGCGCGCGGGCAAGGAAGAGCTGCCGCCAGGGAACTTCGACTATCTCGGACGCGGCGCGATCCTTTTCCTCGTCCTGCTCGTCTACTCGCTGGCGATCATCCTGGTGGCCGCGGTGCTCTTCGTGCCGGCGATCGCGCTCCTGGGCATCGCCGGCCGCCACGACGGCAACGCGGTCCTCGGCCTGGGCGGCGCGGCGCTGATGCTCCTCGCGTTCGGCGTGACCGTGCTCTGGGCGCTGGCGATGTACTTCGCGACGCCCGCCATCGTCCTCGCCGTCGACCGCGGAGGCATCGCCGCGGGTTTCGACGTGCCGGCCATCTTTCGCCGCGTACGGCAGTCGCCGACCAACACCCTGATCGCGGGCCTTATGCTTCTGGCCGCCGGCTTCATCAGCGGGTTGGGGTCATACGCGTGCATCGTCGGCCTCATCTTCACCGTCCCCTACTCGCTGGCGATGGAGGCCTGGATCATCCGGAGTTACGAGCTCGGCTCAGAACCGAGACGGGAGGAGGGACTCGATGTCGGAAATTCCGCCGCCCCCAAGCGGTAGCCAGCCCCCACCGCCTCCACCGCCTCCACCGCCGGGCGGAGGCTACTCCCCGCCTCCTCCGCCGCCGCCACCCCCCGGGGGCGGATACGTCCCGCCGCCACCGCCGGGCGGAGGCTATGGCGGCCCCGGCTATGTGCCACCGCCGCCGGGCGGATACATGCCTCCCGGAGCCGGCTACGCGCCGCAGCGGACGGACGGGCTGGCGATCGCGTCCCTGATCATCGGCATCGTCTCCATCCTCTGCGCCATCGCGTGCCTGGGCATCGTGTTGGGACCGACGGCCGCCATCATGGGATTCATCTCTCGGCAGCGCATCGCCACGAGCGGTGGGGCGCTGGGAGGCGGCACGCTCGCGATCGTGGGCCTGATCCTGGGCATCATCGGCTTCGTCCTGGGAGTTGCCGCGTTCTTCTTCTGGATCTACGCCGGATCGATCAGCAACACCACGGCCACGTCTACGCCTTAGTCGTGGCCTTGCGGCCGGCGGCCTTAATCGCGGGAGCGTAACCGCCGGTCGGGGTTAGGCGTTGTTAAAATCCCGGTGCTCATGCCTCGGGCCAGGCCGAAGAAGGCCAGGCGATCCCGCTATCGCGTCTCCTACCGCCTGACCCGTTCGGTCCCCGCGGCGATCATCGCCGTCGTGCTGCTGGTCGTGATCACCGGGGTCACGCTCACCTATAAGCGGTTCGACGACTTCATCAACGCGACCACGGGCCACCACCTGAACCCCGTCACCGAGGTTGTGCAGGCCGTGGACCCGTCGCCGGGGACTATCGCCTACAAGCTCAAGCACGGGCAGCGGGTCAACATCCTCCTGCTCGGTCGTGGCGGGTACGAGAACGACGCGCCCTACCTGACCGACTCGATCATGGCCGTGAGCATCGATCCCGGCACCAACCGGGTGATGATGCTCTCGATCCCGCGCGACCTCGTCGTGCAAATGAACCTGCAGTCGACCTCGACCCGCATCTGGACGAACAAGATCAACGCGGCCTATGGAGTCCCCTACACGAACATCATCTGCTGCGTCGCCTCGCAGTACAGCGGTCCCAATGGCGGCGGCCTGGCGGCGGAGCACGAGGTCGGCAAGGTCACCGGGCTCACCTTCGACCGCTACATCGCCATCGACTTCAAGGCCTTCAGGGACATGGTCAACGCGCTCGGCGGGGTCGACGTGTGCCTGAGCACGAACCTCGACGACTACTCGTACCCGGACTACGCCCGCGGCTACAGGCCGATCCACTTCAAGGCCGGATGCCAGCACCTGAACGGCGAGCAGGCGCTGGAGATCGCACGCTCACGCCACGCGATCCAGGCCGCGCAGGCGTCCGACTTCGGCAGGGCCAAGCGCCAGCAGGACATCATGCAGGCGATCAAGCAGAAGGCGACCACGGTGAACGGTTTCGCCAAGGCTCCGCAACTTCTCAGCGCGCTGCAGAAAAACATCAACACGGACATGAGCCTCTCGGACATGAAGGCGATCTTCGACTGGGGGAGGAACGTCCCCGACAGCTCGATCATCCGCGTCGCCCTCACCGCGCCCTCCGGCGCGGCCGACGGCAACCTCCTCGACTCCTACAACTGCGGCATGGGCCCGGCCGTCTCGCAGCTGTGCGCCGACGACCAGTCCTACGCGATGATCCACAAGTACGTCGCGTCGATCTTCATCGACCCGAAGACGCTGAACGAGAAGGCGCCCGTCCAGTTCGCCAACGGCAGCACGAACTTCACCGGCCTCGACAGCCGGGTGACCACGATGCTCGACCCGACCGGCCTCCAGCTCAACGACCCGGTCGCGCATCGGGCGCAGGCGCAGACGGTCATCCTCGACTATTCGGGCGGCAAGTTTCCCCTGACCACGAAGTGGCTGCAGACCTTTTTCGGCGGCACGGTCGTCGCCGCCACGCCGACCAACCCGGCTCCGGCCAGGGGCCAGCAGACCTACGGCATCGTCGTGGTGCTCGGACACGACTTCGCCCTACGCTTCTTGGGCGAGTAACTCCAGCCTCGACCCAGACTTCCTGAAGAGGTTCCGGTCCGGCGACGTGCGCGCCCTGGCGCGCGCGATCTCCATGGTCGAGGGTCGTGACCCCGCGGTCCGCGAGCTGGAGGACGAGCTCCGCAAGGACGGGCGGACGCCGGGCGTGGCGGGGTTCACGGGCGCCCCGGGCACGGGCAAGTCGACCCTCGTCGACGCCGTGATCGCGCACCTGCGCAAGAAGGGCTCATCGGTCGCCGTGCTGGCCACCGACCCCAACTCGCCGTTCACCGGCGGCGCCATCCTCGGCGACCGCATCCGCATGCAGCGGCACGCGCTCGACGACAAGGTGTTCATCCGCAGCATGGGCGCGCGTGGGCACCTGGGCGGCCTGTCGCTGGCCACGCGCGAGGCGATCCGGCTCCTCGGCGGCTTCGGCTTCGACCAGGTGATCCTGGAGACCGTCGGGGTGGGGCAGTCGGAGCTGGAGGTCGCCGCGGTCGCCGACACGACCGTCGTCGTCCTGACGCCCAACCTGGGCGACAGCGTGCAGATGATCAAGGCCGGGATCCTCGAGATCGCCGACATCTTCGTCGTCAACAAGGCCGACCTGGACGGCTACGCGCGCGTGGTGGCCGAGCTGCGGACGATGATGAACATGGCCCCCAAGCACGGGTGGCGGCCGCCGATCATCCCCACGGTGGCGAGCCGCCAGGAAGGCGTCGACAGGCTGTGGGACGCCGTGCTCCAGCATCGCCGTCACCTGGAGGCGAGCGGCCTGGCGCGGGAGCTGACCGAGAGGCGCCTGCGCGACGAGACGGCGGAGGTGGCAGCCGAGCTTGCGCGCGAGCGGGCGCGACGGGCGCTCGAAGAGGACCCCGGCCTGGCGGAACGTTTGCTCAGCGATGGCACGCCGTACCGAACCGCGGAGGAGATCCTGGACCGGAAGGGATAATCAGGTGCCATGAAGGTGCGCGCGCGGAACCCGAAACAGGCGTGGCTCGAGGACTTCGAGTCCGGCCCCGTGCGCGACGACGGGATCGAGACCTCCACCATCTCCGGCATCCCGCTGCAGCCGCTCTACACGAAAGATGACGCACCCCGCCGCGAGGAGGAGCTTCCCGGCCAGTTCCCCTACACGCGCGGCATCCACCCGAGCGGCTACCGCGGCCGGCTGTGGACGATGCGCCAGTTCTCCGGCTTCGCCACCGCCGAGGAGACCAACCGGCGCTACAAGTACCTCCTCGCCAACGGCCAGACCGGGCTCTCGGTGGCGTTCGACATGCCCACGCTGATGGGCCAGGACTCGGACGCGCCCACCAGCCGGGGAGAGGTCGGGCACTGCGGCGTGGCCATCGACTCGCTGGCCGACATGGAGACGCTGTTCGAAGGCATCCCGCTGGGCGACATCACCACCTCGATGACGATCAACTCGCCCGCGGCGATCCTGCTGTGCATGTACATCGCGGTGGCGGAGAAGCAGGGCGTGGCGGCGGCGAAGCTCGGCGGCACGCTGCAGAACGACATCCTCAAGGAGTTCATCGCCCAGAAGGAGTTCATCTTCCCGCCCGCGCCGTCGATGCGCCTCGTCGTGGACTCGATCGAGTACTGCGCGAAGGAGGTGCCGAAGTGGAACACGATCTCCATCTCCGGCTACCACATCCGCGAGGCAGGCTCGACCGCCGCCCAGGAGCTCGCGTTCACCCTCGCCGACGGCATGGCCTACGTGGACGCGTGCCTCGAGCGCGGGATGCACATCGACGACTTCGCGTCGCGGCTGTCGTTCTTCTTCGACGCCCACATCGACTTCTTCGAGGAGATCGCGAAGTTCCGCGCCGCGCGCCGGATCTGGGCGCGCTGGATGCGCGAGCGCTACGGCGCGCAGCAGGAGCGCTCGTGGAAGCTGCGCTTCCACACCCAGACGGCGGGCGTCTCCCTCACAGCGCAGCAGCCGGAGCTGAATATCGCGCGGACGGCGATCGAAGCCCTGGCCGCGGTGCTCGGCGGGACGCAGTCGCTGCACACGAACGCCATGGACGAAGTCCTGGCGCTGCCCACCGACAGGGCGGCGCGCATCGCGCTTCGCACGCAGCAGCTCCTCGCCTATGAGACGGGCGCCGCCAACACCATCGACCCGCTCGGCGGCAGCTACTTCATGGAGGCGCTGACCGACGAGATGGAGCGGCAGGCCGAGGCCTACTTCAAGCGCATCGATGAGATCGGCGGGGTCATTCCCGCGATCGAGGCGGGCTTCTTCCAGAGGGAGATCGCGGACGCGGCGTTCCGCTACCAGAAGGAGCTCGAGGACAAGCGCCGGATCGTCGTCGGCGTCAACGACTTCACCGTCGACGAGGAAGAGCCGATCGAGATCCTGCGCATCGATCCGCGGCTGGAGAGCCAGCAGTCGGAGCGCGTGCGCGAAGTCCGGCGCAAGCGCGATGGGGCCAGGGCGACGAACGCGCTGAACCAGCTGCGCAAGGCGGCCGCGGGCAACGACAACCTCATGCCCTACATCCTCGACGCGGTGCGCGCCTACGCGACCGAGGGCGAGATCATGCAGGCCATGATCGAGGTGTTCGGCACCTACACCGAGAAAGCGGTCGTCTAGTGCCGGGCACCGCGGTCAAGCCCGTCCGCATCGTCGTCGCCAAGGTCGGCCTCGACGGCCACGACCGCGGCGTCAAGGTCGTCGCGCGAGCGCTGCGGGACGCCGGCTACGAGGTGATCTACACCGGCCTGCGGCAGACGCCGGAGATGGTCGTCGACGCCGCGCTGCAGGAGGACGCGCAGGTGATCGGGCTGTCGATCCACTCGGGCGCGCACATGACCCTGTTCCCAGCGGTGGTCGACGAGCTGCAGCGACGCAAGGCGACCGACATCGTCGTGTTCGGCGGCGGCATCATCCCCGACGACGACATCGCGGCCTTGAAGAAGCGCGGGGTGGCCGAGATCTTCACGCCCGGGACGCCTCTGCAGGAGATCGTCGACTGGCTGCGGAAGAGGTTCCCCGACCGCTCCTGACTCTCTAGCCCTGCAGCACCAGCGTGCCGGCGATCTTGTCCTGCCACCCCTGCTTGCGGGCGTCGAACGCCACCCAGATGACGCCGACGAAGCAGACGATGAAGGCGACGAACAGCCCGATGTAGCGAAGCACCGCCTTGCCGACGCCGATCGGCTGCATCGTGTTCGCGTCCACGATGCGGAGCTTGAAGATGCGCTGGCCGAAGGTCGCGCCCCAGACCGACCAGAGGCCGATGAAGTACGCGATGCCGATCACGAAGTTGATGCCCGAGGCTGTCACGGATCCAGAGCTCTGCGCGTCGTTCGGGTTGGCGTGAAAGATGAGGTTCACGATCGTGCCGACGGCGGCAAGGAGGAGGCCGTCGATGATGTACGCCACCACGCGGATCCAGAACCCGGCGTAGTTGGCCTGGGGGGCATACGGCACCGGCTGCGCGCCGTACGGCATCTGCGGCGGGGGTGGCGGCTGGTATCCCCCCGGCGGGGGCGGCGGCGGCGCGCTCAACTGGTCGTCACGATGGTGCCGGCGACCTTGTCATGGATCGCCTGGCGCTGCGGGTCCCACAGCTGCCAGAGCCAACCGACGGCGCCGACGATGCAGATCGTGAAGGCGACCTCGAGGTACCAGATCAGGCCGCGCAGGGCCGCCTTGCCGATGTCCGGATACTGGCCGGTCGCCTGGTCGCGGACCCTGAATCCGAACACCATCATGCCCACCGACTGGCCGCGCTGGCTCCAGAAGTAGGCGAAGTAGCCGACGTAGATGACGAGGCCGATGATCAGCGAGATGATTCCGGTCTGGTCGTGGATGATCCGGTTGATGATGCCCGCGACGACGGCGAGGATGATGACGTCGATCAGGCCGCCCACGATCCTGAGACCGGGGCTGGCAAGGTTTCCCGGTACCGCCATCGCGCCTCCGCCGCCTGGCGGCATCATCGGCGGCTGGCCTGGCGGGACCATCGGCGGTTGGCTGGGCGGCGGCGGTGGTGGCGGAGGAGGGTTTTGCATACTTCGCGTATCATATTCGCCGCCTCTCCAAGCTGAGAAGCACCTATGCAGCTCAAAGCCTCACCACGCCAACCGCTCGGCAAGCGTTCGCGCCGCCTGATCCGCGAGGGCAAGCTGCCGGCCATCCTCTACGGGCACGACACGGAGCCCACTCCGGTCACGCTCGACCGGCTCGAGTTCCAGAAGGTTTTCGTCAAGTCCGGCCGCACGCACCTGGTCGACCTGGTGCTGGACGGCGACCGCACCGAGAAGGTGCTGGTGCGCGAGATCCAGACCCACCCGCGCCGGCAGGGCCCGATCCACGTCGACTTCTACCTGGTCAACCTCCAGGAGAAGATCGAGGTCGAGATCCCGATCCACCTGGTGGGCGAGTCCGCACCCGTGAAGCAGGGCGACGCCGACGTGCTGCAGCCGATGCACTCTGTGCGGGTCGAGTGTCTGCCAACCGAGATCCCCGAGGCGTTCGAGGTCGACATCACGCCCCTCGACGAGATCGACGCCGAGCTCCGGGTCTCCAGCCTCAAGGTGGGCCCCGGCGTCACCGTTCTCGACGACCCTGAGGACCTGGTCGTCAAGATCGTGCACAAGCGCGAGATGAAGGTCGAGGAGGAGATCCCCGCCGCCGAGGCCGCGGTCGCGGCCGAGGGCGAGGCCGCCGCCGAGGGCGAGGCGCCGGCCGAGGGCGAAGCAGCCGAGACCGAAGAATGAGCCTGGCCGCCATCGGCGGCTGGAGCCCCCCCGTTTCCGATCCGATCTTCATCGGCGTCGTCGTCATCGTCATCCTCGTCGCGTTCTTCATCGCGTCGCGGTTGATCGCCAGGTTTGCCGGCGACCAGCTCGTCCGGCGTCACGTGCGCCCCGAGATGGTGGTTATGACCCGGCGCGTGGTCACCGCGGCGGTCATCGTCCTCGGGGTCTTCCTCGCCCTGGGCTGGGCGGCGCAGAACGCGAATCTGACGTTGTTTGGGCTCTTGGTGGCGACGGTCGTCGCAGCGCTGGGGGTGCAGCAGCTGCTGCAGGACTACGTCTCGGGTTACTACGTGCTGCTCGAGCGGCACATCCGCGTCGGGGACCGCATCAGCTTCGACGGCCACGACGGGACGATCACGGACGTCCGGCTGCGCGTCACGCTCTTGAGAAACGACCAGGGCGACATGGTCGTGGTGCCGAACTCCGCGCTGTTCACCAAGCCGGTGACGATCCGGGCGCGAGGCGAAGCTGAGCCACGCGGATCGGCCGCCCCAGGCTCATGACAGCGCCCCCAACGTAATCCGGTCAAGCGCCTCGAGCCGGTCGCCGTCCAGGTCTGTCTCCTCGGCCAGCAGCTGGCGGATCATCGCCGACGCGCTGCCGGTGTGGATGCCGTTCGCCACCTGCGTCGCCAATGAGCGCAGGTGGAAGGTGTGGTCCTGCTTCTTGCTCGCGACATCGAGACGGACCTTGACCTTGTCCAGCTGCACGTGCTTCGACCACTTCTCGACCTCGGCCGCCCCGGTCTCGGGCGCGTCGGAGAGGTGCAGGCAGTTGAGCCCGCCGTAGATCCCGTAGCGCTCGCGCAGCGAACCCGGTCGGGATTTGGCGATCTGCGTCTCGCCGAGGTCGTAGCGCATGATCCCCAGCGCCTCCGGAGAGGCCGTTATCCGTCCCACGACCACCGGCAGCGCGGTCATGAAATCGACCAACCAGGGGAAGAACGGCCTGCCCTGCAGGAAGTCGTAGTGGCTCTCGATCAGCGTTGCCGGAGGCTGGAACCAGTCCAGCGACTCGACCTTCCAGTCGCGCTCGGACGAGAGCCAGCCCCAGATGCCGGCGCGCGCGGCAAGGCGGTACGCGGAGTCAGGTTTGAAGATCAGAAGGGCGTCAGCCACGAGCGCCGTAATCGTATTTGGCCAGACATCGTGCGGGCGCCCGGGTTGACCCCGGCCGCGACTATGCCTTCAGGCCCTCCAGGCGCTGTCGGTGGAAGGCTTTAAGAGAAAGCCCATCCGCACACCGGAGGGTGAGCAGGCCCGGCGCGAAGCGCCCGGCCGATGAGCGGGAACCATTGGGGTTCCCGCTCATGACTTCCCCGGCTTGCGGTCGCGGGGATTCGGCGCGTACACCTTGCGGCCCTTCAACTTCTCGGGCATGTGCGCCTGGTTGGCGACCCCGCCTTCGAAATCGTGCGCGTACTGGTAGCCGCGGCCGTAGCCCATCGACCGCATCAGGCCGGTGGGCGCGTTGCGCAGGTGCATCGGCACCGGCTCGTTGCCCGTCTCCTGGATCAGCTCGCGGGCGGCGCCGTAAGACGTGAGCGCCGAGTTGGACTTCGGCGCCAGCGCCAGGTAGAGCGCCGCCTCGGTCAGCGGAAGCACGGCCTCGGGCATGCCGATGAAGTGGGCCGCCTGCTGGGCCGCGATCGCGACCGGCAGCGCCTGCGGGTCGGCGAGACCGATGTCCTCGGCGGCGAGGATGACCAGGCGCCGGGCGACGAACATCACGTCCTCGCCCGCCTCGAGCATGCGTGCCATCCAGTAGACGGCCGCGTCCGGATCGCTGCCGCGCACGCTCTTGATGAGCGCGGAGACGATGTCGTAGTGCTGGTCGCCCGCCCGGTCGTAGAGGAGATGGCGCTGCTGCATGGCCTGCTCGACGTGGTCGAGGCCGACCGTGCCCTCGCCCGCCAGCGCGCCCGCCGCCTCCAGGCCGTTCAAGGCCACGCGCGCGTCGCCCCGCGCCACCTCCAGAAGCGCGTCCATCGCGTCGTCGCCGATGGTGGCGTGGAGCTCCTCCAGCCCCCGCTCGACCACCTTCTTCAGCTCCTCGCGGTCGAGCTGCTCGAGTCGGAAGACGCGGCTGCGCGAGAGCAAAGGCGAGATGACCTCGAAGGACGGGTTCTCGGTCGTGGCGCCGATCAAGGTCACGGTGCCGTCCTCGACGTGGGGCAGGATCGCGTCCTGCTGCGCCTTGTTGAAGCGGTGGATCTCGTCGATGAACAGGACGGTGCGCAGGCCGGCCCGGCGGTGCACCCTGGCCTCGGCGACGACCTTGCGCAGGTCGGCGACGCCCGCCGTCACGGCCGACATGGCGACCATGCGGGCGCTGGTCTCGGTCGCGAGCAGGCCGGCGAGCGTGGTCTTGCCGCTCCCCGGCGGACCCCAGAGGATGATGCTGGGCAGGTTGCCGCTCCGGGTCAGGCGGCGCAGGACGTCCACGACCTGGCCCTGGCCGACCAGCTGCTCGAACTTCTTCGGCCGCAGGCGTGTGGCCAGGGGCGCGTCGGGCTCCGCTCCGGCCGGGGCCGGGAAAAGCTCCCCCTGATCTGCCATCGAACCAAATTCTGAACTGGGAACGGCCTGAGGGCCGTCAGCCTAGAATTGGCCGGCCATGTCGACCTGCTGGTATTGCAGCTCCGAGGTGCCTGAGACCTCCCAGTACTGCCCGAGCTGCGGCCACAGCCAGATCGACCGCTCCTCGAGCCCGCTTTTCGGCGTCGTCGACTCGACCACCGGGATCTGGAACTCGAAGTTCGTCAACGCCCTGGTGGGCCAGGAGGCCAATCGGGCCGTGCGCTACCACCGCCCGCTCTCCGTCCTGATCGTGGAGCTCGACCACGCCGAGCACATCCACAACGAGCTGGAGGCGGTGCAGGTCGAGGCCCTCCTGCGCGAGATGGCGGAGCGCCTGGGGCAGGCGATCCGGGACACCGACACGGTCGGCTTCCTCGACGTGGACGGGCCGCCGCACTACGCGATCGTCCTCCCCGAGACCGACGAGCAGGGGGCGGCGCTGGCGGCGGACAAGATCCGGCGCTCCATCGCCTCTCACGACTTCGGCACCAGCGGCGCGTGGAAGCGGATCACGGTCAGCTGCGGCGCCGCCACGATCGACGCCGGCTACCGGCCGCAGGACGAGGCGGGCATGATGAACCGCCGCGAGTACACGGGCAACCTGCTGCGCGAGGCGTACCAGGCGCTGGACTCCGGCCGCTCGGCGGGGACCAACCGGACCACGGTCGGCGCCTACCGACGCTGACCCGAATCTTTCTGGTCCGGCACTCGGACGTCGAAAACCCTCACCGGGTCCTTTACGGCCACCTGCCCGGCTTCCACCTGAGCGCCCTCGGTCGAGCCCAGTCCGCGGCGCTCGGCGAGCGCCTGCGCTCGGCGGGCCTCACGCGCATCGTCTCCAGCCCGCTCGTCCGCGCGCGCGAGACGGCGGAGGTCATCGCCGAGAAGCTGACGCCGCCTCCCGAGCTCGAGACCGACTCGGACCTGAGGGAGGCGGAGTTCTCGCGGTACCTCCAGGGCGTGCCCTACTGGCAGGTGCCTGTCCGCCGCCCCCTGTGGCTGGTGCACAAGGCGAGGCGCGGCCTGCTGCCCGGGGATGAGTCGATCGAGGTCCTCGGCGAGCGAGTCCTCCGCGTCGCGCGCCTCCTGGCGCGCCGGCATCCAGGCGAGGCGATGGCGGTCGTGAGTCACGCCGACCCGCTCAACGCGGCGTGGATCCTGCTGGACCGCCGGCCGCACAGCGAGCGCGAGATGCACCGCAGGTCGCTCGCCAAGGCGGGCATGCTGCAGGTCGACATGGAGGGCGAGACGCCGAAGTCCTGGGAGTACATCCCGCCGCCTCCCATCGGCAAGCCGGCGAGCGCCGCCGCCTAAGACATGTCCCGGACCTTCCCCAAGGGATTTCTCTGGGGAACGTCGAGCGCGGCGCACCAGGTCGAGGGCGACAACCGCAACTGCGACTGGTGGGAGTGGGAGCAGCAGCCGGGGCGCATCGCGAACGGCGACACCTCAGCGGTCGCGTGCGACCACTACCACCGCTACCGGGAGGACTTCGCGCTCCTGCGCGACATGAAGCAGAACGCGCACCGGCTTTCGATCGAGTGGTCGCGGATCGAGCCGTCGGAGGGCACGTTCGACTCGCGCCAGATCCGGCACTACCGCGACGTGCTGGGCGAGCTCCGGGAGCAGGGCATCCTGCCCATGGTCACGCTGCACCACTTCACGAGCCCGCTGTGGTTCGTGCGCAAGGGTGGATGGACGGCGTCGGGGGCGGCGCGCGCCTTCATGCCCTTTGTGCATCGCGTCGCCGACGAGCTCGGCGACCTCGCCGGCATGTGGTGCACCATCAACGAGCCGAGCATCTACGGCGCGCAGGGATGGATCACGGGTGACTTTCCACCCGGACACCACGGCGACCTGGCGGGCCAATACCGGGTGACGCGCAACATGCAGCGGGCGCACGAGCTCGCCTACCTGGCGCTGAAACGCCGGTGGCCCGATACGCCGGTGGGCCTCTCTCACCACAAGTTCCTGTTCATGCCCGCCACCGGCAAGCGGCGCGACAGGGTCGCGGCGGCGGCGGCGCAGATGGTCATGGACCGGTGGCCGGTGGGTCCTGGCCGGCTGGCGAAGATCGTCGAGGCGACGAGCGACTTCATCGGCATCGCCCACTACTGGGGCCAGCTGTGCGCGTTCGACCCGCGCCGGCCGCAGGACCAGTTCGTGCGCCGGTTCAACCCGCCCGACCTCCCGGTCACCGACATGGGGTGGGTATCGAACCCTGCCTGGATGCGCCAGGTGCTCAACGAGGTCAAGGGCTACGGCAAGCCCGTCTACATCACCGAGAACGGGATCGCGACGGGCGATGACAGCGTGCGCGAGCGCTACCTACCGGAGCTGCTGGGCAACGTGCACCTGGCGATCGCGGACGGGGTCGACGTCCGCGGCTACTTCCACTGGACCAACACGGACAACTTCGAGTGGGCGCGCGGCTACGGGGCCCGCTTCGGCCTGATCGAAGTCGACCGCAAGACGCTCGAGCGGACGGTCAAGCCGAGCGGCCGGCTGTACGCCCGGATCGCGACCGCGAACTCCCTGGGTTCTTAACTAGACTCAGGCCGGATGTCTCGCCGCTCGCTAGCGATCGGGGCCGTCGCGGTGGTGCTCGGCTCGATCCTGATGCTCTCCCTCGCCTGGGGCCTGCAGCACGCGGCGCTGTCCAACCCGCCCGTCCTCGGCAAGACCGCGCCGAAGCTCGCCATCCAGACGGCGACCGGCGACGAGGTGCGTGTCTGGGACCTGCAGGGAAAGCCCGTGGTCCTGAACTTCTGGGCGTCGTGGTGCGGCCCGTGCGTCGAGGAGGGCGGTGTGCTGGCGGACGGCGCCAAGGCGCACGCGGGCGTCGCGTTCGTGGGCGCGAACAACCAGGACACCGCATCCGGGTTCGGCGCGTTCGAGCAGCGCCATCCGCACTCGTATCCCGCCGGCCCCATCGTCACCGGGACGTACCAGTCGTATGGGGTCGCGGCTCTGCCGGCGACGTTCTTCATCAACTCCGACGGCGTGGTCGTCGCGTCCTTCACCGGACCGCTTGACGCCACGACCCTGGTCCACTACCTGGCGCTGATCGCATCGTGATCCTCGCGTTGAAGTGGGGCGCGCCCGTGGCCGTAGTCGCGGCGTGCGTGGGCTACCTCATCTACTCGGCGTCCGGCGGTTCCGCGGAGTACTACCTGACGGTGTCCGAGTTGCGCAACCACGCGCAGACGGGCGACGTGCGGGTCGCGGGTGTCGTCCAGGACGACGTGCAGAAGACCAGCGGCGGCCTCCATGTGACCTTCACGGAGAAGGACGCGACCGCCGCGATACCCGTTGAGTACACGGGCACGCTGCCGGACATCTTCCGGCCGGGGATCACGGTCGTGGTGGAGGGACGGCTGGGCGCCGACGGCGTGTTCCACGCGCGGACGCTGCTCGCGAAGTGCCCGTCGCGCTTCGCAACCCAGCCCTACACAAGTTGATTCTCGGATTCCTCGGCGCCGGCGCCCTGCTCGCCGGGCTGGTGCTCGGCGGCTTCTCCGCGCTGCTGTCCTTCTGGGCCGGCCGGCGCGACAGCGCGGTCTTCGTCCAGATCGGGCGGCGCGCGTTCTACGCCGCGACGGCCATGACCGTCCTCGCGGCGATCGCGCTCGAGTCGGCGCTGCTCAGCCACGATTTCTCGCTCGCGTACGTCGCCGAGCACACCGACCTCTCGACACCCATCGCGCTGGTCGCCGCCGCGTTCTACGGCGGCCAGGAGGGCTCGCTCCTGTACTGGACCCTGATCCTCGGCCTGCTCGGCAGCGCGTCGTTGATCGCGAGCACGTCGCTGGGCGGCCGCGTCGCCGCCTACGCCGCGGGCATCCTGGCCTCGATCCTCACGTTCTTCCTGTTCGTCCTCGCCGTCGTCGCGAGCCCCTTCGACCTCCTGTCGGTCACGCCGCCTGACGGGCTCGGCCTCAACCCGATCCTGCGCGATGGCGGCATGCTCATACATCCCCCGGTGGTCCTCGCCGGCTTCGCCGCGTTCGCCATCCCGTTCGCCTTCGCGAGCGCAGCGCTGCTCGCGGGCCGCTCGGACGCGGAGTGGATACGGCACACGCGCCGCTTCGCGCTCGTCGCCTGGAGCCTGCAGTCGACGGGCCTGCTGCTCGGCATGTGGTGGGCGTACCACGTGCTCGGCTGGGGCGGTTACTGGGGATGGGACCCGGTGGAGAACGTCGCCCTGATGCCATGGCTGGCGACGACCGCGTACCTGCATTCGTCGCAGGTGCAGGAGAAGAGGGGCCGGCTGCGCGCGTGGAACCTCGGCC
>Ga0209159_1001718_pt1 | contig 16250 bp, 15 predicted proteins | sample GraSoiAngelo_144_FD_185901 | JGI IMG/M metagenome (GOLD analysis project Ga0209159, IMG submission 185901) | Grasslands soil microbial communities from the Angelo Coastal Reserve, California, USA - 14_1009_02_40cm (SPAdes) (version 2) | ecosystem: Environmental > Terrestrial > Soil > Grasslands ...
AGCAGGAACGCGCCGGCCTGGAACTTGGGACCCGCGTCGGTCAGGCGCGTGTAAAGGTCGAATGCGACGGTGCTGCGGATGAGACGCAGGTTGAAGAGGTCGTTGCCGATCTGGGTCGGCGTCTCGCCGGGATCCACGTGGAAGGTCACGCTGTGGCTGGTCGTCGAGACCGGCGTGTTGACGTTGAAGCTCCACCAGTCGAGGGCACGCGAGGTGCCAAAGCCAAGCACCGCGAGGACGACGATCACGGCGATGAGCCTTCTCATTCGACGCGGTCCTCTTCCAGGGCTTGCATGACCCGACCGAACTCCTCGCCATCGACCGTCTCCAGGCCGGTGTCCGACTCCCGCAGCAACATCACCCGCTCCGGCGCGGAGACATCCTCGACCAGGTAGTAGGCGACGCCGTCCAGGTCGAAGGCGTCGTGCAGGGAGAAGCGCCGCTCGACGCCCGACTCGTCGACTAGCGTGACCTCCCGCTCAGGTTCACTCACTCCGAACCTGGGGGATCCCCGCCGCCCTGGGGCGGGAGCAGTGATCGTCTCTTGCTGTCGAGGTGTGATTGGAGGAGAAGCGCCGCGGCCACGCGGTCTATGTTCGCGCGTCGCTTTTCGCGGCGCATCCCTCCCTCGAGCAGCGACTTCTCCGCCGCGGCGGTGGTCAGCCGCTCGTCGACCAGCTCGACCGGGAGCTTCGCGGCCCTGCGAATCTCGTCAGCGAGCTGACGGGCCGCCTTGGCCTCGGGGCCGAACGAGCCGTCCAAACGGCGCGGCAGCCCGACCACGATCCTGGTCGCCTCCTGCTCGCGCGCCTGGGTGGCGAGCCGTTCGGCAAGCGTCTCCCGCGGCTCGGCCGGGATCGTCGACAGGGGCTGCGCAATCGTCCCGGTCGGGTCGCTTACAGCCAGGCCGACTCGCTTCGACCCTGGATCGACCGCCAGCACCCTCACAAAGCCGGGTCGCTAGTGCGAGGGCGAAGGCGACGGGGTCGCCGTCGCGCCCTGAGCCGCGGCATCGGCCGACGGCGCGTTCGATTCCACGACGTAGTGCAGCTCGATTCGCCGGTCCAGGAGCGGCATCAACGGCAGAGCCATCGGCTGCTCCTTGATCGCCACCGAGCGGATCGGCAGGGTGCCCAGGTAAAAGCGAGCCTGCTGCACCGGCCGGCCGACGATCTGGGCGCGGATCTTAGCCTCGTCCAGCTTGGGGGCGACGTACGCGGACGCGCTGCCGAGGAAGACGAGGTAGCCGCCCTTGGCGGCGCTGAGCAGCCTGTACTGGACCTGGATCGGGCTCTCGGTCAGCAGCTGCTGGTTGTTGGGCACGCGCTGGGCAAGGTATGTCTTGAAGGCCTGGATGACGTCGGCGTCGCTGTAGAAGTCGCCCTCGCCGCTGACGGTCATGGTGCCCGTGAAGCTCGGCACCTTGTCGTTCGGCTGGTGGTCGGTCGAGAACTGTGGCGCACCGAAGATCACCGTCTCGCTCAGCTTCTCTCCGGACTGGGTCGCGGCGGCCAGCGTCTGCGCGATCGACTGGTGCAGGGATTGCTCGAGCTGAGCGCGCGCCGCGTCGAAGTCGGCCACCGTCATCTGCGGCGTCGACGACGGGTCGGTGCCGCCACCGGTCGACTGCGGGTTCGCGACCGTCAGCTTGTCGAACGGGTTCCCTTCGATCACCGTGATCGTGTGATCGCCGACGTTGCCGACTGTGCCCGGATTGACGGCGACGACGTTCGCGGTCGCCGTCCCCTTCCACGGCACGATCAGGTCACCTGATGTCTGCGCGAACTCGAGCTGGTTCGTGTTCATCAGCCTCTGGCCGCGCTTGACCTGGATTCCAGGTGATCCGTAACCGAACTGCCCGGGCTTCGGAGCGGAGATGTCGTTGGTGTAGACGACCTGGCCCGTCGAAGGCGCCAGCGGCACGTTGATCGAGCCGGTCACTTTGAAACCCTGCGACGTCGACTTCGAGAGCGAGAGGGACCGGACCTTGATCGGCGGCTTCCCCGGCTGCGCCTGGATCTCCACGTCCTTCTGCGTGAACGGCTGCGCCTGCGCCACCAACGTCACCGACGCCGAGGGCACGAACACAGCCGCGGCGAACAGCCCGACGATGATCAACGTGATCGCGGTCACGTAGAGGAGGAAGCGTCCGGGCCTGAGCTCGGTCGCGGTCTTGGTCAGGAGCTTTCGCGGAGCGCCGACACCGACGTGGGTCGTCTCCGCGCTGGTCTTGCGCTGCCACCATTTGCGGACCGGCGATGGCGCCTCGGACTCCGACGGGATGCCCTCGCCCTCCGGGCCGACGGCGCCGAAGACGGGAAAGCCGCTCTCCGAGGCCATCCTCTGCACCGCCGGGTCGTCGCAGACGACGGTGACCCGCTTGCCGAGCCGGGCCGAGTAGTTGCGGAGGAGCTGGAAGTTGAAACGGCTCTGTCCGATGCGCGAGCGCATGGGCAGGACGAGCATCGTGTCCTCGCCGTGGTAGCGGCGAAGCCGCTCGACGAGCTCGGGGATCTCCTCCTCTGTTTCGACGTAGATCTGGTTCATAGCCATGGCGTTTGCAAGTCTCCTGGGAGTCTGGTCAAGCCTTTATAGCGCTTAGGACCCGTCTCATGACGGTGTTCACCGTATCGCGCTCCTCGGCTTCAGTTCGCAAAGCGTGGTTGGCAAGCCCCATCGGGGCGATGTCCTGGGGGCTCGTGAGCTGCCCGGTCGAGTCGGTGAGGTTGCGCACGTCGGCAGGCACGAGGTGGCGTACACGCGGCTCGCGAGGGAAGGGCAGGCCGGCCGCCCAGTTGTTCTTGACCATCTCGAGGGTGAGCTCGGGGAGGAGGCTTCCACCTCCGCAGAGGTAGATGCTGGTCGGCAGCCGCTCGCCGCGCGAGAGCTCCTTGATGCTCAGGGCCAGGCCCTGCAGCAGCACCTCGGCGTCGGCGCTGAGCAGCTCCGACACCTGGCGGTGCTGGTCGGCCGAAAGCAGGCCCTCCGAGTGCCGCAGCTTGCGCGCCTCGGCCTCCTCGTAGCTCAAGCCAAACGCCAGGGCCAGGCGGCGCGTGAACGCTCGGCCGCCGAGGTTGAACATGCGCGTCCCCTCCACCCCGCCGTCGCGAATGAGGGCGACATCGGTGGTGCCGCCGCCGACGTCGACGAAGATCCCGCCCTCCGCCCAGGTCTCCTCGTTGGCGCATGCGCGCGCCAGGGCGTATGGCTGGGCCACGGCCGCCGCGAGCTCGAGGTCGAGCTCGCGAACCACCGTCTCGACGGCGTCGATGTGCGTCATCGGGGCGAACGTGTTGAAGACGGTGACCTCGAGGTTCTTGCCGGTGAACCCGACCGGGTTGGTCACGGGATAGCCGTCCACCCGCACGTTGGTGATCGCGGAGTGCACGAGGCGTGCTTCGAGCTGGCCATAGCTGCGCTCCATCTCCAGCAGGTGCTGGGCCTCGCGCAGGGCGCGGCGCTGGACCATCTGGAGCATCGTCGACATCTCGCTCGAGCGCACGCGGGACTTCGAGTTCTCGCGCGGGTACGCGATGGTCGAGGAAAAGCCTTTGATGAGCTCGCCGGCGATGCCGACCACCACCTGGCCCGGAACTGTGCGGGCCATGTCCTCGGCCGCCTCGAGAGCGCGGTTGCAGCACCTGATCACCGATTCGAGGTCGGCGATCGCACCGCCCGACATGGCGGCAGGCGCCTGGGGCTCGCGACCGACACCGAGCACCTCGCCGTCGGGGCCTTCCCGGCGCACCACCAGCACCTTGATCAGGTCGGTGCCGATGTCGAGCACGGTGAAGTGCCGGTAGTAGTCGCTGCGATTGCGTAGGAACTTGAACTTCGCCATCAGGGTTTGAGTTCCTCAGCGAGCCTTTTGAAGGCTTCGTCAGCGGGCACGGTCAGTGTGCCGCTGACCAGGTGCGCCGGACCGCCGCCCTTTCCTCCGAAATAGGCTTTGAGGCGGTTGGCATCGTACTGGTTGGTCAGGTCCTTCGACACCTTGATGACAAACTTGTCGCCGGCGACAAGGGTTACGATCCCCGACTTGACCTTCTCGAGGTAGCGATCCGCGTACGACTTCAGCTCGTCGACGTTGGTCGCCTCGACCGTCTGGGCCACGTAGTCGACCTTGCCGTGCTGGACCGACAATCCATCGCCGCCGATGCGGGCTCGCCGGACCTTTTCGAGCTCGCGCTGGGTCTCCTTGAGCTGGCCCCGCAGCGCCTCGATGCGCTGCGGAAGCTGCTCGGGGCTCACATTGAGCGTCCTCGCGACATCGGAGAGGATCTCGCGATCGCGACGCACGAGCTCGTCCGCGGCCTCGCCCACGACCATGTCAATACGTCGCAGGCCCGAGCCGATGCTCGACTCGGAGACGATCACCGCGGTGCCGATGTCGGCGGTGTTCGTCACGTGCGTGCCGCCGCACAGCTCGCATGTCCATTCGCCGAAGCAGACCACCCGCACGACGTCCCCATACTTCTCCTCGAAAAGGTGCATCGCGCCCTGCGCGACCGCCTCCCTGTACGGCTTCTGGCTCTCGTGGAACGGAAGGGCCTCGCGCACCTTCTCCATCACCTGGCGGTTGATGCGGTCGATCTCCTCCCTGCTGATGGCCCGATTGAGAGGCACGTCGAAGGTCGTGTGGTCAGGGCCCACCCACGAGCCTTTCTGGACGACGCTCTCGCCCAGCGTCTCGCGCAGCGCTTTGTGGAGGAGGTGCGTCGCCGAATGGTGGCGCATGATCTGGCGCCGGCGCCTCTCGTCCACCGCGGCGGTGGCTTTCTCGCCCGCGACCATCTCGCCCGTGACCACGGTGCCGAGGTGGGCGATGGCTCCTTCCATGGGTTTCTGGGTGTCCTCGACGCGGACGCGGCCGCTCGCGGTCGTGATCGTGCCCGTGTCGCCGACCTGGCCGCCTGACTCGGCGTAGAAGGGCGTGCGCTCGAGGAAGACCTCGACCTCGTCGCCCTCGCGCGCGCTCTGCACGTTCGCACCGTCGCGGCGAACGGCCACGACGCTTGTCTCGGTGGCCAGCTCGCGGTAGCCCGTGAACTCCGACTTTGGAATCTCCTTGGCCAGGGCCCACTGGTGCGGGATGGCTCGCCGCGATCGCTCGCGCTGCTGCCCCATCTCGGCGCGAAACCCATCTTCATCGACCGCGAGGTCGCGCTCGGCCGCGAGCTCCCGCGTCAGCTCCAGGGGAAAACCGAAGGTGTCGTGCAGGCGGAACGCATCGGCGCCGGAGAGCGTCTTTCCGCCACGCCCTACGATCTTCTCGAACTGCTCCATGCCCTGCTCGAGAGTGCGCGCGAACCGGTCCGCCTCGGTGTCGATGGTCTCGGTGATGATCCGCTCGCGATCCTGGAGCCCCGGATACGGCTCTTTGAACATGGCCACAGTGCGCTGCGCGCCGGCGGAGAGCTTTCCGTTCAGGCCGATGTTGCGGCCGTGCAGCGCGGCGCGGCGAATCAGACGTCTGAGGACGTAACCGCGACCCTCATTCGATGGCATCACGCCATCACTGATGCAGAAAGTTACGGCGCGGATGTGGTCCGCGATGATGCGCTCGGAAAGCGTCGTCGCCTTCTTGCTGTGCTCGCGCACGAACTCGACAAGCGGGGCCAGGACGTCTGCCTCGAACACGTTGTCTTGGCCCTGCAGGATGAAGCTGATTCGTTCCAGGCCCATTCCGGTGTCGATGGCGGGGTGAGCGAGCGGCACGAGCGCGCCGTCGGCGATGCCTCGCTGAATCGACTCCGCGGTCGTCGGCGGCCCGACGAGGTCGGCCCTCTGGTCGTACTGCGGCAGGACCAGGTTCCAGAACTCGGTGAAGCGCGCGCAATGGTCCGGGTAGCAGTCCGGCTGCCCACACCCCGCGTCGCGTCCGCGGTCCCACCAGACCTCGGTGTCGGGACCGCATGGTCCACGCCCCAATCCCCACCAGTTGTCGCCGAGTCGGGTCACGTGCTCGGCCGGGACGGCCGTCTTGCTCGTCCAGATCTCGAACGCCTCGTCGTCGGACGGATGCACCGTGACGCGGAGACGGTCGACGGGCATGCCAAAGCCTCCGGTCACGAGCTCCCAGGCAAGCGGGATCGCCGTCTCTTTGAAGTAGTCGCCGGTGGGAGCAAAGTTGCCGAGCATCTCGAAGAACGTGTGATGGCGCTCGGTCCTCCCCACCTCTTCGATGTCACCCGTGCGCAGGCACTTCTGCGCGCTGGCCAGGCGGGGCGCAGGTGGCTTGCTCAAGCCCAGGTAGTAGGGCTGAAGCGGCTGCATTCCGGCCGAGATGAAGAGCGTGCTCGGGTCGCCGTGCGGCACCAACGGCGCGCTGGGCAGGACCAGATGCTCCCGGCTCGCGAAATGCTCTAGAAAGCGTCGGCGGATCTCGTTCCCGGTCACGGGGTCAATCGAGTTTAAGGGGCGAGACGTTCGAAGCGCCAAGCGCCGTTGTTGCGGAGGACGTAGCGCAGGCGGTCGTGCAGACGGTCTTCGCGGCTCTCCCAGAACTCGATCCAGCGCGGCCGCAGGGCGTACCCGCCCCATTCGCGGGGCAGCGGCACCTCGTCCGGATACGCCGCCGCCAGCTCCAGCACCCGTCGCTCGAGCACCTCGCGCGAGCGGACGGCGCGGCTCTGTCGCGACGCCAGCGCCGACAGCTGCGCGCCTCGCGGTCTCGTCGCGAAGTATTGCTGCGATGCGGCGCGACTCAGCCTGCGGACGGCACCCGCGACGCGTACCTGGTGGCGCGTCACCGCCCAGTAGAAGACGAGCGCGGCGCGGCGGTCGTGCGTCATGTCCCGGCCCTTGAGGCTCGCGTAGTTGGAAAAGAAAAGGAAGGAGCCGTCCTGCAGGCCCTTGAAAAGGACCATCCGCGCCGCGGGCCCTTCCTCGCCATATGTGGCAAGGGTCATCGCGTCCGGCTGCGGCGCCCCGGCGTCCTGCGCCTCGCGCAACCAGCGCTGAAAGAGGATGTACGGATCGCGCGGCGCCTCCGACTCGAGCAGCGGCATCCCAGTGTCCGGCTCAGCCCGCGCTTTCTTGGGGCACGTACTTGCGCAGCTGCTCGAGCGCGGCCCGCTGCAACCGCGAGACGTGCATCTGGCTTATGCCCAGCCGGCGGGCGATCTCGGACTGCGACATCTGCTCGTAGAACCTCATGGCCATGATTGCCCGCTCGCGCGGCGTCAGGTGCTCCATCGCGCGGTCCAGGACGTCGCGCATCTCCACGCGCTCGAGCTCCGGGTCCGAGCCCCCGATCTGCTCGGCGACCGAGCGGCTGTCCTGCCCGTCCCCCGCGGCGATGGGCTGATCGAGCGACACCGGCACGTATGCCGGGCCCATCTCCATCGCCTCGGTGACGTCGTCCGGCGTGACGCCGAGGCGCTCCGCCAGCTCGCCGACCGTGGGCTCGCGCCCGAGCTCGTTCTTCATCTGCTCGTTGACTCGCAGCACCGACTGATGCAGCTCCTGGAGACGCCGTGGAAAGCGGATGGCGGTGCCCTTGTCGCGGAAATAGCGCTTGATCTCGCCCGCAACGGTGAGCGTGGCGAAGGTGGTGAACTCGTAGCCGAGGTCGGGGTCGAAGCGCTCGATCGCCTTGATCAGGCCGAGGTAACCGACCTGGACGATGTCGTCGAGGGGCTCGCCGCGATTCTGGAACTTGCGGGCCAGGAAGTAGACGAAGTCGTGATACGAGTCGACAAGCTGCGCGCGTATGCGATCCCGTTCAGCGGGGTCGGTGGTCTCTTTGTACCGGCGGTGGAGCGCCCGCAGCTCCTCACGGGGCAACCGCCCCGGAGTGGGCGAACTTGCAGCCAATATCTATTAGTTAAGCCGGAGCGAAAAGTTCAGCCCGCCAGGTGCTTGACCATCCGGAAGCTCACGTGTCCTGTGCGCGGCTCGATGACCGGTCGAAAATCATCGACGAAGCAGCGGATCATCTCGTAGGCGAGCCGCTGCAGCTCCGGGTCGACATGCGTTACGTGCGGATGCGCCGGCATCGGCAGCGCGGCCCCGGTCGGCATCAGGTCGACGTCGACGACCAGGGCCCTGTTGGTGGCGAAGTAAGTGAGCTTGAGGTCGGCGGGGGTGCCGAGGTCCTCGGCGGCGCCGATAGCGCTGTCGCATGCCTGGGTGAGCGCGATGGAAAGCTCGTCCAGGTCCATCAGGCTCAGGCCGAGCTGGCCTCCCAGCGTCGTGGCCACGCGCTTGGCCACGGGGATGAACTCAGCCGACGCGGGGATCTTCAGCTCGGCCAGGTTGCGTTTCGCCATGTTCCTGCCGCTACTCCTCCAGGTTCGTGCTCGCGCGCTGCATCCTGCGGGATGCGGCCGTCTCGAGCTCTTCGCGCTTGCGCTTGGCGGCCGCCACGCCGTCCTGGATCGCTTTGCCGACCGGGTGCTCCGGGTCCGTCACGATCGTCCGCGCGCGCTGCGCCGCGTCGCGGGCACGCTGTACCGGCTCGCTTCCGCTCAGCTCGATCGTTTTCGTGCGCAGGCTCTCGATCTGCTCCCGACCGGGTCCGGTCGCGATGTAGGCGCCGACCGCGAGCCCGACGAGCCGAAACCGCCGCCGCCGCCGTCTCTGTCGTCAGCCATCGCCGAAACCTCCTCTAACCGTCCGTACAAGGCTCTGACCCGCCACCCTCACGCCGTACACGGCGGCGCTCACTCCGCGACCGAATGCGGACAGCCCGCGGCCGCCCGTGCGCAACCCGACGTTCACACCGGAAGTGATGTCGTTCACGTTCTCGATGGTCTGTCGCACCTCGGGCAGCGTCTCTTTCATCTCTTCATTGGTAGTGTCGAGGAGCTCTTCGACGGCTCCCAGCGTTCCGCGCAGCCGGACCAGGACCGCCGCCAGGGCGAGCGCCACGATGAGGGCGGCCACCCCAAACGCTATCCACATGAAGCTCTGGCTGCTCAACTTGTGAATACCCCCGCCGCCCCGTCCGCAAACACACCCGCAATCTTAAGTGCGCGGGTTCTACTTGCTTTCCGCCGGTTCTTTGGGTTCGCGGTTCGGCGTCGGGACGAAGCGCGCCAGGGGCTGCAGGAGGACCGCGAACACCGCCGCCGGCAGCACGTTCGCCTCGCCCATGCGGATGGACGGCAGGCCGAGGAAGTCCCAGCCCTGGCCCAGCGCAAAGCCAAGCGCGGTCATGACCAGGATCGGCACGTACGCCCGACGGCGGTAGGGCAGGAAGGCGAAGAAGAGCTGGGAGACGATCAGGACGAGGAGGACGGCGACGATGATGCCTGGGGGAATGAATCTCACTCCGACCCCTCTCCCCACATCCCTCCCCCCTGCGGCGGGAGGGTGCCTCTACCAGGCCGCACAGGTGCTCCCTCCGGACGGTGAGGGTGGGTTGTCCTGAGCATGCTCAGGTGGGTCCCCTGCCTCGGCTCTCCAAGTCCCGTCGCAGCGGGCGTTTGGTCGGCCTTGCGGACTCCGGGGTCCCGATTGATGACTGTTGGGCAACGCGCACATCACCCACAGCCCATTGGGAGCTCCTCAATCCTACGAGACGGGTCTCTTGGGCACGACGCGGATGTGCAGCTCCTCGAGCTGGGCCGGATCGACCGGGCTCGGCGCACCAAGCATCAGGTCCTGGTGGCTCTGCGTCTTGGGGAACGCGACGACGTCGCGCACGTTATCGGTCCCCACGATGGCCATCATCAACCGGTCGATGCCGGCGGCGATGCCGCCGTGCGGCGGCACACCGTACTCGAACGCCTCGAGCAGGTGCCCGAATTGGGCGCGGATCTTCTCCGGATCCATGCCCAGGATCCCGAAGACTCTTTCCTGCAGGTGGCGGTCGTGAATGCGGATGCTGCCGCCCGATACCTCGACGCCGTTGAGCACGCAGTCGTAGGCGCGTGCCCGCACCTCGTATGGCCGCCCTGTGAGCAGCTCCATGTCCTGGGGCCACGGTGACGTGAAGGGGTGATGCCCGTAGGTGAGGTTGCCGAGATCGTCTTCCTCAAACAGGTACATGGGATAGACCCAGAGAAACTTCCACTCACCATGCCGGATCAGCTTGCGGCGCCGCGCGATCTCCTTCCGCAGCAAACCCATCACGGTCTCCGCCTTTCGACGCCGATCTGCAACCAGCAGCACGACATCGTCCCGACCCGCGCCGGCTGCCGAACGGATGGCCGATATCTCGCTCTCGCTCAGGTGACGGTCGAGCGGGCCTGGTACCCAGGCCAGTCCTTTGGCGCCCGCGCCTCTGGCCATCAGCGCGAGCTCGTCCAGCTCGCGGCGACTCATGTCTTTGCCTCCCGGCACCGCAAGACATCGCACCACGCCTCCCGCGTCGATGGCTCCCCGCAGCACGGTGGCCGCCGTGTTGCGCAGGCTGTCGGTGACGTCCGCGATGTCGAGCTCATACCGGAGGTCCGGCTTGTCGGTGCCGTACTTCAGCAATGAGTCCCGCATGTCAAGTCTTGGAAACGGAGTCGGGATTTCGATGCCCAGGACGTCCTTCCAGACCTTGGCCCAGAGACCTTCGACGAGGGCGAACACGTCTTCTTCGGTGCAGAAAGACATCTCCACGTCGAGCTGGGTGATCTCCACTACCCGGTCAGCCCTCAGATCCTCGTCCCGCAGGCAGCGAGCGATCTGGTAGTAGCGCCCGATCCCGGCAACCATCAGAAGCTGTTTCAGCTGCTGCGGCGACTGGGGAAGCGCGAAGAATTCTCCGGGGTGCAGGCGCGAGGGCACGATGAAGTCGCGCGAACCCTCGGGGGTTCCCTTCAACAGCATTGGGGTCTCGACTTCAATGAACTCGTGGCCGTCCATGTAGCGATGTATCGCCTGCACCACGCGATGGCGGAGCTCGAGCGTCTGCGCCATCTTGGGGCGCCGGATGTCCAGGTACCGGTACTTCAGGCGCAGTGCTTCGTCGGCCTCGACGTCATCCTCGATCGCGAAGGGCGGCGTCTTGGCGATGGAGATCACCTCGACATCGTCCGCCACCACCTCGACCTCGCCGGTCGCCATCTTCGGGTTCTCGGATCCACGGGGCCGGCGTGAAACCTTGCCTGCGACTCGGACTACGTACTCGAGACGGAGCTGGGTCGGCAAGGTGTCCGCCGACCTGATCACGACCTGGACTGTTCCCCAGCGGTCGCGTAGGTCGATGAACGCAACGCCACCGTGGTCGCGACGGCGCGCGACCCAGCCGTAGAGCTCGACCTGGTGGCCTTCGTCAGAGGCTCGCAACGACCCGCAGTGCGGAGCCGAGTAGCCGCTCACGAGACGTGGGCGGGCAATGCGTCCCACGCCAGCTCGGTCTGCTCGCCGCTCTGCATGTCGCGCAGCTGTGCGACGCGCCGGACCGCGTCCTCCGCGCTCAGAAGGACAACCCAATGCGCTCCCATCTTGTTGGCCGATCGCATCTTGGCGCGCAGGCTCTTGGGCTCGTAGTCCACCGCGACCGAACGTGTCGTGCGCAGGATCCGCGCCACCTCGGCGGCTTCGACGGCAAGGTTGCCGTCGGGCAGCACCAGCACATCGGCCGCCGGCGGGACGGGCGCTTCAGAGCCCTTTGCCGCCATGAGCTCCGTGACGCGGTCAAGCCCGCCGGCAAATCCGACCCCGGGCGTGGACGGCCATTTCAGAGCCTCGGCAAGCCCGTCGTAGCGCCCACCCGAGGCCACGGCGTCCTGCTGCCCTGAGGCCCCGCTCGGGTAGAACTCGAAGACGGTCCGGGTGTAGTAGTCGAGGCCGCGCACGAGATACGGGTTCAGCACGTATTCAATGCCCGCCGCGTCCAGCAGTCGCCGCACCTCACCCCAGTGCTCCGAGCACTCGTCGCAGAGGTGGTCTGTGATCTTCGGCGCGCCGGCCTTGAACGGCTCGCATTGGGGCACCTTGCAGTCGAGCAGGCGAAGGGGATTCCTCTCGAGGCGAAGCTGGCAGTCGCCGTGGAGCTGCGGCTTGAGCGGCCGGTAGTACGCCCTCAGCTTCTCGAGATAGGCGGGCCTGCATTTTTCGTCGCCGATGGTGTTCAGCTCGAGGCGGGGATCGTCGAGCCCCGCCCTCTTGAGCCAGCCGCCGGCGATCTCCACGACCTCCGCGTCGAGGCCGGCGGCGCTGCTGCCGATCGCCTCGACGTCGAACTGGAAGAACTGCCGGTAGCGGCCCTTCTGCGGCCGGTCGTAGCGGAACATCGGTCCAAACAGATATAGACGCGAGGGCTGCGGGCCCTGGTTCAGCTGGCCTTCGAAGTAGGCGCGCACCACGCCCGCCGTCGCCTCGGGCCGAAGGGCCACGCTCCGGCCCCCGCGGTCCTCGAACCGATAGAGCTCCTTGGCGACTGCGTCGGTGTCCTCGCCGACGCGCTCAATGAGCTCAGAGGGTTCGATGATCGGGGTCTCGATCTCCTCGTAGCCGAAACCCCGAGCCACGGTGCGCCCGGCTTCCTTCGCGGCGCGCCAGAGCGGGATATCGGCCGGGAGGATGTCGCGGACTCCGCGGACGGCTTTGATCGGCTCGGAACGGGGCATTGAGTGTTCGATTGTAGGAACCTCTGGTTTTGCGGTTTAAACTGCTGCGCCGGTGACAACGACCTACATCCAGGTGATATCGCTCGGGCTCGCCTCCCTGGCCCTCGTCATGGGCGCGTACCTGCTGATCATCGGCAAGCGCCCTTGGCGCGGCGGGGGCGAGCGAGCCGAGGTCGCGCCGCGTGTCCGCCTGCTCGGCCTCAGCTACATCCTCGTTTTCGGCTCGGCGATGGTGCAGGTGATCACCCAACCGACCGGGGTGGAGGCGGAAGCGCTCGGCGGCCTGATGGTGCTCGGTGGCATGATCGTGATCGTGGTCGTCTACCTGGAAGCGCGCGCAGGGCGACGGGCTTCGCACGAAGACCGGCTCGACACCAGGCTGCGCGACTGAGCCCCTCTCCAACCATCTCCCTCTGAAGGGAGAGGTCTTCCATGCGCACCGGCTTGCTCATGTAGTCGTCGAAGCCGGCGCGAAGGCATCGCTCCTGGTCACCGGGACCGGCCATCGCGGTCAGCGCGATCAGTCGCGGCCGGTTTCCTCGAGGCCAGCGCCGGCAGATCGCCTCGGCCGCGGCGAGGCCGTCCATCTCCGGCATCAGGACGTCCATCAGCACCGCGTCGTAAGGCTGCTGCGCGACGGCCTGGACCGCTTCGCGCCCAGTCGCCACCACGTCGACCGTGTGGCCGAGCTTGACCACCAGTCGCTTCAGCAGGTTCTGGTTGAGGGCGTTGTCGTCGGCGACCAACACACGCAGCGCTCCCGGCTCGACCACCCGCGCCTCTTCCTGCCGCGCGCCTCGGCCGCCGACCTGGATGAGGACGTCGTGCAGCGTCCGCGGCGGGACCGGCTTGGTCAGCATCGCCTGGATCACGCCGCTGTCGGCGGCGGCCGCCTCCGCCGCGGCCGGCGTGGAGGACGAGATCAGAACGATCGGCATCTGGTCTGCCCGGCGCGCGCCGCGCAGGGCGGCAGAGATCTCGAGGCCGTCGATCGCCGGCGGGCGGTGCTCGATCAGGGCGATGTCGAATGGCCTCCCGACCTGGACTGCCCCCTGCGCCTCGGCTGGCGTGGCGGGGGTGGCGCTGGCGCCCCATTGCTCGACCTGGAGGGCGAGGACGCGCTTCTCGGTCGGGTCGGCGGCGATGACGAGCACTCGCATCGCCTCGAGCGTCAGCAGGGTCGTGCCGACACCGCCGGGCAAGGCCTCGGCCAGGATCGTGAACCCGAAGGTCGTGCCCGCGTCCGGACCCGCCTCCACCCCGCCCTGCTCGACGCGAAGCTCGCCATCCATCATCTCGACGAGATGCTTGGTGGTGTGGAGGCTGAGCACCGACAGCCGGTCGCCGGGCTCGAGGCGGTCGTATGGCCCGGTCACCCCGTCGATCCCTCCGCGAAGAATGCGCGCGGGCACGCCGCGGCCGGTGTCGCGGATCCTGAAGTGGAGCGCGACCAGGCCCCCTCGGTCCTCTGAGGTCAGCTCGACGCCGATGCCCCCGCGATACGTCCGGTCGACTGCCCCATGGAGCAGCGTGAGGAGGATCTGCTCGAGCCGTCGCGAGTCGCCGATCGCGACGTTCGGCACGTCGGGGGCGGCGCTGAACGAGAGGTCGAGGCCCTTCGCGCCCGCGGTCTCCGACACCAGGGCGAGGCAGCTTTCGACCGTGGCGCGGACGTCGAAGGGGTGCAGCGCGAGCTCGAAGTCGCCGCTGTCCAGCGTGACCCCGTCCAGGACGTCGTCCACGATCCTCGCGACCTGTTCGGCCCCGGTCTCGACGATGGCTGCCAGCTCCCGCTCCTCGCTGGTCTCGGCCCCCGCCGCCAGCAAGCCTGCCGCGCCGACGACCGCGTTGAGCTGCGTGCGGAGCTGGTGACCGAGGTCGGCCAGGAGCTCGACGTCGATCTCGATCTTGCGCTCGTGGCCGTCGACGTGGCCGTCGGTAGAGGTCGGTAGGACGTCTTCGAACTCGCCCATCAGTAGAGCTTGTCCTGCGGAGGTTCCTTCGACGGCTCGAACATCGACTCGGGCAGGTCGCTGCCATTGGCCTTGAAGTGGTCCTGGAATGTCGACAGCGTGCCCGTCGCGGTGTGGTACCCGACAGCCCGACCGTCGGGCGTGACCGAGACCTGGCGGAACGCGAACAGCTCGTTCAGCCCGATCTCGCCCTCCTTGAGCCCGAAGACCTCGGCGACGCCGACGATCTTGCGCGAGCCGCCGCGCATGCGCTCGGTCTGCACGATGATGTTGATCGCCGACGCGATCTGGCCTCGGATCGCGCGCGACGGCAGCTCTGTGCCTGCAAGCAACACCAGTGTTTCCAAACGATTGATCACGTCGCGTGGGTTGTTGGCGTGCACGGTGCTCATCGACCCATCGTGGCCCGTGTTCATCGCCTGTAGCATGTCGAGCGCCTCGCCGCCCCGCACCTCGCCCACGATGATCCGGTCGGGGCGCATGCGCAGCGCGTTGCGGACCAGGTCGCGGATGGTGATCTGGCCCCGGCCTTCGACGTTCGCGGGCTTTGACTCCAGGCTGATCACATGCACCTGGCGCAGGCGGAGCTCGGCCGCGTCCTCGCACGTGACGATGCGCTCGGTCGCGGGGATGAAGCCCGACAGGACGTTGAGCAGCGTCGTCTTGCCCGAGCCCGTGCCGCCCGAGACGATGATGTTGAGGCGCGTCCTCACCGCGGCGTCGAGATACTCGAGGATCGCTTCGCTCGAGCCGCCGCTGGTCACGATGCGCTCGGGCGTGAGCACCTCTCGCCCGAACTTCCGGATGGTGAGGCAGGGGCCATAGATCGCGACAGGTGGGATGACGACGTTGACACGCGAGCCGTCCTTCAAGCGCGCGTCGCACATGGGCTCGGATTCATCGACGCGGCGCCCGATGGTCGACACGATGCGGTCGATGACGCGGCGCAGGCTCGCCTCGTCCTCGAAGGCAAGGTTCGTGAGCTCGATGCGCCCGCGCCGCTCGACGAAGATCTGCTCCGGCCGGTTGACCATGATCTCGGTGATCTCCGGGTCGCGCAGCGGAGCCTCCAGGGGTCCGAGCCCGATGACCTCGTCGAACAGGATCTCGACCAGACGCTCGCGGTCGGCCGCGGTGACGAGCGCCGCGGGGGGCTTGGCCCGGAAGTGATCCTCGGTCAGTTGCATCAGCAGCCGGCGGATGCCGGCTCGGTTGCTGATGTCGATCGCGGCCGCGTGCCGGCGGAGGAGGTCGGCGTGGATCTCCGCCTTGGCCGCCGCGAGCCCGGGGCTCAGGACCGCGGGAGGCTCAGCGCCGAGGACCGCCGTCTCGACTGTGGGTGGGCTGGCGGTCGCGCCTTCTCGCGGGACCGCGCGGCGCTCGACCGGGGCGATGGTCGGCGTGCCGTCGGCGGGCGTGGCCGGCTCCGCAGGGGCGGGAGCCTGCGGCGTCGCCACCGGCGTCTGCTGGTACCGGCGGTCGAACCGCTCGGACAGTTTCAGCGGGTCACCGCGCGCCTGATCAGCCGGCGGTGTGCCCGCTCGGCCGCCTTCTTCACCTGCGGGTCGGACTCCAGCTCGCAGAGCCGCTTCAGGCCGTCCGCCGCCGCGCGGTCGCCGATCGTGGCCAGGGCTTTGCAGGCGGCGATGCGCACCTGCTTCGGCCAACGCCGGTCGTGCGCGATCCCGAGGAGCGGCGACACGCGGAGCACGTCCCGCCGCAGCCCGCAGGCCAGCACGGTCGCGACCGCCGCCCGCTCGCTCGC
>Ga0209159_1001719_pt1 | contig 16246 bp, 14 predicted proteins | sample GraSoiAngelo_144_FD_185901 | JGI IMG/M metagenome (GOLD analysis project Ga0209159, IMG submission 185901) | Grasslands soil microbial communities from the Angelo Coastal Reserve, California, USA - 14_1009_02_40cm (SPAdes) (version 2) | ecosystem: Environmental > Terrestrial > Soil > Grasslands ...
TCCTTGTGCATGACCACGTTCATGGCGTTGCGGTTCATGATGGCGGCCGTGGCGAGGAGCGGCTGGCCCTTCTCGAACGCCTGCATCTGATACGTTCCGGGCGTCACGCAGAACTGAGCATCCCTGGCGATGAGCGCCTGCAGGCTGCCTTCGCCGGAGACCGTGACGATCTCGACGTCGAGGCCCTCGTCGGCGAAATAGCCGGCGGCCTTGGCGTGATAGAGCGACGCGAACGTCACCGCGGCCGCCGGAATCGTGACCTTGATCTTCTCGGCGGCGGGCGCGGACGTCGGCCAGATGAGCGCGATGAGCACGACGACGGCAATCAGGCGAGCCTCCCCAGACGAGGCCCTGCTCGCGTGATCGCGCCCGTCGTCGGAATGCGCTGGCATCGAGGTCATCGACTTTACCCAACTTTACCTGGCGGAAAAAGGCGGTTTACCAAGGCCCCGCACACTTTCCTGCGACGGGAGACGTTCTCCAACGCCCCGTCGGGGAAAGGAGCAGCAGCCATGAATGACACGACACCGACCCCACAGCCTTCCACCTCAGGTGGCGACAACCCGCGCCGGCGTTTCTTCTGGCGCGCGGCCATCGCGACGGTCATTGCCGGCCTGGCGGCTATTATCGGTACCAGGGCGTTTGCCCACGGTGGCGGCTATTGCGGATGGCACCGCGGCGGATTCATGGGTGCCACGCTCGATCCCGCGACGCTGGATACGCATCTCGACCGCGCGCTCAAGCACCTGTATGTCGAGATCGATGCCACTGACGCGCAGAAGCAACAGCTCGGCCCGATCGTGAAGACCGCGGCGCAAGATCTGCTGCCGCTGCGGGCCAGGATGTACGACGCTCGCCGGCAGGCGGTCGAGCTGTTGTCGCAGCAGCACGTGGACCGCGCCGCGCTCGAGTCCCTTCGGGCAGATCAGCTGAAGCTGGCCGAGAATGCATCGCAGCGCCTCACTCAGGCGCTCGCCGATGTGGCCGACGTGCTCACACCAGAACAGAGACAGCAGCTCGCCGAACGCATCAACCGCCGGCACGGCCACCGCGAGTAAGCTAACGATGTGACGACGCCGCACATCCTGATCATCGAAGACGATGCCCGCCTCGCCGAGATGGTGTCCGAATATCTCGGCAAGGCGGGCTTCCGCGTCGCCGTCGCCTCGGAAGGCCGGGCCGGGCTGGAGCGGGTGACGCGGGAGCCGTTCGATGCGCTGGTGCTCGACCTCATGCTGCCCGACATGGGCGGGCTCGACGTGTGCCGGCAGCTCCGCGCGAAATCCGACCTCCCGGTGCTGATGCTGACCGCGCGGGGCGAGGCGATGGATCGCGTCGTCGGCCTGGAGATGGGCGCCGACGACTATCTACCCAAGCCGTTCGAGCCTCGAGAACTGCTGGCCCGCCTGCGCGCGATCCTGCGTCGCGGGCGGTCTGGCGGCCCGGCGAACGTGCTGCGCTTCGGCCGACTGGAGATCGATCGCGACGCCCGCATCGTGCGCCTCGAGGGCACAGAACGCGTCCTCACCGGGTACCAGTTCACGTTGCTGGTCGCGCTGGCCGAGAAAGCGGGCCGCGTGTTGTCGAGGAACGCCCTGATGGATCTCGTCAAGGGCGAGGCCCTGGAGGCCTTCGACCGATCGATCGACGTCCACATTTCGCGCATCCGTGCGGCGATCGAGGACGACCCGAAGCGGCCGCGTCGCATTCTCACCGTGCGTGGGGCTGGCTACGTGTTCGCCAAGCAGCAGGACTGATGCGCCGGCTCTATCTGCGCATCTATCTCGCCGTGCTTGTCAGCCTGGCGGTGTTCGCGCTGTGCTCGGGACTCGTGTGGCGCCAGTTCGGCGACGCCGGCCCGGCGAGCCACGCCTTTGAGGTCGCCGGAACGCTCGCCCAGAACGTGCTGCCTCCAGCCGGGGCGCCGAGCGCCGAGCAGCAGGCGGCGCTCGAAAGACTCGCCGCTAATCTGCGGGCTGACGTGGCGCTGTTCGCCACCGATCGCTCATTGCTCGCGGCCGTCGGCGAGCCACTGCCGGCGCCGGGCACGGGCCGCGACCGCGGCGGCTGGTTACGCCGCTGGGGCCCTCCCGCGGGTGCGCTCCGTCTGCCCGACGGCAGGTGGCTGGTCGCGAGTGTGCCGCGTGGCCACCAGCATCCTGGCTTCCCCCTGTTCCTCGTGGTTGCGGTGCTCGCGCTCGCCGTCGGGGTTGGTGCCTATCCCGTGGTGCGCCGGCTGACCGCGCGGCTGGAGCGTCTGCAGGCAGGCGTTGAGTCGCTCGGCGCCGGGGACCTCTCGGCCCGAGTGAAGGTCGAAGGTCACGACGAGGTGGCGCGGCTGGCCGAGAGCTTCAACCGGGCCGCCGACCGCATCGAGGGGTTGGTCAGCGCGCACAAGTCGCTCCTGGCCAACGCCTCGCACGAGCTGCGCACGCCGCTCACGCGCATCCGCATGGCGGTGGAGCTGATGAGGGAGGGCACTGACTCACGGCGCAAGCGTGACGTCGAGCGCGACATCGCCGAGCTCGACGCGCTGATCGACGAGATCCTGCTGGCCAGCCGCCTGGACGTCGTGACCGAGCGCGGAGCGGAGGAGGACGTGGATCTGCTCGCGCTCGCGACCGAGGAGTGTTCGCGATACGAAGACGCCGAGGTCGAGGGCCAGCCGGTCACCGTGCGCGGCGACCCGCGACTGCTCCGCCGGATGACGAGAAACCTGCTGGAGAACGCCAGGCGCCATGGCGCGCCGCCAATCGAGGTGCGCGTGAACCGCGCCGACGGCATGGCGGAGCTGCGCGTCTCCGACCACGGACCAGGCATTCCGGACGCCGAGCGCGAAGATGTGTTCCGACCGTTCCACCGGTTCGCAGGCGGCGGGGACCGCGGGGGCACCGGATTGGGGCTGGCGCTGGTCCGCCAGATCGCGCGCCGTCATGGTGGCGACGCGCGCTATCTGGGCCGTGAACCGTCCGGAAGCTGCTTCGTCGTCAGCCTGGACGCATCTCTCAGCCCCGCACGATGAGCGACACGTGCTCAGACCCTCTCGACGATGTGCAGGCCACGCTGGCGATCGATCAAGTACATGAGGCCCCGGCTGTCGTAGCAGACGTCGTTGCTGCAGACGCGAGTGGCGCCGTCGGGCACCGGCGGCACGAACGACGCGACCTCGCGCGGAGCGTGGGGCTTGCTGATGTCCACGATCCTGAGGCCGTGAGCGAACCAGGCCACCGGGATCTCGGTGCCGCGCACTTCTTCGGCGGGCTGGTGGCAACCGGTGAACTCGGGCTGCGGCGAGCCGTCGATCCCGTCGACCTGAAAGCTGGCGAACGGTGTGGGTCGGGTCTCGTCGGTGATGTCGACGAGCCAGAGGAAGGACGACGTGGCGTCCTTGGTGAGACGCAGGACGTCTTCGTCGGCGACCAGCATGATCTGACGTCCCATGAGCGGGAAGGGGACGGGCAGCGTCGTGTGGGTCGGCCACGGAAAGGGAGGACTCCAGTCGAGTCCTGACACGTAGCGCGGCTTTCCCATGTCCTCGATGTCGAGGATCACGAAGCCGCCGTGCCAGTACGAGACGTAGAGCCGGTTGCCGCGACGGATCGGGTGATGGCAGCGGTGGGCGCGGCCCTCCCAGCTCGGCGTCTCGCCGCCCGCGATCCACTGGCCCGGCATCCACCAGCGCCCGACTTCTTCAGGCTTCGCCGGGTCCTTGAGGTCGAGGATCATCACGATGTTGCCGCGATAGCCGTCGAGATCGGGGGAGAGATACGCGTAGCGTCCGTCGAAGGTGAAGCGATGGAGGCCCTTCCACTCGACGAAGGTGATCTCGCGTGGGCGCTCGGGGTGACTCACGTCCCAGATACCGAGGCCGCCACGAAAGTCGGGCGAGACCTCGGTGCGGGGCGGCGCTTCGCGGTTGACCAGCATCACGCCGTCCACCGCGCGCACCTTGTGCGAATGCACGCCGGCCGGAATCGTCACCTCGGCGAGCTTTCGCGGCCGCGCCGGATCGCTCACGTCGACGATGGTGGTCCCGTGCGGCGCCTTCATGTGGGCGACGAACGCCGTCGTCCCGCTCACGACCACCTGGCCGCCGCCCGGACAATCGAAATACCCGACCTGCCGGATGCCTCGCGCTTGCGTCATGACGCCTCCCTCGGCCCGGAAGGATAGCGCAAGACGTCCGGAATATAATGTCGGGCGTGAAACCACATGTGCTCGAGTTCGGTATGGGCGTCGACGTTCACGGGCAGGATTCCACCAAGGCGGCCTGTCGCGCGGTGTCGGATGCGATCCGGCACTCGAGCCTGCCCTTCTTCCGTGACATTCGCGAGCGGGGCGGTCGGATGTTCGTGGACGTGACCGTCGCGGTTCCGGATCCCGCGTCGGTCGACATCGAGCAGGTCAGGCGCGAACTGCCTCACGGGGAGGTCACAATCCGCCCGGTGGCGGGCGGGCTGCGCGTTCCCGCCTCCGACACCATCATCGCGTGCGTGGCCATCACCGTCGGCATCGAGGAGGGAGAGGCCCGGTGATTGCCGTCAGGCTGGTTCTCGCCCTCGCGCTGATCCTGGCCACGAGCGCCGTCGCCGCGGTCGACCGCGGGCCGATCAGGATCGGGATGCTGGTGCCCCAGACGGGGCCGCTGGCGGCGAACGGCAGGGAGATGGAGAACGGCTTCAGGCTCTACCTCGAGGAGCAGGGCCAGCGCATCGGCGGACGTGAGATCAAGCTGTTCGTCGAGGACACCGAGGCCAAGCCGGCCACCGCGCTCACGAAGGCGCGGGCGCTCATCGAGAGCCAGAGCGTGCAACTGCTCGTCGGGCCGCTCAGTACGGCCGAAGCCTATGCGCTCCTGCCCTACATCGAGGCGCGAAAGATCCCGACGCTCTCGCCCACCGTCGCCGCTGAGGACCTGACGCAGCGCCGCCGCAGCCAGTACGTCGTGCGCACCGGGTGGTCGGCGGGCCAGCCCGCGCATCCGTTCGGTCCGTGGGTCGTCGAGATGCTCAAGTATCGGAAGATCGCGATCGTCGCCCAGGACTTCGCGTTCGGCCACGAGTCGAGCGCCGCCTTCCAGCGAACGTTCGAGGAGGCGGGCGGTCAGATCGTGCAAAAGCTCTTCGCGCCGCTCGGCACCGCCGACTACGGGCCGTATCTCGCCCGGCTGCGGCGTGACGTCGACGCGGTCTACGCGGCCGCTGCGGGCGCCGACGCGCTGCGCTTCGTGCGCCAGTACGCGGACGCCGGGCTCAAGGAGCGCCTGCCGCTGATCGGCAGCGGCAACTTCACCGACGAGCACGTGCTCCGCAACATGGACGACACCGCGCTCGGCATCGTGACCGCGCTGCACTACTCGGCGGCGCTGGCCACGCCCGCCAACCAGCGCTTCGTCAAGGCCTACGAAGCGCGCTTCAACCAGATGCCATCGTATTACTCGGAAGGGCCCTACGCAGCGGGAAGCGCGCTCAAGGCCGCGCTCGACGCCGTGGGGGGCGAGATCGAGGACGTGCCGAAGTTCCTGGCCGCGCTCCGCAAGGTGAACATCACGGACGCGCCGCGCGGGCCGATCACCTTCGACGATTACGGGCATCCGATCCAGAACATCTACGTGCGGCGGGTGGAGCGCGTCGACGGCAAGCTCCAGAACACCGTGATCCACACGTTCCCCAAGGTCTCCCAGTTCTGGACCTACAAGCCGGACGAGTACCTGAAGAATCCCGTCTACTCACGGGACTGGCCGCCCTGCAAGGCGTGCTGAGCGCGCGGAGGAGATGAGGAAGATGGTGGCGACGTGACCGGCCTCGGCCTCCGGCGGCTGCAGCACCTCGTCCTCTACGTCGCCGACGTCGAGCGCAGCGTGCGGTTCTACGTCGACGTGCTCGGCTTCGAGATCCAGCGCAGGTATCCGAAGGCGGCGTTCCTGAAGATCCCGGGAACGGTCGACGATCATCACCTCGGCCTCTTCGAGGACCCCGGTGTCGGTCGACCTGACGAGCACGTTGCGCGCATGTACCACGCGGCCTGGGAGGTCGGCGAGCTGACGGATCTGGCGCGGGCGCGCGAGCGGCTCATCGCGGCGCGCTCCCTGGTCGGCCAGTCCGATCACGGCACGAGCCTGTCGCTCTACGCCAAGGATCCCGATGGCCTGGAGTTCGAGCTCTTCTGGACGGTGCCGAACGGCCAGCCCGCCGGCACGCGCCCGCTCGATCTGGAAGCCGAGCTCGCCCGCGGGAGGACCGCGCGGGTCTGACTCGTCGTGGGCAGAGCCCGTCTGGACCGGGATGGCAGGCGGCGTGTAGAGTACAAGGCGTCGCGAGATCAGCGGACCAATACTGGAGGACACGATGGGCAACTCAGCTCGAACACCGCACGGGATCAATCACGTCGTGCTCAACGTGACCAACCTCGAGGTCTCGCACCGCTTCTGGACCGAGACCATGGGCTTTCGCTGCGTCGCCGCGCTGAAGCAGGAGCCCGGCCGCCCACGCCCCAAGATGCGCTTCTACTCCGGCGTCGATTCGAGTGGCGACGTCACCCATCACGATCTGGCCCTGATGGAGATCAAGGCGCCCGCCACCAACGGCGGCAAGAGCGAGGCGTGGACGCTGCAGGGCCGCGGCGTCGGTCTGAACCACGTCGCCATCGCCTGGCCCGATCGTGAGTCGTGGCTCGCCCAGATCGAGTTCATGCAGGAAAAGGGCGTGCCGTTCCTGCGCCGGGTCAACCACGGGATGACCCACAGCGTGTACATCGAGGATCCCGATGGTCATGGGATCGAGGTGCTCTACGAGCTGCCCCGCGAGGTGTGGGAGCACGACATCGACGCCGCCCAGAACTACGTCGAGAACCTTCCCACCGCCGGCGCCGAAGCCCTCGTGGACCGGACGGACAATCCGGTGTTCGAGGGGACGCGATGAGCGACAAGCTCCTGCTCGAGAAGGATGGCCCGATCGGCTGGATCGTGTTCAACCAGCCGGAGAAGCGCAACGCGGTGAGCCAGGAGATGTGGGAGCTCATGCCGGAGTACGTCAACGACCTGGCCAAGGACGAGGCCATTCGCGTGGTCATCCTCCGCGGCGGCGGCGACCAGTCGTTCGTGTCGGGCGCCGACATCTCCCAGTTCAAGGACAAACGCAAGAACATGGCCGACGAGGAGGAGTACCGGCGGATCTCGGCCCGTGGCCAGGACTCGCTCACCACGCTGCAGAAGCCGCTGATGGCGATGATCCACGGCTATTGCGTGGGCGGTGGGGTCGGCGTCGCGCTGACCTGCGACATCCGCATCGCGTCCGATGATGCACGCTTCGGCATTCCCGCGGCGCGCCTCGGCCTCGGCTATCACTATCGCGGCATGGACAAGCTCATGGCTCTGGTCGGCCCCGCCTACACCAAGGAGATCTTCTTTTCGGGGCGCACGGACTTCAGCGCCCAGGATGCGCTCCGCATGGGGCTGATCAACCAGATCATTCCCAAGGCCGAGCTGGAGAAATTCACGCGTGACTACGCGCTGAAGATCGCCCAGAACGCGCCGCTCACCCTGCGCTCGGCCAAGGAGACGGTGAACCAGCTCCTGCGGCCGGCCGGCGAGCGTGACCTCGGCCTGCTCGACACGCTGATCGCCGACTGCTTCAACAGCCAGGACTATCAGGAAGGCGTCAAGGCGTTCGGCGAGAAGCGCCGTCCGAAGTTCCAGGGACGCTGACGACCGCGTAGCGGAGCTGGCCGCCAGGGCGTAGCGCGTCGAACGGGTAGCACGTCAGCAGCACGAGACGGGCCGCGCCGGCGCCCGTGCCGATGACGGCCGTGCGCGCGTCGATCACGAACGCCTCGTCCACCACGAAGCGCGCGGTGTGGCCTCCCATCGTCTCGACGACAATTTCGTCTCCCGACTTCAGATGCTGCAGGAAGCGGAAGTGGGTGTCGCGGTGGCCGGTGACGACCGCGACTCCCGGCGCACCGGGTATGGTCGTGCCCGAGACGAGGCCGGGGCCGAAGGCCAGCGCGCTGCCGGTGGCGCCGGCGAGCACGATGAGATCGACGCCGTGGCTCGGGACGCGCATCCGTGCCACCGGCCACGTGTCCGCCCACGGCCACGGCTTTGCCCTCGGCTCGCCCGCCAGCGTCCGTCCCCATGCGCGACGGAGCAGATACTGAGCGAGCGTGGCCTTGGTGTTGATCGCGACGCCGTGGCCGAGCTGCCACAGCCCGACGGCGAGGAGCACGGCCACCGTGGTGGTGTAGAGCGTTCGACGAAGCAGGCGCATCACGATGCGAGCCCCGCGAATCGCCGACACGCGACCAGGACAGCCGCCGCCAGGAGCAGACTCACTCCCACGACGATGTGAGCCGGTGCAGCCGTCGCGCCCTGGCCGAAGCCGAGCAGCGCCTGGTAATCCGAACCAGCAGGGAGATTGGTCTCGAGCGCGTGGGTGGCGAGCCCCGCATCGTTCGGCCGGGCCGGGGTCACGTCGACCGCGACCAGACTCGTGTAGGGGCTGACGAGGTGATGCGCCAGTGCGATGTCGAGCACCGCCTCGCGGACCGTGTCCTCCGCCCCGCCCGCGCCTCGCGCATCGAGCAGCGCGGCGATCTGGGCCCGCGCCCAGTGCACCGACAGCCCCGAGCCGCCGCCGCTCTGTTGCAGTGCCACCTCCTGCTCCCAGTTGACCGACCCGGCCCGGCCACGCAGCACCGCGCGCGACGGCGGCCGCTCGGTGCGGAGCGCGAGCATCACCGGCTCACCGAGATAGAGGTCGGGGATGCGGGCCGGCAGGATGCTCGCCTCGCCGGCGCCGGGCAGCTCGAGATGGAGATCGGTGATCGCCGGTGATTCGAGCTTCCGAAACAGCGTCAGCATCTTGTCCTGTACTTCGCCCGGGCTGCCGATGTAGGTGAACGTCCCGCGGCCGAGCCGCGCCGCCTCGCGCATGAAATGGCTGTTGGGCGCCGACCCGATGCCGATCGTGAAGAGACGACTGTCGCCAAGGCGCTGGCGGATGACCTGAAAGAGCTGTTCCTCGTTGCCCACTTCACCGTCGGTCAGAAAAATCACCTGACGCAGCCGGTCGGACGCGGCCTGCGCGGCGAGCGCCCGCATGAGCGCGGAAAGCATCTCGGTGCCGCCGGATGCCCGGATGCCGTCGACGTACCGCTCGGCCGCCTCCAGATTCTGGCGGCTCGCCGGCTGAGCCTCGGCGAAGAGGCTGTCGGTACGGTGATTGAAGCGCACGACGTTGAAGCTGTCGCCCGGCTGAAGCCGTGCCAGCGCGAGCTTGAGCGCAGCGCGCGCCTGCTCGATCGACGCCCCGGCCATCGAGCCGGAGTTGTCGAGCACGAAGATCACTTCGCGAGGCGCGCGCCGGCGCTCGAGCTCGCGGGGCGGCATCAGCATCAGCAGCGCGTACGTGCGATCGCCGGTCTGGTCGGTGAAGAGCGCCGCCGTCGGTTCGGCGCCCGCGGCGGGTTGCCAGACCAGCTCGAAATCGCGATCGGCCGGCACCTCGATGTGCTCGAGGCGGATCTCGAAGCGTCCCCCGTTGAGCGGCGTGGTGTGGATGCGATGGTAGGGCGACTCGAGTGCCGCGAGCGGCACGCCGGGATCGAGCTCGATGCGAAGGCTTACCGGGTTGATCGGGCCACGGCCCGGTGGAGCGACGAGCGGCGTGATTCTCGAAGCATCGGGGACGGCATCGGTGTCGGCCGCCCAGCCTGGCCCGCTCGAGACGGGCAACGGCACGCCGGGGATGTAGCGTGGACCGACGACCATCGGGAAGCGGAGTCGGAAGCGCCCCGCGTCGTACCGTACGGCGTGCTGATACTCGATCTCGACCGCGATGGCCGCACCGGGCGGGATGTTGGCCAGCGACGTGGTAAAGACGTTCGGCCGCTCCTGCTCGACGAGGCTCGTGCGCTTGCCTTCATGCTTGGCCTGCTCGTAGGTGGCCTTGGCCGCGGCGCGCTCCTGGATGACACCGTCGATGACCCGGTCCCCGACCCACATGCGCAAGTGATCGACGGCGGCGTCGTCGGGCAAGGGGAAGACGTATATCGCGTCCGCCCACTCGTCGCTCGGATTCGTGAACTCCTGGCGCACCGTTGCCCGGGCCACCAAGCCGGTGACCCGCAGCTCGACGTCGGTCCTGACGACGGGCGCCGGCCCAGGCGCGGGGTGCTCGGCGGTACGCCAGAACAGCGTGCCCTCACTGACGCGGGTGCCCTTTGCCGGTGCCGCCGGCACCGGCAGGGCGGAGGCGACGATGAGCAGCAGGAGCAGCGCGACACTAGTTCTGATCGTGCTCATCGCTCGCCTCCGCCTCGATGCCTCAGGGCTGGTCGTTCGTGTCGCGGACGCTCTCACGGCCCTCGGCGCTCACCGCGCGTACGGGCGTGGCGGCGGCGTGGGTGAGCTTCCGGATCTCGACGTGGACCCGGCGGTTGAGCTGCTGGCATTCCCGACTGGGTGCGTCGCAGATCGCGCCGTCGGGCCCGACGGCCGCGACCTTCACGCTCGGATCGGGCACGCCCAGCTCGACGAGGAACTGTTTGACCGCCTCGGCGCGTTGCCGGGCCAGCAGCTTGTTGTACTCGGCCGGGCCCTGACGGTCGGCGTAGCCCTGGACGAGGACCGCCCACGTGCTGGTCTTCTCCATGAGGGCGGCCTTGTCCTGGAGCAAGTGCACGGCCTGGGCGGTGAGACGGGTACTCTTGAAGTCGAAGTAGATGTCGGTGTGAATCGGCTCCGGCCCGGTCGGCGAAGGCGCGGTCACGGTCGGGCGGCCCTTCGGCTCGCTCGTACCCACAGCCGGCTTGGACGAGGCCTCCGCGCCGCGAGAATGGATCCAGTACGCGGCCGTCGTCCCCGCGGCGGCAATCATCAGCGCCCCCAGCGCCACCGCCACCAGACCTGTTCCGTTCCTGCTCGTGCTCGCCTGCTGCTCTCGGTTGTCCATAGGTGTTGCCTCCTTGGGCGGGCAACGGAGAGCAACGGGCGAGCCACTTTCAGGCGCGAATGATTCCGCGGTCTTCGGTCGCGTCGCGATCGTCACGATGCGGGGCGATCCCCGCATCCCCGCGCGGGACCCGCATTGGGGGGACGGGCGCGTCAGCTACTCGAACTTCTTGCGGACCAGGGACTCCAGCGAGCGGAAGTGGCGGTCGGGCAGGTTCTTGAAGCGACGGCGACAGGCGGCAACGGCGGCCTCGGCGGACGCGAAACCCTCGACCGCGCGGAGCAGGTGCTCGTGGTACTCCGCGAGCTTGACCTCCACCGCGCGCACCAGCCGCGCCTCACCGGCCAAGGCGAGCGCCGCCTTCCCGCGATCGCCGCCAGCGTCGACGAGCGCCGCAAAGCCGAGTCCTTTGAGCCGCTGAGTCACCGTGCTGCGATCCCAGCCGAGCGCTCGCGCCGTCGCCTGCATGTCGAAGCCATGCCGGCGAAGGCAGCTCAAGACCGCGGAGTCGTCGGTGGCCGTCGTGACAGCCGCGCTCTTCGTCGGCAACCTGAGATCCTCCACGCCGAGCATGGGTCCGGAAGCCAGGGCGACAGCCTGCTCGAGGCAGTGACGGAGCTCGCGCACGTTGCCGGGCCATGGATAGCGCTGTAGCGCCAGGACCGCGGCATCGGACAACGTCACTGACCTGCCGGCCTCCGCGCCGGCCTGTTCCAGGAGCTGGGTGGCGAGCGGGGCGATGTCGTGGCGTCTGTCGCGCAGCGGCGGGAGGCGCAGCACCAGGCCCTTGAGCCGGAAATAGAGGTCCTCGCGAAACCATCCCTCGGCGACGCCGCGCTCGAGATCGCGATTGCTGGCGGCGACGATCCGGACGTCCACCGACACCGGACGCGTCGCGCCGACCTTGTAGAACGTCTTCTCCTGGAGCACGCGCAGCAGCTTGCCCTGATGATCGGCTCGCAGCTCGCCGATCTCGTCGAGGAACAACGTGCCTCGATCGGCCTGCTCGAAGTAGCCCCGGCGCTCGCCGACCGCCCCGGTGAAGCTGCCCTTGACGTGACCGAAGAGCTCGCTCTCGAAGAGCTCGGGAGGAATCGCCGCCATGTTGACGGCGACGAACGGCTGATCGCACCGAGGACTCAACGTGTGCGCCGCCCGGGCGAACAGCTCCTTGCCCGTGCCCGGCTCGCCGCCGATGAGGATCGGCAGCGACGATGGCGCGGCTCGCTCGAGATCACCGAACAGCGCCAGCACGTCCGGATCACGCGTGATGATACCGAGCTCGGCGCAGCGCTCGACGAGTCGCTGGCGCTCGACATCGGACAACCGGCCCGCGGTGGGCTCGACGCGCCCGTCGCCCTCGAGCTCCCGCAGGCGGCGCCGCGTTGCCTCTTCCTGTGATTGAGCCTCGGCGACCTGAGCTCGCAAGGCCTCGACAGCACGCAGCAGCTCGCGCTCGGTGCCGGTCGAGCGCGCAACGGCCGCACGTGCGGCCTCGAGATCCTCCTCGAGCGACTCGACGGTGGACTCCTGACGCACGAGCGCCTGACGGATCGCGTGGACGTCACCCTCGACGAGACGAAGGCGACGGAACGCACAGATCTGACGCCACACGACCGCGACCGCTCCGGCCACGCCGGCGGCGGCGAGAGGCACGAAGATCGGCAGCAGCACACCCGTTCGCTGCGGCACGACATGGAGCGCGGCCTGATAACCGGCGACCACGACCACGAGCGCGCCGGCCGCCTGCCACCAGCGAAGCGTCAGGAAGGCCCAGGCCACGGCGGTCGCCACGACGAGCGCCGCGAGCGCTGTCCACGTCAGCGGGACGTCGCGCCGCCAGGATGATGTCAGCGCGGCGTTGGCGACCTGGGCCTGGATCGCGCCCTCGGAGAGCAGCCCAACCGGAGTGCGCCGCTCGATGGAACCTGGATCGAGGAGCAGCAGGACGATCTTGCCGTCGACGAGGCCCTGGAGACGGTCGCGCTGTCCCTGGTCGATCGCCGTCCACACGTCGGAGAATGTGAGCGTGGGCAGGAGCGGGGCGAACGTCATCAACGCACGGCCGTCGCGATCGACCGGTATCGCGTCGAGCGCGGCGTCGCGCGCTACGGCCACGAGCGCCAGGCCCCACGCCGGCACCGAACGGTCGACGACACCGGCTCTCACCGGAATTCGGCGCACGACGCCATCGGGGTCTGGCGGCGCCAGCGTGTGCCCGACCGACCGCGCGTGCTGGGCGAGGGCGGGCACCGGCTCGCCAGGCACGATGGCGAAGACGACGTTGCCGGCCAGCGCGGTGGCCTGACTCAGGAGCGCGTCGCCCGCCGGGCCGCCGCGTCCGGGCGCGCCCGGCAGACCGAGCGGGACGTCGATTCCGATCGCGGCGGCGCCCGCGCGCGCCAGCGCGGTGACGACGCGGGCCAGCACGGCCCGGTCCCACGTATCGGCGCTGAAGCGGGCGTCGCTCGCTCCATCACGCGTGATGAGCACGAGCGCGGGGCTGACGCTCGCAACCTCACGCGGGCGAACCGACCATTCGAACGCCGTGACCGGAGATCGAGCCGCAACGAGAGCACCGACCGCAGCCACGGCTGCGATGAGCCCGATCACGCCCGCCGCGACGAGGCGCGCGATCACGATCCTCCTAGCGGATCGGCGGGCGTAGGCCCTCGGCGGCCGCGCTCTCGAGATAGCCCAGGATCCGCGCATCGTGGGCGGGAAGCTGGCCATCTACGCCTTGCTCGTACAGCATCTCCAGCAGGCGCTGAGCCGGCTCGCCGAGCGCTGCGGCCTCGAGGATGAGGATCGGCACGGCGTCGGCGACGCGTCCCTGCCCGAGCAGCGCCTCGCCCACCGACGCATCCGGGGTCGGAGTGAGCTCGGGGAAGCGCTTCCAGAGATCTGCTCGGTAATCGCGGAAGGCCTGTTCGGCGGCGACGCGATCGGCAGCGCCGCGGCGACCTCGTCCGAGCGCGACGGTTCGGAGTTGGCCGAGGGCGTCGTGTGCCTGGCTCACCCCCTGGTCGGCAGCGCTGAACCACCAGCGGACGGCCAGGCTGAGGTTGCGCTCGACGCCGGCGCCCGTGGCGTACGCGGTGCCGACGAAATACTGGGCGCGGGCGTGCCCGCCCGCCGCTGCCGCGAGCAGCTCGGGGATCGCCTCGGCGCCCCGACGCTGGAGCTTCAGCACGAGGCCGATGTTGTACCGGGCGTCGAGATTCTGCGGGTCGGCAGTGGAGGCGCGGCGGTACGCGTCGATCGCGCCGTTCAGGTCACCCCTCGCATAGCGCACGACGCCGAGGCTGTAGTGAGCCTGCCCGAGATCGGGGTGAGCGCGGAGCACCACTTCGAGCTCGAAGCGCGCCGCCTCCCACTCGCGCCGGGCAATCAGCGTGGAGGCCAGAGTCAGCCGTGGAGCGACGGCGTCGGGGTTCTGGCGCAGCGCCGCGCGCAGCTCCTCGACGGCGCCGTCGAGGTCGCCCATGTTGTAGAGCGCGAGCCCCAGCGCGGCCCGGGCGTCGACCCGTTCTGGGGCCGATCGCAGCGCCGCGCGCAGCGATGTCGCCGCGCCCGCCATATCGCCGGCGGCCAGCAACGCCTGCCCGCGCTCGAAGGCGGCCTGCGTCTCGCTCGGCGCCTTCGACGGAGCGACCGAAACCGTCGAGGGAGAAGGTGTGGTCGGAAGGACTACGGGCCCGGACGCGGGGACCGCGGAGCAACCCGCGTAGAGCAGGACGACGAGCAGAACGACCGGTACCAAGCCGTCATCGATGATAGCAGGTCAGAACCCGAGGAATTCTCGGAGCGCGGCGAGGACGGCCTCGGGGTTGTCCTCGTGCAGCGTGTGGACTGCCCGCGGAATCTCGACGAATGTCCCGCGCGGCAGCTCCTTGGCCATGCGCTCGGCGACATCGCGGTCGAGGACGGTGCTCTCGGCCCCGCGCAGCACCAGCGTCGGCGGCTTGATCGCGCGCACGATGCCCCACCAGTCCACGTCCGGCTGCGTCCGATGCGTCTTCACCGTGGGATGCCACTTCCACACCAGCGCGCCGTCGGCGCGCTGGCGGAGGCTCTGGGAGACGACCCAGCGGTAGTAGTGGATGCCGGGATAGGGATTGGCGCGGAGCAGGTGCCGCGCCGCCTGCTCGATGCTCTCCCACGTGTCGGGCTCCGGAGGTCCGGACGACGGTGCGCTGGCGCGCGCGCTGATCTCGGGGCCGATGTCCACGATGACCAGGCGCGCGACGTCGTCGGGCCGCTTCGCGGTGAAGTACATCGCGTTGCGGCCGCCCATCGACAGGCCGATGAGGATGGGCGAGCGCAGGCCGAGCTGATCGATCACGCCGGAAAGATCGTCGAAGGCGACGACGGCGTTGTAGACGTCGGCCGGATCGCTGTCGCCGTGGCCACGCTGGTCGAGCGCGTACACGTGGAAGTGCGGCTGGAGCGCGAGACTCAACGTGTCCCACGCGTGGGCGTGACCGGTGAAGCCGTGCAGGAGCAGCAACGGCGGGCGCCCGCTCCCACCCCAGTCCAGCACGCGAAGACGCAGCCCCTTGACGGTGACGTCTCGCTCGATCGGCCGCAGCAGGTTCATCGTCTCGAGGCCTCCGCGTCGCGGTCTTTTTCCATCTGCACGAGCAGCCGGCGCAGGATCTTGCCGGACGCCGACTTCGGGATCTGATCGATGAACTCGAGGTGGCGGATGCGCTTGTGCGGCGCCACGCGCTCGGTGACGAACGCCGTGATCGCCTCGGCCGTCGTCGCGCGCGAGGCGGCGTCGGGCTTGAGCACCACGAAGGCCTTGGGCACCTCGCCGGCCTCCTCGTCCGCCTTGCGGATCACGGCGGCGTCGAGAATGGCGGGATGCGTGAGGAGGACCGCTTCGAGCTCGGCCGGCGCCACCTGCAGGCCCTTGTACTTGATCAGCTCCTTCGTGCGATCGACGATGAAGAACCAGCCGTCGGGGTCCACGTAGCCGACGTCGCCGGTGTGGTACCAGCCCTCGGGATCGATCGAGGCGGCGGTGTCCTCCGGCCGGTTGAGGTACCCCTTCATGATCTGGGGCCCGCGGATCAGGACCTCGCCCTCCTCGCCCTGCGCGACCTCGCGGCCGCTGGTGACGTCGGCGAGCTTCACCTCGGTGTTCGGGATCACGCAGCCGGCCGATCCCGGCTTCACCGGGGCGTCCTTCGTCGGCGACAGGTGCGTCACCGGGCTCGCTTCCGTCATGCCGTAGCCCTGCACGACCGGGCACCCGAGTTTCTGGCTCAGCTCGCGCGCGATCGCTT
>Ga0209159_1001721_pt1 | contig 16243 bp, 17 predicted proteins | sample GraSoiAngelo_144_FD_185901 | JGI IMG/M metagenome (GOLD analysis project Ga0209159, IMG submission 185901) | Grasslands soil microbial communities from the Angelo Coastal Reserve, California, USA - 14_1009_02_40cm (SPAdes) (version 2) | ecosystem: Environmental > Terrestrial > Soil > Grasslands ...
AGGTGCGCCTGCATCGGAAAGGGGCTGTGCAATTGCCATGAGAAGGCTGCTGCCGACCTGTCATGCGGCAAGAACATCTGCTGTTCAAGGATGACTCCAGGTGAGAGCTGGAAGCGCGAACGCGGCCACGAGATAGCCCCAAACAATGCGCCGCTAAAAGGCGAATGCGAACCGTCCATTAGTTCTTTGGAACAGATTTTGTAAACGCCCGTCGGCGTCGTCAGTGTGGCTTCTAAAGCAACCGGAACCGGTGCCGAGGAATCTGCGGAAGAGTGAATCGTGATCATGACGTGAAAGTTTAGGAATGCGTCGCGATTCCGGCGGATTCCTTACAACGCCTGTAGCGGGGGCGATGACCCAAGCTACAGCGGCCGAGATTTGTAAGGATTGGGATGCCTGGCCCGACATATCAAGGTGGAAAGAATAAACGCAAAGGTGAAGTGTATTCGGCGGCCGTGGCACTTGCCTGACTCGGCGCTTACGCCCGAAGCGCATTATTATCGGCGTCGGGAATTTCTGCGTCTCTTCGGACTCGGCGTGGCCGCATCCGCAATTTTACCGGTGACGTCGCGCGCCGCGTCTGCCGGGTTTCCAGACACGCTTAACCCCGGTTACAAACTTGAGGGAATCAAACTTACGCCTGAAGACCTGGTCACCAGCTACAACAACTTCTACGAATGGGGCACTGGCAAGGGCGAGCCCAAGGAACAGGCCAACCGCAGTTGGAAAACCGCGCCACGGACACTCGAGATTAGCGGATTGTGCGCGAACCCGCGCAAGATCGACATAGATCAATTGGTTAGCCTCGTCGGCGGAATCGAACGCCGGAACTACCGGCATCGCTGTGTGGAAGCCTGGTCCATGGTGATTCCGTGGGACGGATTTCCGTTGGCGAAGCTTATCGATCTTGCGCAGCCAAAATCTGAGGCGAATTACGTGAAGTTCGTTTCGTTCTTCGACCCAGCGAATTGTCCCGCACAACGGACGAACGAACTCCTCTGGCCGTATACCGAAGCGCTGACTTTGGCCGAAGCGAGCAACGAGCTGGCTTTTCTAGCCACAGGTTTGTATGGCAAGTCATTACGCAATCAGAACGGCGCGCCCATCCGTCTTGTCGTGCCGTGGAAATACGGATTCAAGAGCGCGAAGCGATGGCAGAAGGCGCGCTTGTAGTGTTATTCCCTGAAGGAACAAGCTCCGATGGTTCGGGTATACTACCGTTCAAATCGGCTTTGCTTCAGCCGGCCCTCGATCTCGGCTGCAACATTACTGCCGCCGCGATCGATTACTCTCTTTCGCGTGGTTCAGTGGCAGATGAAATCTGTTACTGGCGGGACATGACTCTGGTTCCGCATCTGCTGAACCTGTTCACCAAGCCAGTAATCAAATCGAAGCTTGTCGTTGCTCCTTTCCTATTCCGCTGCAGCGATCGCAAAGGGATTGCACGTACACTGCGTGAGCAAATCGTCGCGATGCGATCATGAACACGCAAATCATCCAGGTCTTCTATCCTGCTGATGGACCGAAAATCTTTCTACGTACCGAAGCGGATTGGGATCGGAATGTGGAGCCGACGCGATCAGACGAAGGCGGTGCCCAGTTCCTGATCGAGACCGATCGACCTTTCTTCTACTTTAAGCCGGTCCTTCGGCGGAATGGTCAGCTCGAGTGGTCGCGCGGCGAAAATTTCCTGGCCGTCGCAACATCTGCTACGCCTCTCGATATCTATCCCTATTTCTCTGACGAGATGCACTGCAGCGTCTGCGAGCTGATGTCGCCTTTGCCGACCGACACAGGTGTTGAGCACCGGTTCCGCGTCTTTCTGCCGCCCGGCTATCGCGAGAACACACTGAAGCGCTACCCGGTACTTTACATGCACGACGGTAACAACCTGTTTCTGAAAGAAGAGGCTTTCCTCGGGAACACCTGGCGGACCGACGAAGTGCTAAACGTGCTGGATCGCATGAACGCGATCAACAATGTAATCGTCGTTGGAATTTTGCCGAACGACCGAATGGCCGAATACACCGCACCAGGTTATGAAGGTTACGGCCGCTTTTTGGTTGAAACGCTAAAGCCATTAATCGATGCGAAGTATCGCACCCTCGTCGGCCCCGCAGATACCGCCGTGATGGGTTCGTCGTTAGGCGGTGTCGTGTCGTTTTATCTCGGCTGGCAATGGCCCGAAGTGTTCGGGAAAGTTGCATGCCTTTCGAGCACCTTTGGTTATCGGGACGACTTCGTTGAGCGGGTCGCAACTGAGTCAAAACGAAACCTTAGAATTTATCTGGATAGCGGTTGGCCGCGCGACAACTACGAGCCGACGAGAGCAGTTAGAGATCGCCTGCTTTGGAAAGGATACAGCCCTGGTTCGGAGTTGTTTTATCTTGCGTTTCCAGAAGCAAAACACAACGAAATGGCTTGGGCCGAACGTAGTCCAATTCCGTTCCAATTTCTGTTTGGCAACATGCCGGTGTTCAAGCAGCACACAAGTCGCGCCTAGAGGTTGTTGAAATGCTGCCGCGCATCGCGGCGAGCTACTGTAACCGGGGGCGCTGGCCCCGGCGGGTGATTCTTCTGTGTCCTTCCGCTGGGGTCGGCGCCCCCCGGCTACAGCGGCTCTCCTCTCAGAGTAAAATTTTGATACAGCAAGAGGCTATGCGGCCGTGAGTCCCGCGCGAATCACCGCGGATAGTAGCACCGTCGCAACTGCGGTTTGGTCGCCCAGATTCCGCAGTGGTTTGCGCGCGGCGTTGAATGCGTGACGCGTGAGCCCGATCGCTTCGCGCGGATCATCGGTGAACCGGCTGGCGAAACCGTAAACGGCCGGGTAGTAGCGAGCAACTAAGCTATCGAAACGTGAGTTTTTCGTTTTCATCGGTTTTTTACGTTGCCGATTAGTCGAGAAGAAACTCAACTCCTTACAGCTTTGTGGGATCCGCGCCTCGTTTGAACCCGGGCTCAAATCTGCGGGCACTTGCGGAAGGGCTTCGCGCTGTCGTTTCCGTGGAAAAGGGGGGAATGATAGATTCCGTTCCGTCGTTTCCAATTTCACCGGCCGTCCGGCCTCTGCCCTCTGACTTCCCTCGCACGCCGTAGTCTTTAGCGAAGGAGGCTAATTTCTAATTTTCCTTTCCCCAATCCCGTGATTTTTTGGACGAGTGAAGAAACAATCTCGCTCCGCCGTTTTTGGTGAACTTTCAACCCCGCTCGTTGCCGACGCTGCACTGCGCCTGAAGATTGCGTTCCGAATTGCACCTCCCGGCATTAAGCCTGTGGTTCCTGGCGCTCGAATCGCCGGTGACGCGCGACCGGTCCAACACTTCGGCAGCGTAGATGTTTTCCTGGAAGCGATGCAATATAGCCAACTGGGCAACGTTTTGGTAATCGATAATGGCGGCCGGATGGATGAAGGCTGCATCGGCGATTTGACCACTCTGGAAGCGCAAGTGTCCGGGTTGGCTGGGATCGTGGTCTGGGGCGCACATCGCGATACTCCCGAGCTTCGAGAGATCGGCTTTCCCATTTTCAGTTACGGCGCATGTCCCTCTGGCCCCCAGCGCCTCGATCCGCGCGACGAATCAGCGCTCCGGCGCGCGCGCTTCGGTGATTTCGAAGTGCAAGAGAGTGATGTCGTTTTCGCAGATGACGACGGCTGCCTTTTCGTCAGGTCGGAAAATGTCGAGCAGTTACTTGCAACCGCCCGGAACATTTGGGAGCGGGAGCGGCAACAAGCAGAAGCAATTAAGGCTGGCCGCGCGCTGCGCGCACAACTGGACTTCGCCCGTTACCTCCAGAAGCGAACGGCCGACCCCAGTCACACATTTCGCGATCACCTGCGAAACATCGACGGCGCCATCGAAGAATAGGATTTCTTCTAATCTTCTACCCCTTCCGTTCCTCCCGGCGTTTTCTTCTTCCTCGACCTCGAACCCCAATAGCTGACTCATCTCGCGCCAGGGGACGTGCATCCGCTCCATCCCGATATCGATCCGACGTCGAGCACAAGATTAGGGTCGAGTCTGACAATAAGCGGTGAGCGCGATGCACCAAGATGACTTCAACTCAATAAATATGAACACATTAATAACATGGAATCAGCTCAGAGAGATGGAAGAAGCGACGCAAAATCGTTTCAATCGGTTCTTGGGCGGATTTCCGAACCGAATAAGCAGTGGCGAGACCCACAGCCTGACGGTGGCAGATTGGTCACCAGAGGTTGATATCAGTCAGGATGATCACGAGTACCTGCTCAAAGCAGACCTGCCTGAGATGAAGAAGGATGACGTTAGGGTAACAGTCGAAGATGGCATCCTCTGCGTTTCCGGAGAGCGCAAAGGCGAGAAGGAAGATCAGAAAAGAAAATTCCATCGCATTGAGCGATCCTTTGGCAACTTCCGACGCAGCTTCACCCTGCCGGAAGATGCCGATAGCACGAAAGTGACGGCGGAGTTCCGCGACGGAGTGCTGAAAGTGCACCTCCCGACAACAACGAAAGCAAGATCAAAAGCTCTCGACGTTAAAGTGCAATAACGCACTAACACTGACGGCGAGCGTGCGGAAAGTTTCGTGCGCTAGCCTCGGTGGATTGGTAGGCTTAAGTTCGTTGCCGCTGCGCAGTAAGTAATAGGACAGTCATGAAACCCGCGGTAGATGATCTTTGTCTTTTCATGGCCGGAGTAGGGCGGATTAATCTGCAGAGCTCGGCCAAGCTTCTTGACCAACTCCGCGTTAGAATCGACTGGGCGGAACTAAGGGAGCCGGTATCCTCTACACCGAGCGTCGCAGCTTCGGAAGCGATTCGCGGAATTGGGTGGGAGAGCGACCGACAATTCGCCGGAACGCGCGATTGAAGTTCGTCATAGATTGAAAGCCGCTGGCGAAAGCAGCTTCACTAATTCTAGAGTTGGGATTGAGCAAAAGCGTCTTCGATTTCTCTACTCGGACTCTCGAGAGATAGTCGATGAAATTCATCCCCGTGGCTTTCTTGAACATCTTGCAAAAGTAATGTCGGCTGATATTAGCCGCCTGGGCTACGCGCCCGAGGGAGAGCGGTTCCGCCTGATGCTTCTCGATGAATTGCCGTGCTCGCGCCATATTGGCGGACTCGTCTTTTTCGCGCCGGACCACCAGTTGATTCGACAGAATAGAAAGGTGTTGCGCAAAAATATTGAGCAACAGCAACATCGCGCGATACCGGTCCGGCGATAAAACGCACGACCGAAAATAAGCCCGCTCAAGTTGCTTCCAATCCGCCTTGTAGCCCCATGCTCGGAGTTGCCGGGTAATGCTGGCGAAGTGTTTCTTGGTCGGATTCTTGAGCATCACTTCGCCTGTCTCGAGAAAACCGAGAATGTGGTCACCTACATACACCGGCACAGCACTTTCGGAGAGTCCCGCAAACCAGGTAACGGTGCGCTTGGTCGAGTCCGGTTCCCGAGATGCGTCGGTTTGAGCCCGTAAGCATGCGGCGCGAGCCTTGTTGAAACGAGCCAGAATTGAGGCAAAGGAGTCGCGATCTTCTTTTCCATGATGCGACGGCGACCATGAATTGTATCCTCGAATATTCAGCGGCAAACCCATGGCTGCACTGAAAGCACCTTCGTAATCTTTGAAAATCTGCGAGCGCGAAAGATATCGCATGACTTCCTGGTCAGAGGATCGAGATGCGCTTCGTTTGCTCATTAGGCTTTGCGCAGCGGTGTGCCTGACCACGCGTGCGGATCGCATCACCGCGGGTTCTAAGATGCGAACCCTCTCAGCGACAGTTGTCCTGAAGGAAGGCCTTGCGTGATATATGCCTTGCCGAATGTCTGCTGCTTCAAATCGCGGATCAGATTCGCGGGTGAGGCGCGAAGCTGCCGAAAAAGCGCAGCTCGACCTTTTGAGCCTTTGTGTCGCTTGAAATAAATTGCGCTCCTTTGCGTGACTGTTGATTCCATTTCGTTTGTTTAGGTGCTCAAGCCACAATCTACAGCTCCAAATGCAATTACCTAATGATATTGAGTCTAAACGTGTGGCGCGCGACGGTCCTACGCATCCGGCTCGCTCACCGCTGGTCGACTACACTACTTCGAGGCTGTAATCCCGAAGGTAAGACGCCTGCTCACGCAACTAGGCTGCATTCAGCCAGAGCGGAGGCGGCTCGCTCTCCAATGTCTCGCTGCGCCGATCGAATCTTATCCGCGGAAGCGCGGCGCAGACCTCGGACAAGTCTTAGCTTCGACAGCATCCAGATAACCCACTTGATGGGATCCATCTGCCATGGCTTGACGCCATTGCGATAGTCATATTGAAACTCATGGTGATAGTTGTGATAACCTTCGCCGAGAGTGAGAAGGGCGAGGAAAAAAGAATCGCGCGCGCTGCATTTGGTTGAATACGGCTGTCGCCCAATGGTGTGACATGCGCTGTTAATTAGAAACGTGCCGTGCTGCAGGACAACGATGCGCGCAACGCGGGTAATCAAGAATGCGCCGAATGCTCCGGTCCATCCATTTCATAGGAAACCGAGCAATGCCGGCAGGATGAAACCAACGATTACGGCGATCCATTGTACGTGTCGATCCTGCCAGCAGACAAGCTTGTCTTTCTGGAGGTCGGCTACGTTGTCGTATGGCTGATCGTTACGTAGCTTGAAAAGTAGCCAGGCGATGTGCGCGTAGAAGAAACCTTTCGAAATGCAGTAGGGATCGTCGTCATGATCCGATAATCAGCTACGCGCAATCGGCGCCGATGAGTAAATCCAGTTTGCGCGCCAGCCGCCGCTGCCAGCCGCCGCTGCCAGTCGCACTTTCCGAGAGCATGATCGGCAGATTGTCACCGGCTGGTCGTTGCGTGCGGATCCAGAAACGGCATTGCTGGAAATTTTTGCGTTCTTTTTACCGCCAACGATGCCTACATGCGCGATTACGAACTTACTATCCCCTCCGATTGCGTTATTTCGAACACCGCAAAAGAGAACAAAGAGGCTTTATGGTTGATGAAACGCTATCTCAAAGCCGAGACTGGTCTTTCCCGGCGCATTTCTTTTGGGAAACGAAAACGGCTCCGATAAAGTCAGTCGAAATCGAACAAATCCAGATGGTCGCTGAAATTCGAAATTTCCACGTTATGCAACTAGAAACACTGAAAGATCTCTACATTCACGAGTTGAAAGACCTTCACAGCGCGGAGAAGCAGCTGACCAAGGCCCTGCCAAAAATGGCGAAGGCTGCCACCAATGAACGCCTTGCCGATGGCTTTAGACTGCATCTCGACCAGACACAAGAGCACGTTAATCGACTCGAAAAAATCCTGGAGAGCCACGACCAGAGCACTCGTGGCCCGAAGTGCAAAGGCATGGAAGGCCTGATTGAAGAAGGCTCAGAAATGATCGAAGAGGACGCGGAAGACGAAGTGCGGGATGCCGGACTTATCGCTGCTGCGCAGCGCGTTGAGCATTACGAGATAGCCGGCTACGGCTGCGCCCGCACCTATGCCGAATTACTTGGTGACAGTCAAGGCGCCAAACTTTTGCAACAAACGCTGGATGAAGAAGGGGCGACCGACAAGAAGCTAACGGAGCTGGCGAAAACTTTAATTAACATTAAGGCGCAATAATTGGGGTTTTTCCTTACTGGAGCTGAGGGCGGAAGGACAAAAGCTGCGGTGGGCCAGCATGAGTGGTCCATCGCAGCGCGTTCCTTAGTTCGCTGAATTGCAAGCGCGCATCGATCTTCCGCCGAGTAATGCCGAAATCGCCGAGCTACTTTCGCGGGAAGCGAGCGAAGCTTCCTATGTTTTGCAGCGCGCCTATCGCCGGGCCGCGCGAAGCGCGTTCCTCTGGGAAGTTGAGGCGCGCAATTTAGTGGCAGAAAAGCGCCCGCTGACAGAGCTGGCGCATATTGGACCGTTCCTTCAAAAACAAATCCGGCAATGGATTCGGCAGAGGCAGCATCCGCCGCGTCCGCCACCGCTGCGAAGAGAATTTCTTACCCTCGCCGAAAGTCGCCTTCGGTTGGCCAAAGCAACATCGTGGTCAGCGCGCCTTCGCGGCGATTTGCAAATGCACACACATTGGAGCGATGGCTCCGGCGATATTCGCGCGATGGCGGACGCGGCCATCACGCGCGGCTACGAGTTCATCGCTATTACCGATCATTCCAAAGGCTTACTGATCGCGAATGGAATTAACGAAGCAAAGCTGAAGAAACAATCCGGTGAGATCGATGTGGTGAATCGCGAGCTTCGCTCCAGTGGTCGAGGCCTGACCGTTTTGCGTTCGATTGAGATGAACCTCAATCCTGTCGGCGAGGGTGATATGGATCCAACCGCGCTGCGGTCGCTTGACCTTGTCCTCGGTTCTTTTCATTCCGCGTTGCGCCGCAAGGAAGACCAAACTGACCGCTATCTTGCCGCCATTCGTAATCCCGACATCCAAATTCTCGGACACCCGCGCGGTCGAATTTACAATTACCGCTCCGGTTTGCGCGCGGATTGGGAAACCGTCTTTCACCAAGCGACTCGGCTCGATAAAGCGGTGGAAATCGATGCTTACCCCGACCGGCAGGATCTGAACCTAAGTCTGCTTAAAATCGCTAAACGTTGCGGAACACGAATTTCCATGGGCACAGATGCGCATCATCCCTGGCAATTGGAATTCATCGATCTCGCCCTTGCTGCCGCGTTGGCGGCAAAAATTCCGCCGGAACGGATCGTGAACTTTATGCCATTAAAGGAACTTCGCGCCTGGATCGAGAAGGTGCGGGTCGCGAAAGCTCGCCGCACGCGCACGAAGACGAAAGGATAAATGTTCGGCAAGGAGTGCTGACTCTTGCCGCAATGTCGCGAAATTAACGCGCACACGCATTCCTTCGCATCTGCGCCAGCGGCCTTCCGCGAATTAGCGACAAGGAGGAATCGTCATGTCTGGGAAACATGGATCATTTGTCGCCGATTCAATCAGCCTGCTGAAACAAACGTTTTCGGAATGGCTGGACGACAAAGTACCTCAGCTGGGAGCTGCACTCGCCTACTACACTGTGTTCTCGCTCGCGCCGCTGATTCTCTTGCTCCTGGCAATCGTCGGTTTCCTTTTCCGCAACGACCCCGCCGGGGCCTGGCAAAAAGTGACGGAACAAATGAGCTACTTTTTGGATAAGAGCGCCATCGATGTAGTCCAGGGTATCGCCCAGAAAGCGTCGCAACCGAACAAGGGTGTGTTGGCGACAAGCATTGGAATTTTGCTGGCCCTTTTCGGCGCTAGCGGCGTCTTTGGCCAGTTGCAAGATGCGCTCAACACCATTTGGGGCGTAAAGACCAAACCTGGCGTCGGCATCATGGGATTCATACGTTCGCGTTTTCTCTCCTTCGCAATGGTGGCCGGTGTTTGTTTTTTGCTGCTGGTCTCCCTCGTGTTCGAAAGCGTGCTTAAAAGCTTTAGTCGGTACGTCCAGGCAATGTTTCCCGGCGGGATCGTCATCGCACTTGTCGTTTATTCAATCTTCGATCTTGCAGTCGTCGTTCTACTTTTCGCCTCCATTTTCAAATTTCTGCCCGACGTGAAAATTCAATGGCGCGACGTTTGGATCGGCGCGGTCATGACTGCGATATTCTTTGCGATCGGGAAATGGGCGCTGGGCCTTTATCTGGGCAGCGGGACGGCCTCGTCGGCTTATGGAGCGGCGAGCTCGCTAATCACGCTCCTGCTTTGGATTTACTATTCATCGCAAATCTTGCTCTTTGGCGCTGAATTCACGCAGGTTTACGCGGCTCGGGCCGGTCGAGCATTCGTTCCGGACAAATACGCTGTGCGGGTATAGCGAAGCGATCTGCTGTTGTGGCAGGCGCGTCGCCTGCATCGTTTTCAATCTGCAGCCGACACGGCTGCCGCTACAGGTTCCTCCCGCGTGATCGGGCGTTTGCTTGAACGATAACGCCAGATCGCGAATGCGACAAAGAGCAGATCAGCGATGACGAAAGTTCCGACATAGGTTTCGCCGCCAATGCCGAAGCCGTAGCTGTGCAATCCTTTTCCAAGGACGAAGTTGACGCCGTACCACGCCATCAAGACCGCGAGAAAACAAACCACGCTCGCGACGACGAGACCGAATTCGGTCCACCAACCGGCGAGCCGTCCATGCAAAGTTGTGATGTAACAGAGTAGCGCAATCAGAGCCCAGGTTTCCTTTGGGTCCCAACCCCAGAATCTTCCCCAGGAATAATTCGCCCACACCCCGCCGAGGATGGTGCCCGCGGCGAGAAGAAGAACGCCGAGTTGCAGCACGCGATAGAGCCAGAAATGCATGGGCGCATCTGCCCGCGCCCCGCGCGGATTGCGCGCATAACGGAAGAGTAAAATGTGACCGAAAGCACAAGCCAGAAGAAAAGCCGCATAACTAAGCGTGATCGTCAGTACATGAATCGTTAGCCAGAAATTATCGCGCAAAACAGGAACCAGAGGATCGATGCTCGCCGGCATCGCGATCGGCATTTGATGAACGAGCAAAAGCGCAATCAGCGTGGCCGGCAAGGACGCCAGCAAATAAATCGGCGTGCGATATCGCGCAAAAAAGATCATCCCGAAAAATGACGCGGCGAAGGAGACCCAGATGATCGATTCATACATGTTCGTTACCGGTGGGCGACCGGCGATCAGGCAGCGCAACACAATTCCAGTGCCGTGAAACGCCAGGGCGACGAATGCGAGGACGACGCCAAAGTTGCGCAAGGCGCGCCCGCGGTTCCGCAGGTGCGCAATCAGCAAGGTGAGGAACGCGATTCCGTAAAACCAAATGGCGCGATAAAATGCTTCGAAATGGTTATAGAAATATTCCAATCGCAGATTGGATTCTGTGGGATAGATCGATGGGGAAAGTGCGCGCAACTTTTCCCGTAACAGATGGGCGGAGCGACTAAATTTGAATGAATCGGCCTCATTATAGGCGGCCATCATCTCCTGCAATGGCGGTGCTACCCCGTCCGATTGCGACTCATTATAGTAAGAAGCGATGGCCAAAGGGAGAGGCGGCGCCCATGGATCCGTTTCTTTTTGTGGCGAGGGCACGATCAATAGCGCGCTCCCCTCTATCACCCGCGCGAAAAGCGCCAGCCGATCGCTGACACTCAAGGCTTCCTGCTGCAACCGATCGAGCGGTTTCTCGGCCCGCTTGCGCTCGTGCGCTTCGCTTGCGATCTGCGATAATGCAGCCGCCGTGCTCAATTGCGCAAAAGAAAAACGGCGCTGTGTTTTCTCCAGGCCAAGCTGCTCTTTTAGTTCGCCGAAGGAGACCAGCACCATCGGCTCCTCTTTCCAATCGCGCGTTTCCAGCACGGCTGAGAGAAGAAAATCATTCGGCGTCCAACGGCGCCCGGCTTTGTCCGTAAAACTCGAGCGCCCAGTCAGCTGAATTAACGTCTGCCTCGCGAAGGTATCGATCGGTTTGCGGCGGCCATTATCTTGAATCGCGAGTAGACCGAACTCCTTAAAATCGAGCTGGCGCGTATTCACCATGACCGACTGCTGGGCGCGGGCAAGCCCTGCCGTGAGCAGCAGTAGAATCAAAGCCGGGACGCAGGAGAAGGGACGCATGCGGAGACAATCTAACTAGGGTCGAGGAGCGCGACAAATCGGATGATGGGAGCGATCACAGCACGCCAATGGCGCGTGAGATCAGAACGATGACGATGGTCAACGAGATGCAGATTTGGGCCATGGCTAGAAGCTTGGCCCAACGCGCCAGCAGCGGCGCGTCGGTCGGGCCAAAGGTCGAGCTTTGGGTGAGGGCGATGAAGAGATAATCGACGAAACCCGGTCGCCAGCCGTCGATGTGAAAACGATCGCGCTCGATTTTTTCAATCTGCATTTGCGGAAAAACGAAACTGCGGCTGCCGAATTCGCGCCTTTGATCGCGAAGGGTCGGCCCGCCGCCGTCCAGCCTCCAGTACCAAAGAGCAAAGACGAGCACGTTAGTAAGCCAGAGTTCGGCGCCGGAACACAAGAGCGCGACCGGCGCTTCCTTATGCGAGGGAACCGCGGCCACCAGCAAGCCGACCGATGCGGTTAGTGCCAGAGTGATGACGCTGCTGATGATGATGCCAAGCGTGCGGTTTAAGGAGTGTTTGCCCATGCGATGCGCGACAACCGTGGGCGCGATCAAAACTACGATGAAAACGGGAAGCGCCCATTTCGGGCCGACGATCAGCGGCCTTGGCAACGCCACATAAATTCCACCAACGGCGAGCAACGCCAGTACCGCCTGCCAACGCGGTTCCGGCTTGTCGATCTTGCCGACTGGTTCGACCACGTCACCGGTATAGCACGCGTCGATTGATTCGCGAGTCCCGATTGGTCGCTAAGAGTCTGTCCGCCAACATTCCCCGGAAACCTCAAACCACGTCAAGGTGACTGGAAACGTCGCAGGGGTGATGTTAAACACGGCAATGATGCGCTCCACCTTGGCCGCGGCATTTCTTCTTGCGGCGCTACAAATTGTCGGCGCGAGCGATTATCCCGCGCCGGCGGAAAGCGATTACACGATTCGCGATTTCAGGTTCACAAGTGGCGAAACGCTGCCGGAGTTGCACCTGCATTACCGCACCCTGGGAAAGGCTGATAAAGATGCCCAGGGAAAAACGACGAACGCAGTGCTGGTCATGCACGGAACGACTGGAAGCGGCGCGCAATTTATTCGCCCGGAGTTTGCCGGCGAGCTTTTCGGCGATGGTCAACCGCTCGATGCCACCAAATTCTTCATCGTCTTGCCGGATGGAATTGGTCACGGCAAATCGAGCAAGCCGAGCGATGGTTTACGCGCGAAATTTCCGCGCTACGGCTACCGTGATATGATCGATGCGCAGTATCGATTACTAACGGACGGCCTCGGGCTGAATCACGCGCGATTGGTGATGGGAACGTCGATGGGCGGAATGCACACCTGGCTCTGGGGCGAAATGCATCCCGATTTTATGGACGCGCTTATGCCGCTGGCCAGCCTGCCGCGGCAGGTTTCCGGACGGAACCGCGCCTGGCGTCGCATTATCATCGATGCCATCCGCAATGATCCGGGATGGAGCGGTGGCGAATACAAAATGCAACCGCCGAGTCTGCGCACTGCCGCGGAAATGCTTTGGTTCATGAGCAGCAACCCCCCGTTGCGACAAAAAGAAACGCCCACACTCGCGAAAACGGATGAAGTTCTGGATAAGTTCGTCGCCGACATCGTGAAGGCCGATGATGCCAACGATGTGCTTTATGCGCTGGAAGCGTCGCGCGATTACGATCCCGGTCTGGATCTGGAAAAAATTCGCGCACCATTGCTGGCGATCAATTCCGCGGATGACCTGATCAATCCGCCCGAGCTGGGAATTCTCGAACGCGAAATCAAACGCGTCCCACATGGTCGTGCGCTCCTACTCCCGTTAAGTGAGAAAACGCGCGGTCACGGCAGCCATACCATCGCGGCATTGTGGAAAGATGAGCTCGTCCGTTTGCTGACGGAATCGGAAAAGTAATCGGGCTAATTCGGCCGCGGCTCGCACCGGCGAGTTACTTTGCCGAGACCCAGGCAGCTGGTTCCTCATAACCCTGCCAACTGTCGCGCGGGGTTACGGTCGGGCCCTCCGCCGGGACATCGTAGGCAACGAGTGGACCTTGATTGGCGCAACTCGCGAGGCCAAAAGCAAGGCCGCCGAGAAGCATCAAACAGAACATTTTCATTGGTAATCATGATGCTTCATTTGCTTGCCTTCTGGCGACATGAGTCCTCATGCCTTCTCGGACTGGAAAATTCCTCAGTTCGCAAATAAGGTACTGCTTCGCGATGGATCGAAGGTTTAAAATCGCAGTGATCTGTTTGTTGGCGGTCACTCTTTCCGGCTGCATTTCCTCCAACCCGAGTTCGGAAGTAATGGTGGATACAAACGCGAAAACGAAACAGGCATTGCCGGGTGAACCGCCGAATGTCGTCCCGCTCCCCCAAGCCCCCATTGGCTCCGAACCCTCCATTGGCTCCCACTAGCAAGGTCGCCTGACTGGGGAGCGGCGACGTCTAAGTCGCCGAGGTTTGTACTTTGCTTAGTTGTACGACTTAGGAGTCGCCACCCGCGGGGTTGCATAAGCGAAGCGAAATTTACTAGCGCTTCTTTGAATGGAAGCCTTTGGCGGACAAGGTTATCTATGAGATAACTCGGAATGCGCACCTGGGTTTGTTCTCTCTTTTTTACTGTTATCATCGGCGGCGGACAAATCGCTTCGGCTGATGCGCCCTTCGATATCGTCATCAAAGGCGGGACCGTCTACGATGGCACCGGCGGGGAAGGCCATGTCACGGATGTCGCGATCCGCGGTGATCGCATAGCGGGCGTAGGCGACTTCGCTAAGGCATCCGCGAAGAAGACAATTGATGCGCGCGGTCTCGCCGTTGCGCCCGGGTTCATCAACATGCTCTCCTGGTCAAACGAATCGCTCATTCAGGATGGGCGATCGCAAAGCGAGATTCGTCAGGGCGTAACCACCGAAATCATGGGCGAGGGAGAATCGATGGGCCCATTAAATGATCGGATGAAAGCGCGGATCGTTCGCGAACAAACGGACATCAAGTTCGAGATCAAATGGAATGCCCTGGCGGAATATCTGCGTTATTTAGAAAAGCGCGGCATCTCATGCAATGTCGCCTCCTTCCTCGGCGCCACCACCGTACGCGAGTACGTCATCGGATTGGAAGACAAACAACCAACGCCGGAACAGCTCGACCAGATGCGCGAGCTCGTGCGCAAGGAAATGGAAGCGGGCGCCCTCGGCATTGGCACGTCGCTCATTTATCCGCCGGCATTTTATGCGAAAACCGAAGAGTTAATAGAGTTGTGCAAAGTCGCGGCCAAATACCAGGGCAAATACATCTCCCACATGCGCAGCGAGGGAAATCAATTGCTCGGAGGACTCGATGAGGTGATCCGAATCAGCCGCGAAGCTGGGATTCCGGCGGAGGTTTACCACATCAAAGCTGCCGGCGAAAAAAACTGGCCGAAAGAAGATCAATTGCTGGGGCGGATTGAAGCGGCGCAAAAAGAAGGACTCAAAATCAGGGCCAACATGTACACCTATACCGCAGCTGGAACGGGACTCGACGCCTGTCTGCCGCCGTGGACGGAGGATGGCGGCTATCCGGTGTTATTCAAACGATTGCGCGATCCGGCTACGCGCGAAAAAATCGCGGCCGAAGTGCGAGTCGATTCTGATGCCTGGGAGAACTTGTATCTCGCGGCTGGATCGCCGGAGAAAATTTTGCTGGTCGGTTTCAAATCTGAAAAACTCAAGTCGCTTACCGGCAAATCGCTCGCGGAAGTAGCAAAGAGGCGCGGCAAAGATCCGATCGAAACGATCATGGATTTAATCAGCGAAGACGAGTCGCGCATCAGCACGATTTACTATTTGATGTCCGAAGAGAACGTGAAAAAAGAATTGGCCAAGCCCTGGGTTTCATTCGGCTCAGACGAGGCTTCGCAGGCGCCGGAAGGCGTTTTCCTGAAATCCAATCCGCATCCGCGCGCTTACGGGAATTTCGCGCGCGTCCTCGGGAAATATACACGCGACGAAAAGGTGATCACGTTGCCGGGAGCGGTGCGACGATTAAGCGCCTTGCCCGCGACGAATCTCGGCCTCGACCACCGCGGTTTCATTCAAGACGGGATGTTCGCCGACGTGGTTGTCTTTGACCCCGCGATAATTGCGGACCGGGCAACCTTCGAGAAACCGCACCAGTACGCGGTTGGGATGAAGCACGTTTTCGTCAATGGCGTGCAAGTTCTGAAAGAGGGCGAGCATACTGGGGCGAAACCAGGACGGGCGCTGGCCGGCCCGGGCAAACTGCAATAGCTCGAGTGTGCAGCGATTGTTTCTGCTGGAAATCGAAAGCGAGGGCAACTTCAGCCGACGCCAGTCCATGATTGCGCAGTGGGGAGGAATTGGCTTGTCTTAGGCATCAGACGTTCCAGACTGGAAAAAATGTCCCGGTTCGCATTGGCAAATCTTTGCGGTCTGGCTTTGGCGCGCTCACTGTGCTGTCCATGCTGCCGATGTCCTTCCCGGATAAACGCGCAGCACTGCTCGGGGCATTCTTTAACCGATTCGCCATTGGTTTTGTGGTTATCCTTATCGACATCCCGTGTTCGGGATGGCTAATCGGTCTCTCCATAGGAATTCTGCTCAGTTTGCCGCCAGCGATTATTACTAAGATGTTCGTGCCAATTCTCGGCATCGGCG
>Ga0209159_1001728_pt1 | contig 16197 bp, 13 predicted proteins | sample GraSoiAngelo_144_FD_185901 | JGI IMG/M metagenome (GOLD analysis project Ga0209159, IMG submission 185901) | Grasslands soil microbial communities from the Angelo Coastal Reserve, California, USA - 14_1009_02_40cm (SPAdes) (version 2) | ecosystem: Environmental > Terrestrial > Soil > Grasslands ...
GTGCAGGCCCAGCGCCACCAGACGATGGGTACTGTGATCGCGCCCCCCTTGCGATATCGACCGTGCAGCCAGCGTGCGCGTCACGGTCACGAGCGCGGTGTCGGCGATGGGAACGGCGACGATAGCGAGGGGCACAAACAGCACCGACACCAGGCTCCCCGAGGCCGAAGCGGGCCGTGTCACGACTAGCCCCGCCAGCACCGAGCCGATAAACAGACTCCCCGCGTCGCCCATGAAGATGGTGGCCGGCTGAAAGTTGTATCGCAAAAAGGCCACCAGCGCACCCGCGAGGGACCAGGCGAGCGCCGTATGCCACCACGCGCCCTGCTGCGCGAACGTGACACCGAGGAAAAATGACGCGATCGCCCCCACGCCGGCCGCAACCCCGTCCATGTTGTCCAGCAGATTGAAGGCGTTGGTGAGCGTCACAAACCAGAACACCGTTGCCACGACGTTCACCACGTACCAGGGCGTCAGGGCGAGGGTTGCCCCGGCGCTGACCAGTCCGACACCCGCGAGGGTCTGGAGGATGAACTTGAGCTGGGGCCGCAGGTTTACGACGTCGTCAACCAGACCAACGGCGAACATGAAAACGGCGCCCATGACAACCGCGGCAGACTGGAGCGACACGGCCGGCGCCCCTCCGCGTCCTCCCTCCAGCACCGACGCCGCCGTCCAGGTCCCCACGCCGACCAGCGTAGCGAGCACGATCGCCACGCCTCCGAGCAAGGCGGTGGGCCGCTGGTGCCAGCGATCGGCCGTCGGAGTCGCTACGAGACGCAGGCGGAGTCCGACGGCCCGAACCCTGGGCGTGACGAGCAGTCCCGCAGCGCAGGAGACGAAGAAAACCAAGAAACTTGTGACTGCCAGGCTCATACCAACTGCGGCTCGACCGAACGCTCGTAGTCGATCACCGACTGCAGCGTCTCGTCGAGATCCACCTGAGGTTCGTACCCGACTGCCTTGCGGATCTTCTCGAGCGAGGGAACGCGCCGCGGCATGTCCTCGAAGTTCTCGCCGTACACCTGCTCGTATGGCGTGAAGGCGATCTCGGACTCCGAGTCGGTCAAGACGCGAACCCGCTCCGCCAGATCCGCAATGCAGATCTCCTGCTCGCTCCCGACATTGTAGACTTCGCCGACGGTGTGGTCCGCGTCCATCAGCGCCATCATGGCCCGCACCGCGTCGCTCACGTGGGTGAAGCACCTGGTCTGCTGCCCGTCGCCATACACGGTGAGCGCCTCGTCGTGGAGCGCCTGCTTGACGAACCGGGGCACCACCATACCGTAATGACCGGTTTGCCGGGGACCGACGGTGTTGAAGCACCGCCCGATCAGGGTCGGGCAATGCCGCTCGCGCCAATAGGCGATGGCCAGGAACTCATCGATGGCCTTGGAGCACGCGTAGCTCCACCGCCCCCGACTGGTAGGACCCAGTACCAAGTCGCCGTCCTCCCGGAACGGAACGTCGGTGCTCTTGCCGTACACCTCGGACGTAGATGCGACGAACACCTTCTTCCGCTTCTTGCAGGCAGCGGCGAGCACGACCTCGGTGGTCTTGACATTCGTCTCAATGGTTCGCACCGGGCTTTCGACGACAAGCTTCACCCCCACCGCGGCCGCGAGGTGGAACACCTGATCCGCGGCGTCCACCAGCTCCGCCGTCAGGGGAGCGTTCTCCACGCTTCCGATCACGTAGCCGAAACGCGGCTGGTCCTTGAGATGCTGGATGTTGCGAATCGAACCGGTCGAAAGGTCATCGATCACCGTCACCTGATCGCCGCGGCCGAGCAGCGCTTCGGCGAGGTGCGATCCGATGAAACCAGCTCCGCCTGTTATGAGGTAGCGCACTATCGACCGCCTCCCACGTGATCTGCGTCACGCGACCTTCAGAGATGCAGCAGGGCGTCCACAGCCTCCCCGCTTTAACCCGCACGCCTAAGGCTTCTCGCGGCACCGCTGCGGCATTACTACAACACCAGGGCGACGACAATGAAGAGTGCGCGCAGTCAAGCAGGTCACAAGACTGTCTCGTCGCGCTTTGCTACCGCTCTATATCAGACGGATCAATCAACCCGGCAGCGCAAACGCTTCGGGGTCGAACCTCGCTCTGCACCGCACGGGGAGGCACTGCACGGCTGCGCCAACCACCCAACATCCGACCGCCGTCACTCAAGGGCGTGCGACCCCGGCCGAAGGCGAGCGGTGAATATATCCGCGCCAGCGCGGCCCGCTAGTACTTGAAAACGCTGGTGTTGCGAGGCTGGCGCGCGGTGAGGCATGTCACCCCCAAACTGCACACCGTCGCGCTACGAAACTGCACGCCCGAAGCGGTCTGAGGTCCTTTACCCCATCTACCTACCCAGGCTGAGGTGCGCCGCGTCACTCTCACCCCTGCGACTCGAGCTGCCTCAGCATGGCGTCGAGGTGCGGCACGGCGTCCGCCGGATTGGCAGAAAGCGACAAGCGCCATCCCCCCGCGGGCACCAGGCGCGCCAGCGCTTGGTCCATCGCGCCGCCGAACCGCGCGCGGCTGAGGCCTAATCCTTCCTTAAGGAATGCCTGCACCTCTGCCGCGGACGCGGGCCCGCGGGAAGCCGCGCCGCCCTTCCGCTCGAGCAGGCATACGCCCACCCGAGACGCGACGGGCACAGCGCCCCCCGGCGCCGGCCACGCGGCAGGCAGCTGTACCACCAGTTTCTCGTCCCCGTTCGCCAGGAGCGAGGGCGGTCGACCGGCGAGCTCCGGAAAATGAGCGCTGGCCGTCGCGAGCAGATGGACCCGGTCGGGTATGCCCCACAGCCGGAACTCTGGTTCGAGCTGAACATAGGCAGCGTCGTCAGACAGCACCCGCAGCCCGTGGCGATGGGCTTGATAGGCGAGCGTGCTCTTGCCGGTGCCCGGAGGGCCCGCCAGCAGCAACGCGACCGGCCCGCGTGCGATCGCTGCCGCATGCACGGGATAGCGGTCGCGCGCCGTGACCAGCGTGAGCGTCATGCCTTCGATTATCTCGTACTGCACATGCGCCCGGTCGGCGAGCAGAGCCGGCGTGACGTACGCGATGGCTTCGCCGCGGCTGGTATCCGCGATCCCGAAACTCCCGGGCGTGTGCACCACGACCCGATCAGCGTCCGGCATGCGGCACGTGACTGGAGCGTGAGGCGCTCCCCCTTCGTCCCCGTCGTGTACGATCAGCCTGACCCGCAGCCTCAGCGGCGCGATCAGCTCAGGGCTGGCGCGCAGCGCCCGCCACATCCCAAACGCGTCTTCCACCGCCTCGATGGCAGCCGTGCTGTTCGACTCGAATCGGACCGGGACTCCGAGCACGGGCAGCTCCACTACGTGGCGCAATGCGACGCCGTGGTAGAGCACGTCCGGGGATCGATCAAACTGGATGGACTCATGCATCAGAGCCCGATCTTACCCGCGCTCCCGGGGCACCGCTAGCGCCGTTCCAACTTGTGGTCCCGCATGCCGGCGAGTGATGACGCAAGGCGGGCCTTCAGATAGCGACCACCTCTTCCCGACTTCAGGTAACGCTCGCGTCGGTACGCGTCGTCCGCACTGAGGCACGCTTCGTAATAGACGAGCGTGAGGGGCCTCCGATGCGCGGTCGAGCGAACATGCCCATCCGTGTGAAGCTTCATGCGTTCCCGTAGATTGCCCGTGGCTCCTATGTAGAGCCGTCCATCGAGTCGGCTTAGTAGGACGTAGGTGTAGTGCATTTGGCTATCCTTGTTAGCCTCAAACAAGTTGGAACGGCGCTAGCTTTGGGAGCATGGAGCCACAGGACGTCGTCAACGCGCGGCTGGCGCGATACGCCGAGACGCAGGACGCGCGTGACCTCTGGCCCGAGGTGACTGTCTCCGCCTTCCGCGCCGCCCAAACAGAGATCGCACGAGTCACCGCGGCGGTGCTGGCGGACGCTCCCGGGCGGGTGACTCTTCAGCTCCCGCCCGACGTGGATGCTCGGGCGCTTGGCGTCGCGGCCTCGGCCGCCGGGGTCGGCCCCCTGCTGGGACGGTGGTGCGAGACCGGGCGTCTCGACGCCCCGCAGCCCTTCGCGGACGGACTCGCCACGCACTTGGACCACGGCCGGCGCCGCGCCGCCCGCATGCGCCAGGAGCTCGATCGTCTCTTGATCGCGCTCGCCGATCGGGACGTGGAAGTCCTGGTGCTGAAGGGCACGCACACGGGGCAGCGTTATTTCCCGGAGCCCGGCACGCGGCCCACCACCGACATCGACCTTCTGATCCGGCCGGTTGACCTGCGGGCGGCGCACCAGGCGCTCCGCGCCCTCGAGTTCGCGGAGGACGCTGCCACGGCAGAGCCGCAGCGGAGTCACTGGACTCCACGCAACGTCGGGCCTGTCCGATCGCTGGAGCTCGCCCACGCTGACAACCCCTGGTCCATAGACTTGCACGTGTCGCTCGACCGCAGGCAGTTCGCGGAGCTCACGATGGCCTTCGGCGGCGTGGAGCTGTCGGCAGGTGAGGTGTGGCGGGAGTTTGCGCGACCGGTCCGCGTGCTCCCGCAGCCGCAGCTGCTGGCCTACCTCGCCTTCCACGCGTCCAGCCACTTCTACTCGATCACGCTCATCCGCCTGGTCGAGCTCGTCTTGGTCGGGCGACGTGACTTCGCCGGCCGCCCCGATCGCTGGAGCGCGTTCAGCGACCTGGTCCGCCGCACCGGGATCGGCCGATTTGTGTTCCCCGCGCTAGCTCTGGCAGAGCAGTTGACGCCGGGGACCGTCGATCCAGTCGTCCTCGAGCAGCTAGTCGCCGCATCCCCGCGGCGGCTCCGCCGTCTCGTCCGCCACGTGACGCCCGGGTCGGCGCAGCGCCTGCACCCGTACCCGTCCGGCGAGGCGTTCATTTGGTTGGCGTCTCTGAAAGACGTCCTCGTGTTCCTCGCCTATCTAGCGTGGCCGCGGGTGGACGGCGCGCCCCCGTCGCCGCGCCAGGTCCTTAGTATCCAGTGGCGCCGAGTCCGCAAGCGAGTGTTCCGGATACTGAGGACCATCACTTCGCACTAGTGAAGCTCTGCATAGGTGACGCGAAGTCGGGGGTGGGGGCGTCGCACGCGTCACACGCGAGGGCGCTCGGGCGGCACATCTGCGTCGAAGCAAGTGTAATACCGGAGCTTCTGTGCCTGCCGTGCGCCCTCGCGTGTCAGCGTGCTAGCCCCCACCCCTGACTTCGCGCGACCAGAGCTTCTCTAGGCTCACCGGCCCGGTCGCCGGCGTGCACGCGCGATGAGCCCGAGCCCGCCCACGAACCCGATCGCGCCGGCGACGGCGAAGAGCCGCTCGAACGCACCGCCCTCCAACAAGCGGCCGCCGACGCTCGCGCCGACCATGGCGCTCCCGTCAGCAGCGACCTGACGCCAGCTCGAGACGGCTCCCTGGCGCTCGCGGGGCGTCTGCCCCAGTAGCCATTGGTCGATCAGCGGATTCGTCACCGGGGCGATCACTCCCTGCAACCAGTAGAGCATGACGGCGAGCTCCACGGTCCCCGCGAATGACAGACCCCACATCGCTGGTGCGAAAAACAACAGCGAGACGACCAGAACTCGGCCCACGCCGACCCGACGAGCCAGCTCGCCACTCGCGAGCACCGCGATGGCCCAGCATACGTTGGCAGCGGCGAGAATAAACCCGATCCGCTCGATCGACAGGCGGTGCTCACGGGCGAAGAAGATGTTGAAGAACGGAGCCGCCAGCGCCGGCCCCAGCATCCAAACGGCGACCAGCCCGACGTTCAGGAGCATCTGACGCGTCGCCAGCATAGACGTCCCGACCTGAGCAGATTGCGCGGCGGGCGCGGCGAGTGGTGCGGCGTGCTCCGGCACCCGCAACCTTCCAAACACCAAGAGGCTGGTGGCGCTGCCGACCGCGCCCAGGAGCAGCGCGCCGCGCACCGCCGCAAGCTGCTGGAAACCCCAGCCGTGCTCGAGCCACCCAGACGTGGCGCCGGCCAGCGCCGTGCCGAGTCCGCCCCACACGACGAGCAGCCCAACGTTCCACGCGAACGCTCGCGCCCGGGTGCCCGGCTCGGTGAGTCCCATCAGGATCGGCGGCATGGCCACGCGCCAGATGCCGCTCCCGGCGCCGGCGACCGCCGCCGCCGCATACAGCGCGAGCGGGGTCACGGCGACGGCACCCAGCGCCAGCCCTACCGCGACCACCACCGCCGCGGTCGTGACGGCGGCCCGCGGTCCCGCGCGATCCGTGAAGGCACCAGCTGGGAGCAGCGTCACCAAGCCGCCGCCTGCCAGGGCCGCCGCCGCATAACCCATGACTTCAGAGGAGAGGTGGAGCGCTTCCAGGTAGAAGTTGTAGAGGAATGCGTGAAAGATGAGGCCGGTGCCGAACAGGACGTTGCCGGCAATCACAGACAGGACCGGGCCGAGTGCTCGACGCTCAAATGCGCTCATTGACGGATTCCGCTTGCGTGGGATACACTTGTTCCCCACAGTGCGCTGGCCGTACCGCTGCTCCGACGCCAGCCGCTGAAAGCTGCATCACACAACTGTCTCTCGTGAGCGTCCCCATGCTCATCGACTGGCTCAAGGGAACCGTCGTCGTCACGCTCCCCCTCGTCGCGGGCCCCATCTCGCTCGGCGCCCAACAAGGAGCGCGGTCCGATTCCAGCCCGCCCGACACGCTCCGCCCCTACGCTCTCGCACCGGTCGTCGTGACCGCGAGCCGCATCCCCGCCTCGCAGCTCGAGCTCGGCTTCGCGACGTCGGTCCTGGAGCGCCGCGACCTCGCCCGGGAACCGACGCCCTACGCGGCGCGGGCGCTCACCTTCCTGCCCGGGGTTTCGATCGACGAGGCCGCCGGGCCCGGCGGTCCGACCTGGCTCCATCTCCGTGGCGGTGACGAACCGTACACGCAGCTGATGTTCGACGGAGTGCCGATCAACATCAGCGGCGGCTACAGCGACATCGACGGACTGCTGCTCACGAACGTCGAGCGTATCGAGATCGCTCGCGGCCCACTGAGCGCACTGTGGGGGTCCTCCGCCGTGGCCGGCGCGGTGCAATTCATCACGCGGGAGGGGCGCGCCGGCCCGCCCCAGTTCGAGCTCCTGGCCGAAGGCGGCGGCGCGACCGAGCACGGCGCGGAGGCCCGATCCGAGCTCACCGTGGCGGGCGGCGCCGGGCGCGTGCGCTATTCCAGCGGCGTGGGCTTCGCGTACAACCGCGGCATCTACGCCCTCCCCAATGACCTCCTCACGAGCGACGCGTCGGTGCGGCTCGACGCGGCGCCGGCCCAACGGTGGACGCTGACCGCCACCGCGCGCTACATGGCGACACAAACGAGCCTGCCGGTGCGGGATCCCGGAGCCACGCGCGTGCCACTCGACCCGAACCAACGCGACCGCCATTACCGCTGGCTCGGGTCGCTCAGCACCAGCTGGGCGGCAAGCTCCACTTGGCACCATCGCCTCACGGCCAGCGTGTTGTGGGACGACTTCGTCTACCAGGATACACAGGACAGCTCGCTCGACGCGGCGTCCTATCCGTTCTTCGTTTCAAACTTCACGCTCAGTTTCCGCAGCACGCTGCTCCGCCCCGGCCTCGAGTATGTCGGCAGCAACGAACTCTCGCTCGGGCGCGCCGGATCGAAGCTCGCCGTTTCCTACGGCGCCAGCTGGCAGCGCGAAGCGGAGGCGACCAGCCTGGCGGGAGATTTTGGCCCCTCGCACACCGACTTCGGTCGGCCCAGCGCCGCCGTGTTCACGGAGCTGCAAAGCCGGGTCGGCCCACGCCTCTCGGTCCTCAGCGGCGCTCGCCTGGAGAAGTTTCAAGCGATGCGGGCCGAGCTGTTACCCCGCGCGAGCGTCGTGGTCGCGCTCGTTCCGGACCGGCTCGCGCTGCGTGCGGCCGCGGGGCGGGCCTTCAAAGCCCCGAACGTCGATCAACAATTCCTCGAGAATCCGGCGACGCTTCCGAACCCGGGGCTCCGGCCGGAAACCAGCGTTACCTGGGAAATCGGGGCGACGGCGACCACCCCACGCCGCGCGCTGACCATGGGGGTCGGGTACTTCCACCAGCGCTACAACGACCTGATCGCGACCGTGCCGGCGGACACCGGTTCGAAGCAGACGAATAAGAACCTCGGCCGCACGCAGGCGATCGGGGTCGAGATGGAGCTCGAGCGCGAGTGGTCGGCGCGGTGGCGCACCGGGGCGAACCTCACCTGGGTGAAGACCGCGGTCCTCGATAACACAGGGCTCGACTCGACGAACTACCCGATCGGCGGTTCGCTCCCAGAGGCGCCCAGCGTAACCGGCAATGCGTTCGTTGCCGCCGACCTGTCGCCGTCCCTCACGACAGTCGCACGTGTTACCCTCGTGGGCCGGAAAACCGTGTTTACCGAGCGGTTTGCTGGCCAGCGAGTCACGACGGATCCGTACGCGCTGCTCGAGCTCGTAGTGCAGTGGCACGTCACCAACGCGCTGAACGTCTACACGCGACTCGGCAACCTGCTGAACACTCCGTATCAGACGGCGTACGATCGACCCGGGGTTCCGCGCACCGCTGTCCTGGGTGTGCGGGCCGCGCTCTAGTCAGGCGGTATCGCTGCGCGGGGGAACAAATCGAGGTGTACCGGAACCCCCGCCCCGAGGGGTACGCCGCCACGCGCACGGCCGGACTCTTAGTCCCTCATAAACAAACCAACCGCTCGGTTGCGATGGTGTGGCAGCGGCGCGACCGACGTGACGTCTGTCACTCCCGAGACATTCCGATCACGCTTACAATTCCCCAATGCCCGACACGCCCCCCCACGCGCCCCGCCTCCTCATCGCGAGCCATCACGCCGAGGCGGGGCTCGCACTCAAAGAGCTCGGCGAAAAGAACGGGTACACGGTGCTGCGCTGCTTCACCGCCACGCAGGCGCTGGAGCGCGCCCGCACCACGCGGCCCGATGTGATCGCGCTGGATGACTCGCTGCTCGACGCCGATCCGCTCGAGACGAGCCGCGCGCTGCGCGACGACCCGCTAGTCGGCGCCAGCACGCCGATCCTGCTCGTGACCGCCCGCCACGCCGCCCCCCCCGAGCACCAGCGCGCGCTGCGGGCGGGGGTGTGGGAATTCCTCCCCTACCCGTTCAACGCCGACGAGGCGGCGGCGCGACTCCACACCTACCTGCTGCTCAGGTTCGAGACCGAGCGGGCGCGCGCAGCGGAAGCGGTGCAGGACGACGCCGGGCTCTACACCACGCGCGGGTTGGCGCTGCGCGCCCAGGAGCTGACGCTGCAGGCGTTCCACCACAGCGCCGCGCTCGCTTGCGTCGCGCTCGCTTCCATCCCCACCAGCGACCGGGACGGCACCGCTGGGGTCCAGCTGCTCGCCCGGGTGCTCCGTGCCAGCGGCCGGCGCTCCGATGCGATCGGGCGCATTGGGCCGGGCGAGTTCGCGGTGGTGGCGCCCGGCACCGACGGCGTCGGTGCCGTTATGCTGGCGCAGCGCGTCGCGCGCGCCATGCGCGCGGCCTCGGGCGACCAGACACCGCCGCTGCGCGCGGGGTACGACGCCGTCGGCAACACCCGCTACACTCCCGTCGAGCCCAAGAACCTGCTCGCCCGCGCCGCTAGCGCCCTACGCCTCGCCAAGAGCGAAGCGGCGACGAACTGGATCCGGGCGTTCGACGCGTAAACCGAAAGACGTCACGAAAAGGCGTCACGGAGAGGCGTCACGGAAAGACGTCACGAGAAACCGTCCTCGCGCGACGTCCTTCCGTGACGTCTTTCCGTGACGTCTTTCCGTGACGCTTCTGTCGTGACGCTCTTAGGCTTCTGTCACGGTGTGAAAAACTCCCCCATCTCCGGCGCGCTCGCCGCCGCGCCGGGCAGCGTCTTCAGCCCGAGCGCCTCCGCAGCCAGCCGCAACAAGCTCTCGTGCTGATAGACCGTGGACGACTGGTAGCCCCGTTTCACCTTGGGCCCCACCAGCACGCAGGCCACCCGCCCGCCGCCGTGGGTGTCGTCGCTGCCGGCTTCGTCGAACACGATGACGAGCAATCCGTCTGTCTGGAACGTCGCGCTCTGGAGCAACGGCGCGAGGTTCGCCCGCAGCCACGCGTCCGCCGTCGCGAGCGAGCAGTCGTGCGCGTCGTTGCAGAGATTGGGCACGACGTTCGAGAAATCGGGCAGCGTGCCGTTCGCCAGGTCCGTCGCGAACTGCGTGAACGGCACCAGCCGGCGCTGCTGCGCCGGGTCGTTCACGACGTCCGACAGTAGCGCGAAGACGTTGTGCTTCCGGGCGTAGTTTCCGACGTCCCCGCCCGTGTACCCCACGGACGGAAGGTCTTCCGCATAGGACTTCCACGTCTTGCCCGCCGCCACGAGCTCCCGCACGATGTTGTCCACGTTCTCGATGGTCGAGGAGCCGTCGTCGTTGGTGAGGATCTGGCCCGTGGCCAGCTCGAAGTAGTTCCCGATCGACGGGTGCGTGTCGGCGTAGTACTGGGTGGCGAGGGCGTACTGCTGCGCCAGGCCGTTGAGATACGGCATCGTCGTATTGCCGATCACGTCACTGTAGTCGCTGTTCTCCTCCACTACGATCACCAAGTGGCCGGCTGGCGGGGCCGGCGTCCCGCCTCCCCCGCCACCACCCGGGCCCGCGGAGGTCGAGGCTTCGTGGCACGCGAGCGTCGCCGACACCACGAGCGCCACCGCATATCGGAGCAGCGTGGCGCGCAGCTGTGAGTGATCCATGATCGTCTCCTGACACAGGGTCGGTTCCGCCTACCCCGCTCCGTACGCCGGGTTTCGTTGCTCCGCTGTTGCATTTATGCCCCACGCTTTTCTCGTGACGCCCTTTAAGTTTCTATGATGCCTTGGATAACTCGCCGTCGTTTCATCGTGAGCGCCGCCGGCGCCGTAAGCGCCGCCGCACTGGGGGACGCTTTGCTTATAGAACCGACCGCCATCGACGTGACTCGGCACGACGTCCCCGTGCCGGGCCTGCCGCCCGCGCTGCACGGCCTGCGCGTCGCCTGTCTCACCGACGTCCACCTCCATGGGGGCGTGTCACCCGCCGCGCGCGGCGCGCTCGAGATCCTGGAGCGCGAGCGCCCCGACGTGGTCGTGCTCATCGGAGACATCTGCAATCACGAGGACGACCTTCCCGTCCTCACGGCCTGGGCCCGCGAGGCACGCGGCACCGCAGCGACGTTCGCCACGTTCGGCAACTGGGAGCACGACGCCGGGATCGACCGTGCCACGGCGGAGCGGGCCTACGGACAAGCGGGGGTCGAGCTGCTCTACAACTCCGCCGGTCGGGCCAGCGTGCGCGGCGCGACACTCACCGTCGTGGGCCTCGACGATCCGGTGCTGGGCCACCCCGATCTCGGGGCGGGGCTGGCGACGGTGCGCGCGGGAGATCCGACGTTGTGGGTGGTGCACGCGCCGGGCTGGGTCGAGGAGGTGCCTCGCGATGTCGCGCCCCAGCCCAGCGCGATCCTCGCAGGCCACACGCACGGCGGCCAGGTCCGGCTCCCGTTTTGGACCCCTTACACGCCCAGGGGCAGTGGCCGGTTCGTAGGGGGGTGGTACCGCGACACGATCAGACCGCTGTATGTCTCGCGGGGCATCGGCACGATCACGTTGCGGGCGCGCCTGTTCTGCCCGCCCGAGCTGCCGATCTTCACCCTGATCCCACCCGTCTGAACCTAGTGTGCTTCAGCACAGTGCTGTGCCGAGCCCACGCGTCAGCGTGGGAATCCTCGCCCCGCACAGCTCTCAGTGGTGTGCTTGAGCGACACGCCGTCAGAAGATCTTCGAGATCGTGAAGATCGAGATCGGGATGCTTAGCGCTGCCGCTACGTAGCGCAGTGCGTCGAGCCCGCCGCCGCCGCCCTTGGTGGGGACTACCACCTCGTCGCCCGGCTGCAGCTGCAGCTCGTCGAGGGTGCGGCCTGCCGCGATCGCCTGCCGCAGCGCATCGCCCTTCCAGACCGTCTTGCCGTTGCGCGCGATCTGCAGGTCGGTGAGCTTCGCTTCCTTGACCGCGCCCCCGGCCGCCATCAGCACCGCGGAAATCAGCGCGTCGGCCGGCACGGTGTAGTATCCCGCCTTGTTCACCCCCCCCGTCACCGCCAGGCTGATCAGGGGTCGCGCGTGCACGACCGGTTCCTTTATATAGCGCGCGATCTCGCCGCTCAGGAACGGCTCCAGCTCGGTACGCAGCACGCCGTGCAGCGACACCACCCCGACCCCCGGCAGCGTCAGCTCCTGGGAGGCGCCGACGGTGAAGGTGTCGGTGAGCTGCTGCTCGGGAGACTTGACCGTGTTCCGGTCCGCTGCTCCCCCCGCCCCTCCCCCCCCGACGCCCCCCGGCTCCTCGACGGCGATGAGCAGGCGGTCGCCGACGCGGAAGTCACCCTCCTCGAGCCGCCGGACCACGTAGCTGGTCTCCGCCCGCACCCATTCTGGGGAGAGCTTCCCCAACTTGCCGGACTGCGCCAGCTGGCGCAGCTGGCCGAGATGCTGCTCCAGCTCCGGGCGGGTCGCCCTGAGCCGGTGGACTGGCGTCTCGTCGGGCTGCTGCGCCGCGCCAGTGGCGGGCCCCGCGAGGGCAATGGCAGTCACGAGGGCAGCAATGACGCCCCCGATCGGATTTATCGGACGCATTGGTCTACTCCACGGTGACGCTTTTGGCGAGGTTGCGGGGCCGGTCGACGTCGCAGCCGCGCAGCACCGCGATATGATAAGCCAGCAGCTGCAGCGGAATCGTGGTCACGATGGGCGAGAGCAGCGGGGCCGTCTCCGGGACGCGCAGCTGGTGGTCCACGAGACCGCTCAGGCTGCCGTTGCCTTCCGTGGTCACCGCGATGATCCGTCCGCCGCGTGCCCGCACCTCCTGCATGTTCGACAGCACCTTGGTGTACACGTCGTCCTTCGGAGCCACGAATACGGCCGGCATGTTTTCGTCGATCAGCGCGATCGGGCCGTGCTTCATCTCCGCCGCGGGGTAGCCCTCCGCGTGGATATAGGAGATCTCCTTGAGCTTGAGCGCCCCTTCGAGCGCCACGGGGAAGTTCACGCCCCGGCCAAGGTAGAGGAAGTTGTGCTCGCGTGCGTACCGCTCGGCCAGCCGCTTCACTTCGGGCTCGAGCTCGAGCGCGCGCTGCACCAGGCTGGGCAGCTGCGCGAGGCGGCACACGAAGTCCCGCCCCTCCTCCTCCGTCAGGCCCCGCTGGCGGCCGAGATGGAGCCCCAGCATGGCCAGCGCCGCGATCTGTGACGTGAACGCCTTGGTGGACGCGACGCCGATCTCGGGGCCGGCGTGCAGGTAGATGCCACCGTCGGATTCCCGCGCGATGGTGCTGCCGACCACGTTCACGAGGCCGAGCACGAGCGACCCCGCGGCGCGCGCCGCCCGCATCGCCTCGAGCGTGTCCGCCGTCTCCCCCGACTGCGAGATCGCGATCGTGAGCGTGTCCGGAACCCGGAGCGGCCGGCGGTAGCGGTACTCCGAGGCGTACTCCACCTGCACCGGTATCCGCGCCAGCTCCTCGATCATCGCGCGGCCGACGAGCCCCGCGTGCCACGACGTGCCGCACGCCACGATCGTGATGCGGCGGATCTGGGCGCTCGCCTCGGGAGTGAGGTTGAGCCCGTTGAGGCGCGCGGTTCCCTCGGCGAACAGCAAGCGCCCGCGCAGCGTGCTGCGCACCGTCTCGGGCTGCTCGCAGATCTCCTTCAGCATGAAGTGCGGGTAGCCGCCCAGCTCGATCGCATCGAGGTCCCACTTGATGTCGTCCACCGCCCGTACCTGGACGTGCGACTCGCTGTCGATGACGTGATACTGGTGCGGGGTCAGCACCGCGATGTCGCCGTCGTCCAGATACACGACCGAGCGGGTGTGCTCGAGAACCGCCGAGGCATCGGAGGCGACGAAGCACTCGTCCGCGCCGATGCCGAGCAGCACGGGCGACCCCTGGCGCGCCACCACGATCTTTTCGGGCTCGTCGGCGGACATGACCGCCAGGCCGTACGTCCCCTCCACGTGGCCGAGCGCGGCGATGACGCGCTCCTCGAGGGTCGCGCCGGGGGCGTCTTCGATCAGGTGAGCGAGGGTCTCAGTGTCCGTCTCGGTCCGGAAACGGTGCCCGTCGCGCTCCAGCGCAGCGCGGAGCGCGTCGGCGTTCTCGATGATCCCGTTGTGGACCAGCGCCAGCCGGCCGCCGCAGTCAGTATGGGGATGCGCGTTGCGCTGGGTCGGAGCACCGTGCGTGGCCCAGCGGGTGTGGGCGATGCCGCTCGTGCCCACGATCGGCGCCTGCTCCAGCCGGTCTTGCAGCGCGTGCACGCGTCCGGCCAGCTTGGTGACGACGATCCCAGCGCCGTTCTGGACCGCGACGCCGGCCGAGTCGTAGCCCCGGTACTCGAGCCGCCGCAGCCCGTCCACCAGGATCGGCGCGGCCTGGCGCGTCCCGACGTAGCCGACGATGCCGCACACGCTAGACACCCTCCTCGAAGGGGGACGGTTCGCGCGGCACCGGCGGCTTGAGGATGGGCGCCGCCCGGTCGAGCAATCCGAAGCGGGACAGCTCGCACAGTTTCGCGAACAGCCGCTCGGCCATGCCGGCAGCGGGGAGTAGCCGCCCGCACCCGGCGCACAGCACGCCGGCCCGCATGGCCCCGTTCCCGAGCCGGCCCATCGGGCGCGGGAACAGCAGGCTCCCCGCCTGGTGGACGACGCTCTGACAGCGCTGGCACAGCATGGCTTCCCGCATTTCCGGTGTCGTCCCTTGAGCATTCAAGTTTGAGGCCGCCAGCGCGACCTTGCGGCGCCCCCGGCAGGGGGCTGGGCCGCGGCAGGGCCGCTACAAGCTTGTGAGCATAATCCCGCGACTGCGTGTCGCGCGACGGCCGCGCGAGCGGAAAACCCCTTCCCCCAAACGAGTTGCCACCGCCTCCCACGGCGCACGAGGTATGCAATTCACCAGCCCATGTCCAACGCCCCAGCGCGGACGCGCCCCCCGTTGGTGCTGGTCGCCAACGCGCACGAGTGGTCTTCGCGCGCGCTGGAGAGCATCCTCCGGCCGGCAGGGTACGCCGTACTCAAAGCCTACTCCGGCCGCGACGCGCTCGAGGGTGCGCACGGGGCGCGACTCGACGCCATCGTGCTCGACACCGAGCTCCCTGACGCGGACGCCCTCACGCTGTGCCGCGCCCTGCGCGTCGACCCCGACATTTCGCCGAGTACCCCCATCTTCCTCACCACGCCCGGCCCGAGCTTGCGCGGCGACTTGCTCGCTGCGCTGCGGGCGGGCGCGAATGCGCTGTGGGGGCAGCCGTTCGACACCGAGCAGTTCCTGCTACGGCTCGAGGGACACCTGCGGGCCAAACTCGACGCCGACCGCGCGCGCGAGCACAGCCTGTTCGACGAGCGCACCGGGCTGTACAACGCGACGGCGCTGGAGCGCCGGGTTCGGGAGCTCGCAGCCCAAGCCGAGCGCTCGGGCACGGCGCTGACGTGCGTCGCGCTGGCGCCCGATGGCGCGCCACACTCGCGCGGCGACGATGGCCCCGGCTCCGATTCCCGCGTCGAATCGCTCGGCCGCATGCTCCGCAAGGCCGGCCGCCTGTCAGACACCGTCGGCCGGGCGGGCCCGCGCGAGTTCGCGGTGCTCGCCCCGCAGACCAGCGCCGCCGGCGCCGTCGGGCTGGGCGAGCGGTTGGCGCGCGCGGTCGGGGATCTCACTCGCGCGGCGGGAGAGCCGCCGCTCCGGCTACGCGCCGGCTACGAGACAGCGGTGGGCGCGCGCGGCGGATCAGCCCAGCCGGGTGAAGTGGTCGCACGAGCGCTCGCTGCGCTGCGGGCGTCGGAGGCCGACCCTCGCGGCAGCTGGATCCGATCCTTCGCCGGCTGACTCCCGCCGGCCCCGCTAGTCAGGGGCCCGCAGCAGCCGCCAGGCGGGCTCGGGCTCCTCTTTGACTTCGTAGCCTTCGAGGTAGTACGAGTAATAGCGGTACAGCCCGCCCCGCACGTCGTTCAGCACCGCGCCGAGGATCCGAATGGGGAGGTGGGCCAGCACCTCGAGCTTTGTCTGCGCCAGCTCCCGGTCGCTCACACCGGTGCGCAGCACGAGCACCATGCTGCCAGTCGCCGTCCCGATGGCGAACGCGTCGGCGCCGGCGGCGAGCGGCGGGCTGTCTACGATGATGGCGTCGTAGCC
>Ga0209159_1001731_pt1 | contig 16173 bp, 17 predicted proteins | sample GraSoiAngelo_144_FD_185901 | JGI IMG/M metagenome (GOLD analysis project Ga0209159, IMG submission 185901) | Grasslands soil microbial communities from the Angelo Coastal Reserve, California, USA - 14_1009_02_40cm (SPAdes) (version 2) | ecosystem: Environmental > Terrestrial > Soil > Grasslands ...
TAATTCTTGATCATGATAATCCAAGGCTTAAAGCTTCCGCCGTCGTGAGACAACGCTTTTCCTCCGCAGCAACCTCTAATAGAGTTCGCGGAACTATCTTCGTCACCAAAACTATGAGGACACCACCACCACCCATTCTCACCGCCCGCCCCCTGAGCCGCTGCAGAGTGTTGCTCCCGCTCACCTTGCTCGGTGCGTTGTTGCTTCCGCAATCGGCGCACGCCTCCATGTTCCACGGCGAAACGCTCGATTCAATCGCGGATGTCATTGCGTGGTTCGCGTTCATCATCGTCCCGCCCGTCTTAATCGGGGTCTTCCTGCTGGTCCATATCCTCCCTGAAAAGGTTGCCGAAAAGAGAAGGCATCCACAGCTCGGAGCTATCAAGTGCCTCTGTCTACTCTCGCTTTGCTTTGGCGGACTGCTTTGGCCGATCGCGTGGCTTTGGGCTTACTCGAAGCCCGTCTTGCACAAGATGGCGTACGGCACCGATGTCGATGACTCGCACGAAAAACCGGGCGGGGGAAAACCCGCCACCACTGAACTCGAACAACTCCGCGCCCGCGTCGCGGAACTCGAAGCGCAGACTAAGGGAAGGAAAGCGTAATGGAAGTCATCCTGCTTGGCATCTACGCGTTCTTCGTCTGGCTCATCTTCTTTAAGTTCAAATGGTTGCCTTGGAATTTCACCAGCATTGTCATTACCATCACGTTGCCCATCGTGGCAATGATGGCTCTTTTCCTCCTTCTGAACATTGCCGCGCCCGCAACTGACGACGTGCGCGCGATGAACTACGTGATTCCGGTCGTTCCGCGCATAACCGGTCAGGTGACCGAGGTGCCGATTCAACCAAACAGGCCGATCAAGAAAGGCGACGTGCTTTTCAAGATCGATCCGGTGCCCTTCGAGGCGGCGGTAAAAGCCGCCGAGGCCACGCTGCGGGGAGCAAAAGATCAACTTAACAATGCCGCGAACAAAAAAGCCGCGCTGACCCCACGGATCGACCTGGCGAAAAAGCGGGTCGAGCAATTCACGGCACTCGCTGCGACCGGGGCCGGGAAGCGGGCCGACCTTGAGCAGGCGCAGTCCGACCTTGGAAATCTGGAAAGCGAATTCCTCGCCGCCGACGCCACGGAATCGCAGGCCAGAGCGCAAATCGCCAAGTCCGAGGCCGACCTCATCAATGCGAAATTCGACCTCGAAGGCTGCGTCCACGTTGCTCCTGCCAACGGTCGCGTTGCCAATCTTTCCTTGCAACCCGGCGTGCGCGCGACCCAGTTCGCGACAATGCCCGTGATGAGCTTCATCCAGGAGGACGATCCGTGGCTGCTAGCATTCTACCGGCAAAACGAACTGCGCTACGTCGAACCCGGCGATGAAGCGGAAATCTTTATGAAGGTGTATCCGGGCCGCATCATCAAATGCAAGGTCGATTCCATCCTGTGGGCCACAGCGCAGGGTCAGATGCCGATCGGCGGCAATCTCCCCAACACCATGCCCGTGTCGGCACCCGAACAGCGCATCGCAGTGCGACTACTCACAGAGGGGAAGGATAAAGACGTCTTCCTCGCTGCTGGCGCCCGCGGTGGGGGAGCGATCTACACGAACAATATTACGGCGATCCAGATCCTCCGTCGCGTGATCGTCCGCATCACGGCCAAGTTCGACTGGTTCGTCATCAAACATCTCTCCGCTCTCTTCGGCGGCCACTAGGATCAAACGATGAACGCTCGACGCTGCACCCTGCTTCTTGTTAACGCCGGCAGCCTTGTGCTTGCGGGCTGCGCTCTGAAAAATCCGCCAGTCGGCGCTGACATCATGCCGGAGTCGGCTCGCGCGAAGATCCCGGGAAGCTGGGCCGGGCCGCATCGCAGCGGCGCAGTGGTGCCGAACTGGATTCGCACCTTCGGAGATCCGGAGCTGACGGCACTTGTCGCGGACGCCGTCGAGCGGAATCCCGACCTCAAGGCCGCCGCCGCGCGCGTGGAAGCATCGCGCGCTGCGGTGCGCATCGCTGCATCATCACTCTATCCGCGGATCGCGATGAAGGGGCTAGGCGAGCGTCAGGGGCAGCATCTTAGCGGCGACATCGGTCGCGGCATCAACCCGCCGGACTTCGGGAGCTCGGGAGTCGAGAACAGCGGCGGCGCTGGCCTCGACACGAGCGTGGATGAAACATCACAGCGCTGGGTGTATGGGATTGCCGCCGGCGCCGCATGGGAGGCGGACGTGTGGGGCCGCATTCGCTCGAAAAAAGCTGCCGCGAAGGCTGAAAGCGGCGCGCTGGAAGCCGACTACGAATTTGCCCGCCAATCGCTCGCCGCTGCAGTGGCGCGCGCGTACTTCTCTACCATCGAGGCAGCGCAACAGGAAGCCAACGCGCAGGAAACTCTCGATCTCTACCAGGAGTATTCGAAGCTCACCGACGTGCGAAAGCAGCAGGGGTTCGCGAGCGACTTTGATGTGTCGCAAATCAAGTCGCGTACCGCCGCCGCGCAGGATGCACTCTACACCGCGCAGGCGGCGCGGGCGCAGACGATCCGCGCGATCGAGGTCGTCACGAGCCGCTACCCCGCGGGCAGATTTGAGGTGCGACGTTCCTTCCCCGGACAACCAAAAGCCGTGCCGGCCGGTCTGCCCACGCAAATTCTCGAACGCCGGCCGGACCTCATCGCCAGTGAGCGCCGTTTCGCAGCATCCTTTCATCGGGTGAACGAGGCTCGCACCGCGCGCCTGCCGCGCTTTGTGCTCAGCGCCGGGAGCGGACTCGGAACCGCGCAGCTCGACTCGGTCGGCGCGCTCGATGCCGTCGTCTGGAGTCTGGCTGCCGGGGTCACTCAACCGATTTTCTTCGGCGGTGAACTTAAGGCTGCGCAGGATCTTCGCACCGCCGAGCAAAAAGCCGCCGCGGCAAGCTACGTGGGCGCCGCGTTGCGAGCGTTCGAAGACGTGGAAGACGCTCTCGCAGGCGATTACTACCTGCGCAAACGCGAAGGCGCGCTGGCCGACGCGGTTTCGAGCAGTGCCGACTCCGTGAAATTCGGCAGGGAGCAACTCGAACAGGGCCAGATCGACATGTTCACGATCTTGCGGCTTGCCGGGGAAAATCTCGCCGCAAAAGTCCAATTGACCCAAGTCCGCGCCTCCCGCCTGCGCGAACGCGTGAACTTGCACCTCGCGCTTGGCGGCGATTTCAAAGGGACCGGCGTATTGGGGAAATAGGGGGCGTCCACCCATGCTCGCGAAAGTCGCCGACGCCTTTCTCCTGCTCGCCCTCACGGTGATAATCCACGCCGCCGGCCTAACGAGCATCCTGCGCCGCCTACCGTTGTGGAAAACGGCGGACGACGCGGGTTTCATATCACGCACATGGTTGCTCATCCAGCTCGCCTCGTGCGCAATCACGATTCACATGGTCGAGATTGCGATGTGGGGTTATTTTTCTGGTGGAAGAAATGCCTGCCGGATTTTGAATCGTCGCTCTACTTCGCGGTCGTCACTTACACCACGGTGGGATACGGCGATCTCGTGCTCGCGAAAGGCTGGCGTCTCGTCGCCGGCGTCGAAGCGCTCATGGCATCCTTATGTGCGGCTGCTCCACCGGCTTCTTCTTCATTGTCGCCAGCAAGTTGTACGGTTCGCGCTTGGGCCCAAGACAGAATTGAAATGATGAAGCCTTCCATCCACTGGCTGTTGGTTTTCATTCCCATCACCGTCGTTCTTGAACACGTCGGCAAGCTGCCGCCACCAGTGATTTTCTTTTCTGCGGCGCCGAAAGCGCCGCATCAATCCAACATCATCATATGAAAACCAAGGAAGTCATCGAAGCAGCCCACAGATTGTCCAAGCCTTACCGCGTCAGGAACGGAAAGAAATTCCGGCTGAAGGATGTCGATCCGGGCGACACGGGTGAACTCCAATCCGAGGACAAGGCGCGCGCGAAGGAGGCGCTGCAGACCGGTGTGGGTGCGCTCACCGAATTGCAGGACATGCTTTACGGGCAGGATCGTTGGTCGTTGCTCCTCATCTTTCAGGCGATGGATGCGGCGGGGAAGGACGGGACGATCAAGCACGTGATGTCAGGTGTGAATCCGCAGGGATGCCAGGTATCATCGTTCAAGGCGCCCACTTCGGAGGATCTCGATCACGACTATCTCTGGCGCTGTCAGAAGGCGTTGCCGGAACGCGGACGGATCGGCATTTTCAACCGCAGTTACTACGAGGAGACGCTGGTGGTGCGGGTGCATCCGGAGTTTCTGGCAGGGCAAAAGCTGCCGGAACGCTGTGTGACGAAACGTATCTGGGACGAGCGATTTCAGGACATCCGCGCCTTCGAACGCTACCTGACCCGCAACGGGACGATCGTGCGAAAGTTCTTCCTGTACGTCTCAAAAGAGGAGCAGCAGAAGCGTTTTCTCGAACGGATCGACCTGCCGGAGAAGAACTGGAAGTTCTCCGCCAACGACGCGAAGGAGCGTGAATTTTGGGACGATTACATGAAAGCCTACGAGGAAACGATCCGCGAGACGGCGACGGAAGATTCGCCGTGGTATGTGGTGCCGGCGGATAACAAGTGGTTCACGCGCGTGGTCGTGGCCGCGGCGGTGATCGATGCGCTCGCGTCGCTCAATCTGCAATACCCGGAAATTAGCGCGGCGAAAAGCAAAGAGCTCGCCGCAGTGAAGAAGGCTCTGCTCGCGAAAAAATGAGCGCAATGGCAACGAACGACGACGGGCCTGCGCGCTCGAGCCGCTGGTTCGCGATCGTGCCGGCTGCGCGTTGGTTGCGGAGCTACAAGCCTGCCTGGTTTCGTGCTGACCTCGTCGCCGGCATCACGCTCGCGGCTTACCTTTTGCCGGCCGGGTTGGGTGACGCTTCGCTGGCCAACCTGCCGCCTGAAGCAGGACTCTACGCCTGCCTGTTTGGTGGCCTGGTCTTCTGGCTGTTTTGCAGTTCACGGCACACAACCATCACAGTTACCTCCGCCATTTCTCTGCTTACCGGCGCGTCGTTAGGCGACATTGCGGGTGGCGACACGACGCGGTTTGGCGCACTGGCGGCAGCTACGGCCTTGCTGGTAGCGGTCATCGCTTTCGTTGCGTGGCTCGCGAAGGCTGGTTCGGTCGTCAACTTCATTTCCGAAAGCGTGATGGTCGGATTCAAGTGTGGCGTGGCGCTGTTTCTTGCCAGCACACAGTTACCCAAGTTATTCGGCATCCACGGTGCACATGGAAATTTCTGGGTGAATGCCGGCAACTTCTTTAAGCACTTGGACCAAACCAATCTCACTTCACTCACGATTGGTGCGGCGGCGCTGGCGGTGCTGGTCCTCGGGAAAATTTTTCTCAAGAACAAGCCTGTCGCGTTATTTGTAGTTGTCGGCGGCATTGTGGTTTCGGGTTGGCTTGGTTTGGAAGCCCGCGGGGTGAAGTTACTCGGTGAGGTGCCGCAAGGGCTTCCAGCACTCGGACTCCCCGCGATTCTGTTAGAAGATTGGGACGGACTGCTGCCGCTGGCCTTTGCCTGCTTTCTTCTTGGCGCAGTGGAGACGGCTGCGATCGGTCGCATGTTCACCGCCAAACACGGCGGCCGACTTGATGCGAATCAGGAATTTCTCGCGCTCGCTGGTTCGAATCTCGCCGTCGGATTGGGGCGCGGTTTCCCGGTCAGCGGCGGCATGTCGCAATCGCTGGTTAACGAAGGCGCGGGCGCGCGAACGCCGTTATCAGGCGCATTCGCCGCGGGAATCATTTTGGTGGTGGTGCTGTTCTTCTCGCATCTGTTGGCGGCGTTGCCTCAGCCGGTTTTGGCCGCCGTGGTTTTGGTCGCTGTCGCTGGTCTGTTCAAGGTTTCCGCTCTCAAACATCTCTGGCGCGGCGATCGGACGGAATTTGTCGTAGCAATTGCAGCCATAGTCGGCGTGTTAGGAGAGGGCCTGCTGCGCGGTGTGATGATCGGCGCGATTATCTCGTTAGTCTTGTTAATCCGGCGCGCGTCGCGACCGCACGTCGCTTTTCTCGGACGGATTCCCGGAACGCGGCGCTTCTCCGATTGCGAGCGCCATCCGGACAATGAGTTGATTCCCGGCGTGTTTATCTTCCGACCTGAGTCGGGCCTGATCTATTTCAACATGGATCATGTTCGCGACACCATTTTGGATCGGGTGCGCGCCGAAACCGTTCCGCCCAGACTGGTCGTTCTGGATCTTTCCGCGGCGCCGCGAGTGGATATGCACAGCGCGCAGATGCTTGGAAGCCTCGCCGATGAACTTACCGCGACTGGCATCCGCGTGCAGGCCGTGGAAGCGCGCTCATCTGTGCGTGAGCGACTCCGCTCGGAGAGTGTGGACACGAAGCTTGGCGGGATCAACCGCTTCACCTCCGTGGCCGATGCCTTGGAGAATCTGAACTTCTCCACGGCCCAGAGAAAGGATAACGAAGGTCGGCATGTCCAAGGCGAACCGCAGCTTGAGACGCGAAAGGATTGAATGATTCACCCAAGCCATATCGCCGCCTTTCAGTTATCGCTTCGCGCGGCGTCGGCAGCGGCGTTTGCGATCGCACTCGCGGAGTTGTTGCGATTGCAATTCCCGGTCTACGCGATGATTTCCGCGGTCGTTGTTACTGATCTCCAACCCTCCAAGACGCGAGAGTTAGCGCTTCCGCGTCTGGCCGGAACCGTGTTGGGGGCGATTCTTGGCGCAGCAACTTGTGCCGTATTGCGGCCCAACGCATGGGAAGTTGGTGCGGGAATTCTGGCAGCCATGTTTCTCAGCCATCTCCTGGGCTTGCGGGATGCGGCCAGGGTTGCTGGCTATGTGTGCGGCATCGTCCTCTTCAATTTTGGCGAGCATCCCTGGTTTTATGCGTTCCATCGCACGATCGAGACGGCTCTTGGAATCGGCATGGCAATACTCGTCAGCCTCGTCCCTAAGTTACTGCGAGCGATTGAACCCAAACCCGAAGAATTATGAAAAGACTTTTCAAGGAAATCCGTCACAATCCGCTCCTATGGCTGCTGGCCTTCGTGCCCACGGTGTTCGCCGCCGCGAAGCTCAGACCCGAAGCGCACACGCTACTTTTTGTGTTATCTGTCCTGGCCATCGTGCCATTAGCCGCGCTGTTAAGTCACGCCACCGAATCCGTGGCAGCGAAGACGGGCGACGCGGTCGGTGGCCTGCTCAACGCCACCTTGGGAAACCTGACCGAACTGGTCATCGCTCTCACCGCGTTGCGCGCGGGACAATACATGCTGGTGAAAGCGTCCATCGCTGGTGCGATTGTCACCAACTCCCTGTTCATGCTGGGCGCGTCGTTTTTCCTCGGCGGAATGCGCTACCACGTGCAGGAGTTCAACCGGATCGGCGCGCGCATGCAGGCGGGCCTCCTCTTCCTGGCTACGGTTGCGCTGTTGGTCCCATCGGCGGTGGCCAAGGTCGATGCGACGGCGGCGGCAGTCTTTATGGGCAAGCTGAGCGTGGGTCTTTCGGTGCTGCTTATTGTCACCTACGCCCTGGGAATGTTGTTCTCGCTCAAAACGCACCGCGAACTGTTTGCCAGCGTGGAACACGGGGAGCTTGGAGAAGCGCCCTGGCCCATCGGTCTGGCCGTGGCCACCCTTGCTGGCGTCACGGTGCTGGTAGCTTTGGTGAGCGAAGTTTTTGTCGAGTCAGTGCAAGAGGCGGCGGAGGCATTCGGAATGACGCCCGCTTTCGTCGGTTTCATCATCGTGGCGCTGGTCGGCGGTGCCGCGGAAATGGCCTCGGCATTTTCCGGTGCGCGTAAGAACCGATTGGACCTGAGCGTGGGTATCGCCCTGGGAAGCGCCACCCAGATCGCGCTCTTCGTCGCGCCGGTGCTGGTCCTGGTCAGTTATGGGATGGGCCCGACTCCGATGGATCTGCAATTCTGGCCGGGCGCAGTGCTCATGATATTCATCGCCACGATGACGGCGTCGCTGGTTACCACTAGCGGGCGATCGACCTGGTTTGTCGGGGTGTCGGTGTTGGTGGTCTACCTTATCTTCGCGATGACGCTTTATCTTTTGCCGCCCCGATCTCAGTGAGTCCTGACCATGGTCTGGAAAATCGCCATCGCTTGCTTTCTAGTGGCCGCCACTGTCGGTGTGCATGCTGTCGGTCTCGCCCGGCTGTTAACTTTGCTGGTCAAAGCGCACGCTCTGCCGCCGGCGCGCCTCTGGCCCATCACCTGGCTCCTCATTCGCATAACGTGGGCACTCATCTTGATTCATGCGGTCGAGATTACGGTCTGGGGTTTGTTCTATTTTTGGGCCGGATGCCTGCCCACTTTCAGTTCGGCGGTATATTTTTCCGGCGTGACTTACGCCACAGTTGGTTACGGCGATCTCTTGTTGCCGAATTCATGGCGAATGCTCGCACCGATCGAGGGTTTGACGGGCATTCTAATGTGCGGCCTTTCGGCCGGTCTCTTTTTCGCCGTAGTCAACAGACTCTTCGGCAAACCGTTCGGAGCGAAAACTTGATAGGAATCAACCGCTGCACCCATGCCTGAAGGCTCTTTTGAACTATCCTCGAGGCGCGTTCTGGAACCGATTGACCGAGTCTCTGAAGTTCTCTTCGGACTAATCATGGTCCTTACCTTCACCGGCTCACTCAGTGTCGCCGAGGCGGGACGCGATGATGTCCGCACGATGCTTATTGGTGCGCTGGGATGCAATTTGGCTTGGGGAATCATTGACGGGGTCTTGTATCTGATGGGCTGCCTGGCGGAAAAGGGCCGGGGGCTGCTCACGTTTCGCGCCGTGCGTAAAGCCGCTGATCCAAAAGAAGCGCAACGCCACATAGCGGACGCGTTGCCGTCGGTGGTCGCGTCCGTTCTCGAGCCAGTCGAAATGGAATCGCTGTATCAGCGTTTGAAACAACTGCCCGAGCCACCCGATCACGTGCGGCTGCGCAAGGACGATTGGCTGGGTGCCGTCGGAGTCTTTCTCCTGGTCTTCCTGTGCACGTTCCCGGTCGTGATTCCGTTCATTTTCATGCACAACGCTGGACCGGCCCTTCGAGTTTCCAATGCCATCGCCATCGTGATGTTGTTTTTGACGGGCTACGCCTTCGGGCGCATGACCGGGCGTCACCCGTGGCTGGTGGGTATTTCGATGGTTGTCCTTGGGTTGATTCTCGTGGGCCTGACCATGGCGTTGGGAGGATGAACAAATGCGATTCCTTGCCTTGATCGCGTTTGCCGTTGCCTTCGCAGGCGACAATGCTCTGGCCCAGGAGATGACGAACGCGCCCGTCTCCACGGCAAAGGACACGGCGCCCGCGCTCAGCGAAGAAGCGGAAGAGAAAGCTTGGTCCTTCTCGGCCTCCGTCTCCACTTACATTTTGCCTAACGACCAGGAATATGTGCAGCCCACCTTGACTGCGGACCGCGGGTGGCTACATCTCGAAACTCGCTACAACTACGAGAATCTCGAAACGGGATCGGTGTGGGTCGGCTACAATTTCAGCGGCGGGGAAAAACTGCAGTGGGAATTCACGCCGATACTGGGCGGCGTGTTTGGCAATACGACTGGCATCGCGCCCGGCTACAAGCTTTCGCTTACTTATTGGAAGATTGAGCTTTCCAGTGAAGGCGAGTTTGTTTTCGACACGGGAAATTCGGAGGGAAACTTCTTCTACAACTGGTCTGAGCTGAGCGTCTCACCCGTCGATTGGTTTCGATTTGGTCTGGTGGGCCAGCGCACGCGAGCCTACCAGGCTGACGTCGATATCCAGCGTGGATTGCTCGTGGGTTTCTCCTACAAGAAAATGGATTTCACCACCTACGTATTCAATCTGGACCAGGGTAAACAGACCTGGGTCTTTGCGGTGGGTGTCAGTTTTTGAGTTATGCTCCTCATCACCGATCTCGACATACAAACTCAACCGCGAGCGATGCTCGACGAGCGGCCGGCATGGGATGAAAGTCTTGTTGCGTCGTAGTCGGGTACTTGCGTTCATAGCACTTCCCGTTTCTTTATCACTCATGAAATTCTTTTCTGTCCTTGCTGTTTCGATCGCCCTGCTGACATCCGCCCATGCGATGAAAAAACCGTCCGCGCACACTGCGGGCACGCCAACCGGTCAGCCCACCGGACCGCTCAAGCCGGGTGAATATTGGTGGAAGCCGCAGCTCTCGCCGAGCGGTCCGCTCGTGGTGCTGGTGAGCGTCCCCGAGCAAACCATGCACGTGTATCGCAACGGCATTCTCATCGGCCGCGCGAGCGTGAGCACCGGCTCGAAGGGCCACGCCACGCCGGGCGGCGTCTTCAGCATCCTTGAGAAAAAGCAGGAGCACTACTCGAAGAAATACGAGAACGCGCCCATGCCCAACATGCAGCGGCTGACGTGGACGGGCATCGCCATGCACTCGGGTAATCTCCCCGGTTATCCCGCCAGCCACGGCTGCATCCGCCTGCCGTTTGATTTCTCGCAGTTGCTTTTCAATGCGACGGCGAAGGGCGGCACTGTCGTGGTGGGCGATGGCAAAACGCCCGTGCCGCACCTCGCGTCGAATCCCGGCCTGCTGCTCGCGCCGGAGGATCTCACGCCCGAGATGCTACGCCCGCTCGCGCATAATGACTACGACTGGCATCCGGAGCGCAGCACCAGCGGGCCGATCACAATGGTGGTGAGCGCCGCCGATAAAGCGATTTACGTCTATCGCAACGGCAATCCCATTGGGCGCGCTCCCGTCGAGGTCAGCGGACTCGGCAAGCTTGGCGACCACGTTTTCTCGCTGCTCGAAGGAACGACCGGCCGGCTCAGCACGCTGGCTCCAGGCCGCGCCGGGCGCCGGTGGATGAGCGTAACGAGCAGTGGCCGCAGCGTCGAGGCCGAGAAGATCGCGTCGCGCCTCCGCATCAATCCGGAGTTTGCCCACAAGGTCTACGACACCATCGAGCCGGGTACCACCGTCATCATCACTGACCAACCGGTCGTACGAAGCCGCCGCAATGCCGCGATTATTGAGAGCTGAAAGCCTGCGGTCGCCGAAGTGGGCTACTTGAAACGCGCGCTTTCGCACCCCAACTTACTGCTCAGCGAAAACATCAAACCAACCCAGCATCATGCCATTCGAAACCATAAACATGGAGGAAATCACGAAAGCCCGGCGCAAGGCGATCACGGAATCCATTCGCACCATCAGCGTGGAGGAGCTGAAGGCGCTCGGCGAAGAACTCTTCCCGCTTATGGATAACCCGTGGAGGGAAAAGTTCTTCGGCTTCATCACCGAGAACGCGGGCGCCACGTTCCATCACGCGACGACGCACGACCGCGTTCAAATCATCTACTGCCACACCAAGAACAAGGGTATGTGGTTCGTGCCGGGAACCGGCATGGGCCCGATGCAGCCGAACGGGCTGGGGATTCTAAAGCAGATCGTCGAAGGGCGCTAAACCGCGCGGATCATGTCTGAGAAGCCCGCCGAGTCACTCCGGAAGAAATGGATCGAGCCCGTCGTGGCGGTGCTAATGGCGCTGACCACGTTGTGCACGGCGTGGTGCTCATATGAATCCGCCGCCTGGACCCGGCGGACCAACCGTCTGATGAATGAATCCAATGCGGTGGAGCGACGCGCAGCGCTGCTCGATGTGCAGGGCAGCCAGGCGCTGATCGTTCACACCTCGATGTTCATGCAGCTCCTCGCCGCGCAGCACGCCGGCAACGAAAAGCTCGCCAGCTTTTATGCCGAGCGTTTTCCGCCCGATGTGAAGAAGGCCTACGAAGCATGGCTCGCGCAGAAGCCATTCGAGAATCGCGCTGCCGACGCGCACCCATTTGTGCCGAATCTTTACCAGGTCCGCGGCGCGACGGAAGCGGCGGCGGCGAGGGCTGACGCAGCGGCGCGGGTCGCCCAAGCGCGCGATGCGGGTAATCGCTCCGGCCAATATCTCGCCAACACCGTCCTCTTTGCCACTGTGCTCTTCTTTGCCGGCACGGCGGGAAAGTTTGAAGCGCCACGAGTGCGGCTTTTCGCCGCGGCCTTCGGTGTGGCAGTGTTCGTTTTTGCCGTTATCCGAATGCTCCTCATGCCCGCGGCCTGAAAACCGTCCCTTCCTCAAACTCCAAAACCAAATACCAAATACATCTATGAGCGCCAATCTCGAACAACATGATGATCGCCTTTGCGTCCTTCGCGTCGGTGGCGAGCTGAAAAAATCCGAACTCGATGCCGCGCAATCCAAGTTCGTCGAAACAATCGCCGGAGCCGGAACCGTCAAGCTTCTCGTCCTGCTGGAAAACTTTTCTGGATGGGAACGCGGCGAGCAATGGGGCGATACAGACTTTTTCTTCAGCCACCGCAACGACTTTGAGAAGATTGCCGTCGTCGGCAATCCGCGATGGGAAGCACAAGTACTGGCCTTCACGGGCGCGGGTCTTCGCAAAGGACCGGTGAAGTTTTTTCCCGAAACAGCCGAGTCCGAGGCGCGCGCGTGGCTCGCCGAGTGAACAGCATCTCACGTTCGATCACGTCATCCTAGTGCATGCAAACACCAACCAAACCCGCGCGACTGGAGCGGAATCTCGGATGGATTGCGCTGCTCCTCTTGCTCATCGGCTGCCTGCTGGTTCTGCGGCCGTTCGCGTCCGCCCTGCTTTGGGCGGTGGTGTTGTGCGTTTCGAGCTGGCCGCTGTATCAACGGCTGCTCAAGTTGCTTCGTGGACGGCGCACGTGGGCCGCGCTGCTCGTGGCGCTGGGGATGATTCTCGTCATGCTGTTGCCCTTCTTTGTCGTGGGAGTGACGCTCGCGGACAATGTCAAGGAACTCACAGCCAGGGCGCGAACATGGCTTGATTCCGGACCGGCTGCGCCGCCGGCCTGGCTGGCGAAGGTGCCGGCCGTGGGCCAGCAAGCTACCGAACGCTGGCAAAGCCTCGCGACCGACAGCGCCAAACTTCTGGAGGCGACAAAACGCTTTATCGAGCCAGTAGGCACCTGGCTGTTGATGGGCAGCGTGGCCATTGGCAGTGGATTGCTCCGATTGGCCTTGAGCAACTTCATTGCATTTTTTCTTTTCCGGGACGGTCTCGCTCTTGGCGAACGTTTGACGACAAGCGTCCAGCGAATTGGCGGCGAGCGCGGATTGCATTTGCTCAAAGTTGCCACCAACACGGTGCGGGGCGTTGTTTACGGCATCCTCGGCACGGGGCTTGTCCAAGCGTTGATGGCCGGCATTGGTTTCTTCATTGCGGGTGTACCGGGCGCGGCGCTGCTGGCGTTGCTCACATTTTTTCTATCGGTCGTTCCGGTTGGTCCGCCGCTGGTCTGGATTCCCGCCGCGCTCTGGCTCTTCCATCAGGGTTCGACGGGCTGGGGAATTTTCATGCTCGTATGGGGAATGCTTGTCAGCAGCGTGGACAATGTGGTCAAGCCATGGCTCATCAGCCAGGGTAGTGACTTGCCATTCATCCTGATTTTCTTTGGCGTACTGGGTGGCGCACTGATGTTTGGCTTCATCGGCGTGTTCATCGGGCCCACTTTGCTGGCGGTTGGGTACCGGCTCGTGGAGGAATGGGCTTCCGCCAAGACGGAATTGGCCGGGGAACAATGAATTCGGCTGCAACTCGCCGTGATAGAGGGTGTCTATGACTAGGGACTTCGACGTAGTAGTGATCGGTGGCGGGCCGGCCGGCATTAGCGGAGCGACTACCGCGGGGATCTTTGGCAAACGCGTCGCGCTCGTCGAAAAACTCCGTGAAGTCGGCGGCGCCGGTATTAACACTGGCACGATCCCGAGCAAGACCTTGCGCGAAACAGCGCTGGCCCTCTCCGGCATGCGTTCGCGCAAACTCTTTGGCGTGGATCTCTCGCTCCGGCGAGAGGCCACCGTTAGGGATTTCATGCGCCACAAAACGACCGTCGCGGTTCACGAACGCCGACGCAGAGAAGAGCAAATGCGAACCTACAACGTCGAGACGTTTCATGGTGCGGCGAATTTCGTCGATCCAAACACCATTCACGTCGCGCCAGACACGTTGCTGCGCGGCGAGAGAATTCTCATCGCCACCGGTGCATCGCCGGTGCGTCCGCCGGAATTTCCATTCGAACATCCCCGCGTGCATGATTCCGACGAGATCCTTGAGATCGGCTTGCTCCCAAAGACTCTCGCGGTGGTGGGGGCGGGCGTGATCGGCGCGGAGTATGCCGGTACTTTCAACGCGCTTGGTGTCGAGGTGCATCTGATCGGCGGACGCGATTCGCTCCTTGGTTAGTCTTACCGGATCGATCAGTCCGCGCCTGCCGGTTCGATTAGTACCTAGCTGGCCGCCCGCTGTCCTTGTCGCGTGCTGCGTTTAAGGAGGTAATACAATTGTCCGCCGTATGACCGGGACGGAAATAACGATTCAGGTACTGACCTGCAGCGCGCTGGCGGGATTATTAGGCGCGGTGGGTTTGCGACTCACCTGGCGAGAAATCACCACGGCTCTCAAGCAGTGCCGATTGGCGGCCATTCTGGTGGTAAACTTTGCGGCAATTCCACTACTAGCCCTCGCGATTGCCAGCGGCTTTAGCTTGAGACGCGATCTTGTCATCGCGCTGATCTTACTTGCGGCTTCACCTTTTGCCCCGGTGGTACCGGTTTTTGCGCGAATGGCACGCGGGGATCTCGCCCTGGCAGCGGCACTCACCGGCGTGTTGCCGCTAGCTGCTGCTTTTCTCACGCCGCTCTTAGTTCACGCCGCTCTCATGGTTATCTCGGGCGCCGGTGCGCTCCAATTCAATCTGCTCAGCAGCCTAACGAATCTGGCGACAACCATCACCCTTCCGTTGGTCACTGGCGTATTCGCTAGATATCGGGCGCCTGATTTTGCACGAGCTTTGTTGCGCCCGGTCGAAGTTACGTCCGAAGCTCTCGGCGCCGTCTCATTCGTGTTTGTGACCGCGACTCAGTTTCGATCAATTATGAACCTGGGGTGGCGAGCGTGGCTGGCGATCATCCTGGTCAGCGAGATCTCACTCCTCCTTGGATGGAAGGTCGGTGGTTCCGACCGCGCCGCGCGGCGGGTGGTGGCACTTGGCACAAGCAATCGCAATATCGCACTCGCTCTGCTCATGGCCATTCAGAGCTTCCATGGGATGGAGATAGCTGCCGCCGTCGTCGGCTACGGGCTTCTGCTCATCGGCCTTGGGCTACTGCACGTGACGTGGTGGCGTTTTGAAGACGCCCAGCGTTCACGGGCCTAGCGAATGCGCAGACTCATCATTCAGCTTGTAGAAATCAATCAGCTCGCCGAGTTCCTCCTCGATCCATTGTTTTGTCAGGCCAAATTCCTCCAGCGAATAGTTCTGTTTACTTTTGAGATGGGCCGCCGTCCATTCGCTCGCCTGACTGCTCACGGTCGGTTCCCGGATAAGAAAGGTTGCAAGACCGCCGATCAAGCCGGTAGCCGTGTTGCTTCCGCGCAATGGCGAAGCGATAAAAATCACCCGACCGATTTCCGGCCGGTGTCGAAAGAACAATTCCTGGCGAAAATACTCGCGCGTTTTCGGCGAGAGCGGCACCTCGTCCGGCGGCCGGCCGAAAATCTTCATCCAAAGCTGATCGCCGCTGTCGGTCAGAAGCAACCGGCTGATGCAGCCGCCCATGCTGTGTCCGATAACCACCATGGGTTTGAGTTTGGGAAACTGCTTTTCCACCTCATCGAGCTCCTCGCGCAGGATTGCAGCAGAATACGGAAATGGATAACCAGTCGGGTAGCTGTAGAACCAGAACTGGTAATGCTTTCGGATGACCGGGTCGCCACGCAGCTTGTTAATCATCGGAGTCCAGGTCGCTTGCGAATCCTTAAGCCCGTGTATCACGAGCACGACCGTTTTGTTCGGGTTGAAAGGCTGGAGCCGCTCGATCGTCGCGGTCTGCGCATATTTCTCCGGATTGAGAACGCGCGATAATTCGTGCTTTGCGGGATCCGTCTCTTGGAGCATGACCGCAAGCGGCACCGTGAAATCTGCGGCCAGCGGAACAGTGCGGCCATAAAAGCTTACCATCTCCGTGTCGAGCGGATCAAAAAATTCGAGCACGCATCGGCGCCCGTGAAATTGCGCAACTACGGTAACAGTGCGGAAGATTCGTGACGGCGCGAGCTTCTGACGCCAATTTGGGCTGGTCTCCCGCTCAACAGCGACGATTGGAGCGCCGATACCTTC
>Ga0209159_1001735_pt1 | contig 16160 bp, 21 predicted proteins | sample GraSoiAngelo_144_FD_185901 | JGI IMG/M metagenome (GOLD analysis project Ga0209159, IMG submission 185901) | Grasslands soil microbial communities from the Angelo Coastal Reserve, California, USA - 14_1009_02_40cm (SPAdes) (version 2) | ecosystem: Environmental > Terrestrial > Soil > Grasslands ...
CAATTGATGAGGCTCTTCCCCGCCTGCGATTAGCACACTCCAGATGGACGTATTGTAACCTTCCTTCTTCTCATTAACCGTTACGCGCACAAAGGCCGCGTGCGATCCGTCCGGCGAAACTTGCGGGTCTCCAATCCATACGAAATCGAACAGATCCTTCTCGGTGATGTTGCGTTTCTCGGCGGACACGCTGGCGGTTGCAGCCGCGAGGCCGAGGGCAATGACACAGCTGAATAGCGCAAGGGTTAAAAAGTTAAAATGGTTACAATGTTTAGACGTCATGACTCTTTCGGGTTTTTATTTTGCCTTTTTGCCTTTTTAACTTTTTAACTTTTTAACTAGCCTCATTCGGCATTCGGATTTCGCCTGCCGCGCCGTAGCCTTGGCGAAGGCGGGTCATTTCCTTCACATATGAGCGATGACATTGTCGCCGAACTGCGAACACTTGATCTCCGTCGCTCCCTCCATCAGGCGTGCGAAATCGTAAGTAACGCGTTTACTCGCAATCGCGCCCTTTAAGCCTTTCAGAATCAGCTCGGCCGCTTCTGTCCAGCCCATGTAACGGAACATCATTTCGCCTGAAAGAATCACCGAGCCGGGATTGACCTTGTCCTGGTTGGTATATTTTGGCGCTGTGCCGTGGGTCGCTTCGAACACCGCGTGACCGGTGATGTAATTGATATTTCCTCCGGGTGCGATTCCGATCCCGCCCACCTGCGCGGCGAGCGCGTCGCTCAGGTAATCGCCATTGAGATTGAGCGTGGCGATCACGTCATAATCTGCCGGGCGCAGCAGGAATTGCTGAAGCGCGTTGTCGGCGATGGCGTCGTTGATCACAATGCCCGCGCCCGGTTTGCCCATGGGAATCTCGCACCAGGGACCGCCATCAATCTCTTTCGCGCCGAAATATTGCTTTGCGACTTCATATCCCCAGTCGCGGAACGCCCCCTCCGTGAATTTCATGATGTTGCCCTTATGAACCAGCGTCACGCTCTTGCGGCGGTTGGCGATGGCATAAGAGATCGCGCTGTGCACCAGGCGGACGGTGCCGGATCGACTCACCGGTTTGATTCCGATTCCAACGCAAACGTCGTCCTTTTCCGGTGCGCCAACTTTTTTCCAAAAATTCGACGCTTTCTCTTTTGTTCCGAAGCGAATCTTCTCGAATTGCTGCGGAAACTCCTTTTTTAGAAAATCGAGAACCTTTTGCGCATCCGGCGTGCCGGCGGCGAATTCGATGCCTGCGTAGATGTCTTCCGTGTTTTCACGGAAGATGACCATGTTAACTTTTTCCGGATGCTTGAGGGGCGAGGGGACACCATTGAAGTACTGAATCGGCCTGAGGCACACGAACAGATCGAGGAGCTGCCGCAACGCAACGTTGAGCGAGCGAATGCCGCCGCCCACAGGCGTGGTCAGTGGGCCTTTGATTCCCACGTGATACTCGCGGAACGCTTCCACTGTATCCTCCGGCAGCCATTCACCGAATTTGTCCTTCGCTGCCTGGCCGGCGAACACCTCGAACCATGAAATCTTTTTTCTGCCGCCGTATGCTTTTTCGACTGCGGCGTCGAACACACGCACACTCGCGGCCCAGATATCCGGCCCGGTTCCGTCTCCCCGGATAAACGGAATGACCGGTTGATCCGGGACATTCAGTGTATCGGTTCTGGTAATCTTTTCACCTGCAGGCGGAGCGACATCTTTGTACGGCATAAGGGGCAAACTGTAGAGGCGGCCGTCCGCAGTCGCAACAGTCAGACTGTCGGCCTAAATTCCGGTGTCAGGAGTTAGAAACTTACTCTCGGACGAATCTTTCCAGAGAAATGGCAACTTCTGGAAATTCGCGCAGAATTTGCCGATCCACGGTCAGCAGGCGAACTCCCTGTTCACGGGCAAGCACGACAAACTCGCAATCGTATGCCCTGCAGCTGGAGCTTGCCACCAACTCCAAGATAGCGTTGGAGGAAACCGCAAACTCGCGGCGTTGAAAACCTGCCTCGGCTCTGCGGGCGATCTCTTTTGCGGCTTCGATGCCGAGCGCCTTGTGCCTGAGAGCCAGCGCGAGCACGTTGCGAAATTCCGACCTCCACAACACGGGCGCGATCCACTGAGGATCTTTGGCCAGAGCGGTTTCAGCCACAGCGCTGTTCGGAGACGAAATCCAGCGGTAACAGATGACATTTGTGTCGACGACGATCACGGCCGCCCTGCGCGCTTCCAAGCATCGATCTCAGCGGCACTGATCTCGCGCGTGAATTTGGAGCGCGCCGCACGCGCTTCGCGGATCAAGGCATCCACATCAACAGCGTGGGTTTCGCCGGTGGCCGTCTTCAAGGTTGCGATTATCTCTTTGTTCATGCTGCGATGATGTTCTTCGGCGCGTTTTTTTAGTCTCCGGTGCAAGCCTGCTGGAATGTTCTTCAAGGTAATGGTTGGCATCTCCACAACCATAACGGTTCCATTATGGTTGTCAATCGGGTCTGAAAGTTCCCAGCGAAGGAAAATCAAGGCGATTTATGACGGGTCGTGTGCGCTTAACTGGATTATGATAGCATATGTTGATATCACCGATGCGAACGAGCGTGAATCTATCCCGGGAACAACTGAGAAAACTGGCGTTGTTTTGTCGCCGAGAAAAGATTTCTCGTGCAGAGGCCGTCCGTCGGGCGGTTGACCGTTTTCTCCAGAGCTCGTCCGTCCCAGATCTGCGCTCATTTTTTGGCGCGTCCAGAACTCGCGGGAATATTTCGCGACAGGTCGCCAGGCTGCGCCGCGAATGGAGTCGGCGAAACCGGTGCGGATTCGATTATAAACGGGTCCGCCATCTAGTTGGGAGCATTGCGGGCGAGCCGAAGCACTGGAAGAAAGACTGCTGGCGAAAACAAATCCGCCAACACAACTGGCGTTGAGGAAGACCTCCTCCCCTCTGTTGGTATTTTTACAGAAGATAACGAAGGCAACAAAGAGGCCAGACCTTCTACCTCGATATTCTGGTTTGCTTTGTGTTTGATGGCCGGAGATATTCGCTACGTGACGCAGAAAAAGATTGCTCTGGATACCATTAGCGAGTTGCCCGACGAAGTTTCTCTCGATGAAATCGCCGAGAGGATTGAATTTCTTGCGGCTATCCAAAAAAGGATGGATCAACTTGATCGTGGCGAGGGCATCCCGCATGAAGAAGTCAAGCGACAACTCGCCACATGGCTTGCAGGCTGATTTGGTCGCCTGCGGCGCGCGACGACCTGCACGAAATCGTTCGTTTCATCGCCCGCGATAATCCGCAACGCGCCGAATCCTTTGGATATGAGTTAATGAGGCGAGCAGACATTTTGCACGACCACCCCGAAGCAGGCCGAATTGTCCCAGAATATCGCAACCCGCGGATTCGGGAGATTATCTATTCACCGTATCGTATCGTTTATCGGTTCGATATTGGGCGACAATTGGTGGAGATCGCGCGCGTGTGGCATGCAGCACGAGACACTCCGTTGGTTTGAGCGTGTCCTTGTCACCGTTCACGGTTCTGCTATAATGCACGTTCCTCCTCACTCCCATGTTTCCCCAGCAAGCCAGCGAATGGCGTTGTGCCTGCCGCGGAGCCTGCCCTGAGCCCGTCGAACGGGTCAGCCGCCCTCTCCGATCGACGACTTCTGGTGCACGAGTTCTGAGTGATGAGACGCAGGCGGCACGCTTGGCGCTACACGAGGCTCCAGTCCATGGTCATGTTTGTCACGCCGTAGCCTTGCGCGGAGGCGAGCCGGCAATCAACCCTCAACAATCAACTCTCAACTCCGTTCGAGCAGGTTTCACCCTGCTCGAACTATTGATCGTCATCGGCATCATTGCTCTCTTGCTAGTGTTACTCGCTCCAGCGTTCATAACCATCAAGAGCGGCACTGACGTCACCAGCGCCGCTTATACAATCAAAGGTGTGCTCGACACCGCGCGCACCTACGCTAAAGCAAACAACACTTACACCTGGGTCGGCTTTTTGGAAGAGAATGTCGCAAACCCGGCATCCCCGAATTCAGATGCGCCAGCAGTTGGCAGGCTTGTCATGTCGATCGTGGCGTCGAAGGATGGCACGATGCTCTACACTGGAAACCTTAGCAGCCTTTTTACGCTCGACGCGCCACCGAACCAGGCTGCGCTAATTCAGGTCGGCAAACTCACCAAGCTCGACAATGTGCATCTCAAGGGTTTCGCGGCTGCGACGGCCACGCCGCCTCCCGACACTTTCGACACACGGCCTGCTGTTACTTCTACCGCCGCCCAGATCGGCGATGTTAACTTTCCTCCAAGCCCTGCTCTTACTTTTCACTATCCTGTGGGTAGTTCTCCCTCCCAATATACGTTCACGAAAGTCATCCAATTCAGTCCTCATGGCGAAGGAGTTGTTACTAACAGCAATTATACCCTGACGCCCATCTCTGAGATTGGAGTTGAGCCAACGCACGGAGCCACTGTGCCTGCTTCCATTCCTGCCAACGTTATGGCTGTTCAATTCACTGGAGTTGGTGGCGACGTAAGAATCTATCGAAGATGAATTCTTTGAGGTTGCCAACCGAATCGGTAAGTGCCTTGCAATGGAGTGCGATTTGGATTGACGTAGTTAACGATAATTTGACACTATGCAAATCATGAAGCGGTCTTTGTCGGGGACTGCGGCGTTTTCGCTGGTTGAAGTAACCTTGGCCCTAGGCGTGGCCGCGTTTTGCCTGATTGCGGTCTCGGGGTTGCTGCCCACTGGCTTAAAGACTCAACAAAACAGCATCCAGCAAACGACCGCCAACAACATCATGAGCGAAATCCTCGGTGATTTACGCGCTGACATTCGACTTCCACCCGGCCAGGCCTCGCACGAGGGGGAATCTGGATTCGGATTGCACGGCCACTGGGCGCAGGTATACGCGCCGGATACGCTCTACTTCACACAGGAAGGATTGTGGCAGCAGCTAAACGGGAACCCACCGGCAGGTGCCACTTTTAGAGCGAAAGTTACCTACTTATTTCCTCCGAGTGCCTCCACATCTGTGGCAAAGATCATCGTTAGCTGGCCAGCGCAAGTGGATCCCGCAACGGGTGTGCCGGCAGGATCGGTGGAAACATTCATTGCTGTTAATCGATGAATAGAAAGCCAATTGCAATCGGGAACGCGAAACGCACCCGGGAAGCTTTCACACTCGCGGAGTTACTCGTTTCGATTCTGATTATTGGCCTGATCGTCTTTGTCGCCGCGCAGTTAATGAGCAACGCTTCGGCTATCAGCCGAACTGGCCAGAAGCATGTTAGCACCGATACGCAGGCAAGGGTGGTCCTTGATCGGATGGCGCTCGACTTCGCACAAATGCTGAAGCGGATCGATGTCGATTACTACGTAAAGCAGCCCAACGGGTATACTGGCCATGGCAATGGCCACGGCTGGGGTCACCATCTAAACGGGCAGCTAGGTAGCGACCAGATCGCATTCTTTACTCAAGTGCCCGGTTACTATCCATCTGGGGCGCAAAGCCCGTATTCGCTCGTAGCGTATCGAGTTAACCAAAGCTCAAGTACGAATCGAGCCTGGATGAAACTGGAGCGCTTGAGTAGAGGGCTCCTTTGGAATGGGGTTTCCAACACCAATACACCCCTGGTTTTCCTGCCACTAACCATCGGTTCGCAGTGGCCGTGGGCAGTCAACAACAACACTACTTGCGGTGGCAATAGCGGCAACAACAGCTGCGATCCGGATGGCTTTTATGAAGTGATCGGCCCTGGCGTTTTTCGGTTTGAATATTACTATGTGCTTAAGAACGGTAGGGCCAGCGATGTACCGTGGGACAGGGACGCCAGGCCAAACCAGACAACTCTTACCAATCCGCAGAGCATAGGGCTCACGGACGTGGAAGCGATCGGGGTCGTTATTGCTGTAATAAATTCCACAGACCGCGCGATTATCGACGCTAACGCCGCTAATCTTGCCAATGCAAGCCTCCTTGATCTTGCTTCCGACCTGGCTGACTTCGCGGGCGCGCACGGCAGAGGCGTTGGCAATCAAACAAGATACATTGGCCAAATAGAAAACGACTGGTAAAACACACTGGAAACGGTTACACAGACGGGTCAAACCAGTTCAGGTGGCTACTTCCCACCAGCGGTAGCGTCGAATATTCGCATTTACGGCCGCACTTTCGATCTGAAGACCCTGTCTACGTTTTGAAGTTAGGACTTTGTAGGATGGCGCCGGCCCACAAAGCGAACTGCTCGAGTCAACGAGCCGCCGCGCTGCTCATCGTGCTAGCCTTAGTGGTGCTGCTGACCGGGGTAGGCGTTGCTTATCTTTCTCGAGTTACAACCGATCGTCAGGTGGCGCAAAGTAGCTTCCATCAATCGAAGGTGGATGTATTATCGCAAAGCGCCATGGACCTTATCATTGGTGATCTTCGGCAGGAAATTGCTAATGGCTCATCGGCCACGCCTACACCTAACGGAACTCCCACACCTACAGCTACACCTACACCTACGGCTTTCGTCTATCAGCCGACCCCTGCCGCGAACATCGTGCCCGTGCAATGGCCGAGTCCTAGCCCGGGCGTGAGTTCTATCCCTAACCTGGTTCGCGTCAGCATACGCAATGACGGCCCCGCCGGGGCTAACGCCGTGCCATATCCAGGCGTGCCCAGCAAGGCGGACGCCTGATCAAGCTGCCGCGCTGGAACAAGCATTATCTCATCCCACGCGCTTCGCCTACGCCAACCACTGACACTGGTCCCGATCCCTCTCTCCGATTTAGCGCCCCGGACTGGGTGATTCTTACGCGCGGCGGGCCAAGATCGTTTTCGAGCTGGGATCCTAGGTTGAAAGACCCTACGCAATCGAACGATCAATTGCACGATTACTACTGCGTTGGGCGCTATGCCTATGCCATTTATGATCAGGCAGGATTACTAGACGCAAACGTCGCAGGCCGCCCGAGCGGCCTGACTGCTGCGCAAAGTGCTGCACAATATGGCCCGAAGGGTCCTTCTGCCTTCGCAGATCTGACTGTTTTGGGAATGTTGCAATCCGACGTCGACGCCCTTGTTGGCTGGCGCAACTACCTCTCTGCGGGTCCAAGTGGCAACTTCCCAAATTTTAATTTCAACGCTACCGCAGCCAGCAATTATGTTGCATCGGTTCTATCTAACACGAATGGGTTCATGGGCGTTCCCATCCCAGGCTCGACCCCTAACAATATGAGCAACACCGACCAGCAGTTCACAACCCGCCAAAGCCTCATACAGCTTGTCGTAGGTAGCTTGTCCTCAAGCGCCGTAAATGCCCTTCAATACCTCAATACGTTTTCTCGCGAACTCAATGCGCCGAGTTGGGCGCCCACCCTTAACGCATTGGACATGGGAGGGAACAACGGAACGGGAAACATCTACGCGTATAAGGACAACGCTGCCAATCCATCTGCCACCACTATTAATCCCAACCTTCTGAATGTTCGTGTGGCAAACCAGTTCGTCCGGGCTGATGGCACCTGTAGTTGCGGGGGTGGCCTTCCTCCCTGCGATTCTCAACAACCATGTGGCGCAGCTCTAATTAATCGACGCTTCCCACTGACGCGACTGATAGCGATAACACCGACCGGACCGAACACGACCACGAACTCTACCATCGTCAACGGCGTGTTTCAGCCAGCCACGGCAGCAACAATCCAGAGAGATTTTGGGCTGCAATGGGATAGCACGAACAATCGCTGGAATTACGTGGGATCGAATGGCTCCACTGTCCTGACAAGCATAGAGACGCTGTGGCAGGTTGCGAGTGACGGCCGAGAGCCGAATTTCTTCGAGCTCCTGAAAGCCGCAATCCTAAGCGGCTCAGTGGGGATGGGGTCGGGAACAGGAAACGCACGCACGTTCGTCGCCGGAGAGCGGAAGTACTATGATACTACCAGCAACGGCAGCTCTGATTACCAAATCATGCAGATCGGAGCAAACATCATCAGTCAATGGGATTCTGGCAACGTTCCGATCTTTATAGGTTTCGGCCTCGACACATCGACTACGCCCCAGCCGTACGAAGTCGTTGGGATCAAAAATCTCCCGTATTTGAACAAGCTCGTTTTCAAACCATATTTCCACGGCAGCACGTTCGAAGGATGGCTACTGCCATCGTTTTGGAATCCCCACCAGAACGCGCCACCTGCGACCCAGAATGTTCGGTTGTCTTTTACCGCCGGCACAATGACGGCCAACACACAGTCTCCTAATACCACGTCATCTCTACCTTCGACAGAGTACATGACGATTAACGCCAACAGCTTCGACACGACGCCATCAGCTCCTACTAGCGTGGGTCAAAAATCCAGCAATGTCACACAGACTCCTGACAACCCCCGGTATTACGGCTTCCATTTTCCGCAGGTCACGGCAGCGCCGACGGGCTCAACCACAGCATATCCTGACTTTGGGTCCGGTTGTGATTTCGCGATGCAGGTTGATGTGACTGGAAATGGCAATTGGAAGACGTATCAAAAATGGAGGGGCTGCGCGCAGCCAGCTACTCCTATTAAATGTCAATCTGCGAATTGGAACAATAACCTTCAGGATCCAGAATTCGTCACGCTTGATCCACGAACACTTCGTTTCGGCGTGTGGGGCAACGCTGCCAGCCCATTCGGCGTAGCACGTGACTACACCGATGGAACGCAGGGCACCTTGGATTGGCCCAGCCCCGCCAGATACGAATACATCACTGCGCTGCCGCCACAGGGAACACTCTTTCACTCATCGAGCTCGACGGACCTTTACAAGTATGCGAATAACGTAGATGGGACCGTTTACTACACGGATCTCGACGGCGTACAGAGGCTGGGCGACTTTCTTTCATCAGGAGCTACAACGGCAATGCGGCCGTCGAACTACCCAGAACGGCCGCTGGCGTTGAACGGGGCATTTCAGAATGGTGTATTTCAAAGCGTCGGAGAGCTTGGTCATGTCTTTCGCGATCAGCCTTGGAAAACTCTTACTTTCACAAGTGCCATGCCCACCAATAGCACCACCAGCGTGAGGTCTGCCGACGCCGGCCTTCTTGACGTATTTACGTTACACGAGTCTGCCATCGAAGCTGGCAAGACTTCCTTGAACACGAAGCAACCGCTAGTTTTGAAGGCGGTCCTCGCAGGTGCAAACAAGCGCTTAGCGGGAAGCAGCTCTGATCTTATCAGCTCGACCCAGCGAGATAACATCGTCACGGCTCTCACAGATCCTTCTACGGGACTTCAGGAGTGTGTCGTGCGCGCGTTTTCCGACGCTTGCCAGACGCGGACCTGGGACCTAATGATTGATCTGATCGCGCAGAGCGGGCGCTATCCACCGAATGCTAACAGTCTTGCGGGATTTATGGTCGAAGGCGAACAACATTACTGGGTTCATGTGGCGATCGACCGGTTCACCGGGCAAGTAATCGATAAGCAGATCGAGGTCGTGAATGAATAGGCTGATCCGCCTTCGCGCGAGGCTACGGCGTGACAAGTAGTTGATAGCTTATTGCTGATCCGTCTTCGTCCCGCAGTCGCGGGACTTCCTCCTACGCTCAAGGCTACGTCGTGACGAGTAGTTGATAGCTGGGAGGCTGCATTGAGCGAGGATGCTAGACTCGGGTTTCTTGATGCCTGAGGCAAATTTCCGCATCGCGAAGTATGTGAATGGGGATGAGCAGTTTTCTCGATCGTTGACAATTATGGATACATCTGCGTATACGTATTTGTATGCCATCAACGATCCGCATCAGTTCCACGGCGCACCGGAGCCTAGCGCAAATGGCCGAGGAAACCAATACTTCATTGCAGGAAATGCTCGATCAAGCCATCGAAAACGAGCGGCGCCGTCTTCTCCTTGAGCGGACGAATCTGGCCTATTCGAAACTTCGCCAGAACAAAAAGGCCTGGAAAGCATGGCGCGCCGAGTTGCGGCAACTAGATGCTACGCTAAGCGACGGCATTTGAGGATATGGCTTATCCGCACCGGGGCGAAATCTGGCTCGCCGATCTTCGCCCGACGCGTGGACGGGAGCAAACCGGCCGGAGACCAGTGCTCGTCCTCTCGGTTGACTTCTTTAACGCCGGTCCGGCGGATTTGGTCGTGGTGTTGCCGCTCACCTCAACCCAGCGGGACATACCTTTGCACGTAAAGGTCAGTAAGGGCGACGGAGGAACCAGAAACGACAGCGCTATCTTGTGCGAGGCGATTCGCTCGGTTTCAAAGGACCGACTTTTCTCGCGATGGGGTGTTGTGTCGCAAGAAGTCATGGCTGAAGTTGAAGATCGTTTGCGCATCCTTCTCGATCTTTGAGCTTCCAGCGGCGACGGTGTATCAGCTAATCGAAGCAGAATGTTCGTATCGGCCAGATAGCTTGCCATCTATTCGTAGATGCTGTCGCGGTGCGTCGCCTTGTCGGGCAAAGCTGGGCCATCGGTGTGACTAGCCGCCCAGCGAAGAATGTCTTCTGCCCGTTCCGAGGAAGTGGCGGTTTTCCAAAATGGCTCTTCGCTGCCGGCTGGCGCGAGAACTACTTGATGGCCGGTAACTGAGGCCACGTAACGCGTGTGCGGCTTTGAAATCGGCAGCACATCAGGCGGCAATTGAAGATTGCCGCGTTGGTCAACTTCGAGAATGGCGCTCATCAACACTTGGGATACACGAATAGCGCCAATCTTCCAAAGTCTCGACATATTGTTCGACGGTCACGCCAGCTTGCCCATGGCGCGCAATCTCTTTTTAATCGGCGATTCGCGGGCTTTCGCTCGCAACTGTTCCAGGCGGTCGTCGATAGAGCCGCAAGAATTGAGCCGTCCGACGCGAGGTCACGTGCGCGGAGAAAGATCACGCTCGCTCAATTCCGGAAAGCCATCTCGGTTGCGGCGAAGCTCTGTCTCCATTTGGTCAAGCAATTCGGCAAGAGCCGGACGCGGGCGCTCATCCGCAATGATGCGCTCCCATCCCGCGTCGCCGCCTAGTTCGGGAAACAAATCGGGGATGTCGTGCAGTAGTTTCTTGCGCTGCGATGCCGATAAGGAACGAATCGCCTCCTCGATTTCGTGCGCTGTACTCATGAATCAAACATAAGGATCGGTCAGATATTAGCAAGGTTTTGGATGTCCTTGGCAGTCAGCGTGAAGAAGTGATTGAGTAGCTTGCGGAGCGAGCGGACAACTGACTAGGGACCACTGACTGCTGGATTTCCGAAGTTCTCGATTTTTTAAGGATTTTACGCGCGGGCAAAAGCAGGTATCGGTACCGGATGGAAGTCAGTGATCTGATCACGGTTGATCCCGATATTCTCGGGGGCACGCCGGTTTTCAAGGGTACACGTGTTCCCATTAAGACCTTATTCGAGTATTTGGAAAGCAATTACAGCTTGGAAGAATTCCTCGAGTGCTTCCCGTCCGTCACGCGTGAGATGGCGTGCCGTGTCCTGGAGCGTTCCGAAGCGGTGCTGCTTGCACCGGCATGAGGATCTTATTCGACGAATGAGTCCCGTGGCCCATGCGCCATCTCTTCAGCGGACACGATTGCACCAGCGTTCAAAGACGAGGGTGGAGAGGAACAAAGAACGGCGCATTGTTGGCGCTGGCTGTTAACGAGTTCGATCTCTTTATCACCTCCGATCAGAACATTCGCTACCAGCAAAATCTCCTCGGGTCGAGCATTGCCATTTTGGAACTTTCGACGAATGATCTTCGCCGTATCCGTGCAGCCGGCCGCCATGATTCAGTCTGAAATCAGGGCGATGAAGCCCGGCGCGTATCGAAAAATCGTAATCCCATGACTCCTACCGGCCAAAGGATCGACAAGCAGATCGAAGTCGTGAACGAGTAGCCCGGATATTTGATATCCGCTCAGCGGGAAGCTGAACAGCCCTTTCAGGATAAAGTGGTTTGACCTATTTCCACGGTGTTGTTTCATTTACGCTCTGGGCGGTGCGGCTCGCTCGTCAGAAAGGGCTGGGCTACCCAGCGACTTCACAGGAAGTAGCTGCCCTCTTAAGGCGCAGTTTCGCTCAGGGAAGCGAAAGATGCGGGTAGTTCCGAGGGGAAGTTGATAGTCCGTTGTTGAGAGCGTAAAGGTCAGTGGGAGCGACGCCCCCTTACGGAGTTGAAAGCCTCTTGCCATCCTTCGGAGTTGGCAGGCATTGAGAGTTGCTAATTCATCCGCCTTCGGTCGCGGCGCAACCCCACGGCGTCCGCAGGCGGGAGCGGCCAGCTATAAACTAGCTCCAACCGAGCCGTTCGATGTTTCTAACTCCGTCAAAATGCATGTCACGGCTAACAATTGGCATTCGATGCTGTCGAGCCAGTGCGGCAATCCAAGCGTCATTCGCGGGAATCGGAGAGCCGCTAGCCTTTAATTCCGATCTAATTGCCGCGTAACAGACGGAGGTCTCTTCCACGACCGGAAGCACACGAAACAGGGACAGATCTCGCTTCAGCCAAGCTTCGTACTGATCGCGGCGCCGCGAAACACCAATGCCAAAACGAAATTCGCCGAGTACAATCACTGGCAAGGCGAGCTCGCGCGATTCTCGAATCACCTCCAGCAGCGCCGCGTCCTTATCCAGCAAGGCGGAAAGCGCGTTCGTATCGAGGATCACGAGCGATCCTCGGGCTCGATTTTCTCGAATTCGGACTCAATCGCGCGCTCGATCATCTTGCGCTCCTGTCGCAAATGCCGCAGGGCACCATAAGCTCGCATCCACCTTGGAGCAGCCTTCCCATTGCGCGCGGCCGCTCTCATGTCAAGCCGGGATTTCAAGGCCTCGGTGAGCAATTGTTTAAGCGTCACTCCTTCCTGTGCCGCCATGCTCTTGGCGCGGCGAAAGAGTGCTTCCGGTAATTCGATGGTCGTCTTCACTCCATACCCATATTCCCATATTACCGGCATTTTAGCAAACGGGTGAATAGGCTGGATGGGAGCGGTTCACACGGATCGTTCGGACCAATCAAAGCCTCGCGCAAATGCATCTCGGGGAGATGATTCAAACGCATCTGCGAATCCCGGCTCGGTGCAAGTCGATCTCGGGTCGGCGCGAAAATGAAACCGGAGCTCACCCCGAATGGACAGCGGTTTGATGGTTTTTTCCGCGGCAGCCCGAGACCGCTGAAGCAGGTGCGGCAAAATTGTGCTTGTAGGGCGATATCCTACATGCGCATAATGCGCGGCGCTCGTGACAAAGGCCGAATACATCAAGTATCCGGGTTGCCCGCCTTCGCCGGCATCGAGTACCGGGCATCGGTTTCGTCGGGAGGCAACACCACTGGTTCAATCCTTCAACCCTTTAACGCTTCAACGTCGGAGCACATTCACCCTGCCGGGGCAACGTCAGTGCGCTAGCGCTTTTACGTTGCTCGAACTGCTCATCGTCATCGGCATCATCGCGCTGTTGATGATCCTGATCGTACCCGGATTCACAACTATCAAAGGCGCCGGCGATTTCACGAATGCTGTGTACGGGATCCAGGGAACCCTCGAGAGTGCACGGACCTACGCGAAAGCTAGCCATACTTACGTTTTCGTTGGTTTCGCAGAAGTCGATTCTTCAGTTGATCGTTCGGTTAGCCCGCAAGTTACAACTGGTCCCACGCCGTATGGCAGGGTCGCGGTGACCGTCGTTGCTTCCAAAGACGGAACGCGACACTTCCAATATGCCACCAGCAACCAAGGCTCGGACTGGCAGTCGAACTATGAGGATTCGAGCAAACCCGAGTACCACGGACGCCACCTAGTGGCAGTTGGCAAGCTGCAAGTCTTTGAAAACTTGGACTTCATCCGCTGGAATTTCGGATCGTGGACGCCAGCGGCGCACCCCAACTCCAAGATGGCAAGGTATCAATCGACCGTGCCGTATACTTTGAGTGGCGATTGGTCAGGGCTAACACCTGCGACGCCATTCAGTTGGCCATTGGGCTCGCCATTGAATTCAGGTTATCAGTATCGATTCGATCGAGTGATCTACTTTGATCCTACAGGCATTGCACGGGCCGCGACCTCGACGAATGCAGACGCAATCGCACAGGTGATGGAAATCGATCTACAGCCAACGCACGGAACACTGGTTCCGCCGGATCCGAGCAATCATCAAGACGTAGGAAACCAAGCGGTGATACAGCTTGGTAGCACAGACGGTGCGGTTCGTGTTTACCGGCCATGAGATTTTGCAACTCCAGGACTGGTGCATTCTCACTGGTAGAAGTAACACTTGCTTTGGGTGTTGCTGCCTTTTGCTTGATTGCTGTGTTCGGTTTGGTGCCTGTTGGGCTGCAAACAAATCGCAACGCGACTTCTCAAACCGCCGCTACCAACATCATTGCCGCAGTCGTGGCTGATCTGAGAGCGACGCCGAGCACGAGTAACACTTCCTCGCAGTTTGGTATCACGTTCGGAGCGAATCCATCACCGATGTACTTTGATGGAGCAGGGCAGTTTGCGACTACGTTAGGCGCGAACTCCCGTTATCAGCTGAACATTACCTGGAATTCTGCGCCGAGTGGATTGCGTTATGCTGACGTTAAGGTCACATGGCCGGCTGCAGCTAGTCCAGCTAACGCGAGTGGCTTGGTAGAAATATTTGCCGCTTTCGACAGAAACTAACGTCATGATGTCGGGCCATGCAAATGTCTTACCTGTAGAGGCAGCCGTATCGGCTGCAACGCTTCGACCTTCGCAGGCGGGACGCCTGGCACCACAGTGGCCGCGTTTCCGCGCCGTAAGTGGCTTTACGTTGGCTGAGCTCCTAATCACGATTGGCGTACTGGTGCTGCTTGTTCTGCTCTTCACCCAGCTTCTGAATAGCGCGGCGACTGTTACCACTCTCGGCCACAAGCAAATGGATGCGGACTCACAAGCCCGCGAACTATTCGATCGCATGGCCATCGATGTCATGCAGATGGTAAAGAGATCGGACATCTACTACCACCTCAAAGCATCTACGAGCGCTACTGATTGTCCCTCCGCGGAGTGTGGAACGCAGCCGGGCAATGACGAGATGGCATTCTACAGCAGTGTCCCAGGTTATTATGCATCAGGTTCGAGTGGCTCACAGCAGAGTTCGGTGTCAATCGTAGGATACCGGATACACATGAGCGCAGACACACTTGCTAACAGAATGGAGCGGCTAGGTGCCGGCTTGATTTGGAACGGCGTCTCCACGAGCAACCTGCCGAATACGCCGATTGTTTTCTGGACGCCCCTGAGTCCGTGGGACGGTACAATTGCGACTACTAACACGCTCGACATCATTGGGCCTCAGGTTTTTCGCTTTGAATATTATTATCTGCTCAAGAACGGGAATTTATCGGCAACCCCTTGGTATACGTCTTCAAGCGTGCGCGGTATGCAGGATGTTGCGGCAATCGTCGCGGACATCGCTGTAGTTGATCCGAAGAGTAGAGTGCTTGTAGGCGACCTAACAACACTGGCCCAAAGGTTGCGGGATTATAACGGAGACGCGCCCGGAGCTTTGCTAGCGGCCTGGCGCAATGCCATCGACACCAACGCGACCCTGCCGCATGCAGCGATTTCTGGTATTCGGTTTTACGAACGTTTCCTTTATCTCTCACCGGCAACGTTATGAAACTCTCATCCAACCAGCTGGCGAAGAAGGCATGCGCAGGTGCTGCGCTCATCATCGTCCTTGCGCTTGTCCTCATTTTTACCGGTCTAGCCCTAGCCTATTTTTCTCGCACCGCTATCGACAGGCAGCTTGCTCAGTCGAGCTCTAGCGACACTGGCGCCGGTCTGTTAGCGCGCAGCGCTCTGGATATCGTGGTTAGCGATGTTAAACAGGAACTTCTGAGCCCTCTTAGCCAGCCCATCACTTCGACGAACATCCGACCGCGGGAGTCGGGTGCCGATGCATCTATCCCAAATCTGATTCGTCGCAGCGTCTATCCAGATTTAATACCGGCACCTGGGGTTTCGAGTTTAGCGTCGAACGTCAGCTCTGCGCCAGTTGATGCATCGAACCCGAAGCGGGGCGAGATCACCTCGCCTCGCTGGAATAGCAACTATCTGATCCCCTCTGGAGCTAACTTCACCGCTCCTGATTGGGTAGTAGTCACGAAAAACGGCCCTGTGTCGTTCTCAGGATGGCAAGATAGCCTGAAGGACGCGAGCAATAGCAACTAT